>ERZ826016.2769-NODE-2769-length-13017-cov-2.875174_pt1 | contig 13017 bp, 10 predicted proteins | sample MGYA00519872_ERZ826016 | MGnify/ENA primary metagenome ERZ826016 (study PRJEB31778, sample SAMEA3449218) | human gut metagenome | biome: human gut; feature: human-associated habitat; material: faeces | place: United Kingdom | collected 2010/2012 ... | reverse complement strand
ATCTCTGAAAAAATGGTGGCCGGTATTTGTTCTGCCAACATTGGCTGCATTTATTATAGGTTTCTTATGGCCGTTTATCTGGGGTATTTATCTTTCATTTTGTAAATTTTCAACTGTAAAAGATGTAGTCTGGGTTGGACTTTCCAACTATCAGAAAATTTTTATCGGCGGTGACTTCAGTCATGCATTCTGGCTGACCGTTGTATTCGCATTTGTTTCCAGTATTCTGATTAATGTGTTGGCATTTTCCATTGCATTGGCTTTGACAAAAGGCTTCAAAGGAACAAACGTGTTCCGTACTGTATTCTTCATGCCGAACCTGATCGGTGGTATTGTACTTGGTTATATCTGGCAGACACTGTTAAACGGTCTGCTTTCCATGTGGGGACAGCCTCTTCTGAAGTTGTCTGCAACAAATGGTTTTATTGGAATGATCATCCTGTTGTTATGGCAGCAGATTGGATATATGATGATCATTTATGTGGCTGGTCTTAATAACGTATCTCCGGATCTGATTGAGGCCGCACAGATTGATGGCGCAACCGCATCACAGATCCTGTTTAAAATCAAGATTCCGATGATCATGCCATCTGTTACAATTTGTACATTCCTTACTCTTACAAACGGATTCAAGATGTTCGACCAGAACCTTTCCCTTACAGGCGGAGATCCTGGAAAACAGTCACAGTTACTGGCACTGAACATTTACGATACATTCTACGGACGAAGCGGCCCTGCATGGAAGGGGATCGGCCAGGCAAAAGCAGTTGTATTCTTTGTACTGGTTGTTGTGATCGCGTTGATCCAGCTTCGTGCAACATCATCTAAGGAGGTGCAGGCATAATGGCAGATAAGAAAAAAAGTATTATCCCAACTATAATTCTTTCCGTAATTTCAATTATCTGGATCTACCCGATTGTTATGATCCTGTTTAACTCCTTAAAAGTGGAGTCCGCAATTACTACATCTGGTGTTTTCCAGTTTCCTACATCTGAGACCTGGAACGGAATCCAGAACTTTATAGCCAGCGTCACACAGATGGATTTCCTGAAATCCTTCTGGTACAGCCTTGTGATCTCAGTTATGTCTGTTGTTTTGATTCTGCTTTGTTGCTCTATGTGCGCATGGTACATTGTACGTGTAAACGGCTTGCTTTCCAAGGTTCTGTATTACCTTTGCGTATTCAGTATGGTTGTTCCTTTCCAGATGGTTATGTTTACCCTGGCAAAAACAGCAGATACTTTGAAACTGAATAATCCATACACCATTTGCATTGTTTACCTTGGATTTGGTGCCGGACTTGCAGTATTTATGTTTACCGGTTTTGTAAAAGGAAGCCCGCTGGAAATTGAGGAAGCTGCCATGATTGATGGATGCAGTCCTCTGCAGGTTTTCTTTAAGATCTTGATTCCGATTTTGAAACCAACCATTATCTCTACTGCAATTCTGGAGCTGATGTGGGTATGGAACGATTATCTTCTTCCAACACTGGTTCTGGATATTAAGAAATATAAAACAATCCCAATGGCAATCCAGTATTTCCGTGGAAGCTATGGTCATGTACAGATGGGACCGATGATGGCAAGTATTATGATCGACATTATCCCGATTATTGTTGTATATCTGGTTTGCCAGAAATATATTATCGAGGGAGTTGTTGCAGGTGCAGTTAAGGGTTGATTTCTTTGGGTAAAAGAACGGTTTTTACCTGAGAAATTTGGAGATTATTCCCTTTTCAATATGATACCAGAATGTTAAAATAAAGATAGTTCTTTGCAGAGATGCGAGGGGCTATCTTTATCTTTATATAAGATTTCATGTGCGCCAGACAGAAAAAATGGGGCGAAGCAACAGGCGATATGAAATTTCTGGCTTTTCTGACAGACGGACATAAATGACAGTTGGAAGAGTTGTCCCGGTGTTAAATATAATAAAAGATCGGAGTACCAATATGTACAGAGTTTTGATAACAGACGATGAGAAAATTGAGCGGGAGGGAATTAAATTCCTTCTGGCACAGGAAGAGGGAGAATACGAGATCCATGAGGCTGCCAATGGCAGGCAGGCACTGAATGTATTGCGAAGTGAAGAGATTGATTTTCTTTTAACAGACATAAAAATGCCTCATATGGACGGTCTGGAGCTGGCTAGCAAGGTCAGAGAAGAGTATCCCAATCTTCCAATTGTAATTTTTAGTGGATACAGTGATTTCGCTTTTGCCCAGGAAGCTATGCGTTACGGAGTGAAGGATTACGTGCTGAAGCCGGTTGATCCGGATACATTTCATACAACTATCGGGAAAGTAAAAGCAGAGCTTCAAAGTATCCGGTCCAAGAAGCAGAAGGAAGAGAAAGGGAAGAATTTTCTTCTTCAGTATTTTCTTCAGACTTACCTGTATTCCGGAAATGAAGAAGTGTTGAAAAAGGCTGGGGAAATTTTAGATGAATCTAACTGGGAGCAGTGGCACTGTGCGATTCTCATCGAATCAGATAAGGCATTTTTTGACAATGTTCCAGATAACATTGATGAGGAACTGATGCAGGGATTGCACCGGAATTTCTTTTACCTGAATCTGAATACCAGACAGTCTGTGCTGTTTTTTTCAGATGTGTACTGCGATTATCAGCTGGTTGCCAAGCATTTATATGACCTTTTGAAGCAGAATTACTCTGCAAGTTTTCACCTTGCAGTGAGTAGCCGGTTTGAAGGGCATGAGGCGCTGCCTGAAATCATGTCCCAGCTGGAGCAGACCATGGAGGAGAAATTTTATCATCCGGATGTGCATGTGTTTAATAATGAGACCGCAGACAGCCAGCCGGTGAATGCGGAGACACAGGATTCCCGTCTGATGGAGAAGATTTCCGAAGACATTTCCCGCAAAGATGTGGAGCAGCTGAAGACGCATTTTGAATGTCTGGTGAAGAAATATGAGAATGATACCCGTTTCTCTGCCATGTATGTGAAATTTGTTTTTTCCAATGTGATCCAGGAGCTTTTCCAGGAAAATCAGTTTTCTGAGGAGCGGAAGCTGGATCATGAGGTTGAGCGGCTGTACAGTTGTACCAATCTGAAACAGATCCTTGCAATCACCCAGGAGAATATTAAGGAGTATGAGGAGTTTCTGGAGCGTTCCATGAGTGATTCCAGAGATGAAGTTGCTTCTGTGAAGAATTATATTTACCAGCACTATGCGGAAGATTTAAGTCTTGAGACATTGGCAGAGAAGGTGTATTTGTCCTCTGGTTATCTCAGCTTTATTTTTAAAAAAGAGACTGGTATGAACCTGAACCGCTTTATACGTGTGGTTCGGATGGAAAAGGCGAAGGAGCTTTTGTGTAATTCCAATATGAAGGTGGCACAGGTCAGCGAACAGGTAGGAATCCCCAATGTTTCTTATTTCTGCAGAAGTTTCAGGGAATATTATGGAAGCAGCCCGGAGTCCTATCGGAAAGGAACCGGTGAAGAGGATGAAAATACCGGCAGTCATAAAGAATAAATTTGAAAATATGAAATATCGTCATAAGCTGACTATTCTTCTTGTGACAGCCAGCCTGGTTCCTATGATCCTGCTTGTATTGTATAGTCATGACCGCATGAGCAGTCTGCTCCGGGAAAAAGAAATGGAGGATATGTCTTCCATTCTGGAGCAGACCGGAGAGGGAATCGACAGCCAGATAGAAGTTTTTTCCAGTCTTCTGAATTATCTCACTTATTCCCCGGATATTGAGGATCTGATCACGGAGAAAAATATGGATAATTATCAAGCGTATAGAAAATATACAGAAGTAGCAGATCCTCTTTTGTCTGTACCAAAGTCTTATCATGATGCCATTATACAGATCCAGTTGTTTGCAGAAAGCATTAAAGTGCGCCATGAGTATACACTTGTGCCTTTGTCAGAGGTGGATAAGGAGTGGTGGTATGACAAACTGGCAGAGGATGTGTCTGTGCAGTGGGTGGTGGACAGCCAGATACCGGAGATTGCAGCTGTAAGGCGGATTTATACTGGCAGAGAGCAGACAGCAGTTCTTTGCGTTACACTGGATTATAATAAGATTTTTCAGCCCTTTGAAAAGATTATTTCTGCAGAATCCGGGGGCATGATCCTGGATAAAGAGGGAAATGTTCTGTTTCAGAAGGAAATGCTGGGTGAAAAGGAAGAAAAGGATTCGGGAGAGGCTGTCTCCAGGGAGTTTCTGGAGTCCGGGCAGGGAGATTATGCTTTTGTAAAACGGAAGAACGCGGCTTGCGGATGGATTTTTTTTCTGTATAAGCTGCAATCAGCAGTGGACAGCTCTGTGGCAGGAATCCTGGTCAGCGAGATTCCCTTGATTGCAGCCTGTGTAGCCATAATTCTGGTGTTGGGACTTTCTTTTTCCAGACTTTTTACCAGAAAGATCGAGGAGCTTACCGCTAACATGAACCGGGTAAACCAGGGCAGCCGTGAGGTTACGGTGGACAGCAATGCCGGAGATGAAATTGGTCTTCTGGTGCGCAGCTTCCGAAGCATGATGGACGAGATCAATCGTCTGATCCATGAGGTTTATGAGAATAAGATTGCGTTGAAAGAGTTTGAACTGAAGGCACTGACTGCCCAGATCAACCCTCATTTTTTGTATAACTCCCTGTCTGTTATCAACTGGATGGCTATTCGAAGCAATCAGAGGGAAATTAGTAAGGTTACTTTGTCCTTATCTATGTTCTACCGGACTGCTTTGAGTAAGGGGCAGGATATGGTAACTGTGGATAACTGTATTCAGAATATTAAGGCGTATCTGGATATCCAGCTGGTGATGCATGACAATGATTTTCAAGTGATCTGGGACATTGACCCGGAGGTGAAAGGAGATATTGTGCCTAAATTGTTGCTGCAGCCTGTTGTGGAGAATGCATTGGAGCATGGGCTGGACATGAAAGAAGAAGGAGAGAAGATTCTGAAACTGTTTTTTGTAAAGGACGGTGAGGATGTGCTTCTTGCTGTGGAGGATAATGGACCAGGAATGGAACAGGAAGAGGCAGATAAGCTGGTAACTTACAAGGCTTCCGGATATGGTCTTAAAAATGTCAATGACAGAATGCAGCTTCTTTATGGGATGGAGTACGGAATCAAGGTGTTTAGCCAGATTGATCAAGGTACCAGGGTAGAAATGAGAATTCCAAGAGAAAAAGCGGATGAGGAGGCTGTGGCAGCCGGAGAGTTTTCTACGAAAAAGTTTTTGCAGGAACCGGAAGAAGACACAGAGGACACAACAGGAAAGAAAGGTGGAAAAAGTGAAGAAAAAAAATAGAATTCTGGTATTGGGACTGACTTTTTCCATGGTGATTTCGTCTGGTTCATTGACAGGCTGTGACAGCGCAGCTGGAAATATGGGAAAAGAGACAACGGGTGTGGAATACGAAGAAGCAGATTATGAGCTTTCTGAGGAATCATGCAGTGATTCCGGAATTGATGCAGCTGACCCAGGCACTGTAGACAACGAGACGGAAAAGACAGCAGAAAACAGAACGGATGCAGAGAAAAGTACAGAAACAGAAGAATCCCAGACAGATAATTCTACAGATAGCGGATTGTGGAAAAAAGCTTCCACAACTCCGTATGGAAAGTACCCGGAGCTTGTGACTTATACTTTAGGACAGATGAGCGGTGCCAATAATTCCAATCTTCCAGCAGGAAATACCTACGAAGACAGCGCTTATACCAGATATCTGAAAGAGATTCTGAACGTGCAGAATGAAAATGCCTATATGGAGCGGGAGGATCGCTACGACGAGTATGTGAATGTGCTGGTAAATGATCACACTTTGCCGGATGTACTGGTGGTTTCAGACAGGGAGACTTTAAATGTTCTTGTGGAAAATGACATGGTGGAGGATCTGACTGAGGTTTATGCAAACTGTACCTCCCCGAGAATCAAGGCCATGTATAACAGCTATGGTCCACAGCTTCTCGGTGCAGGAACCTTTGATGGTAAGCTGATGGCGCTTCCGGAAGCAGTAATCGACCACGGTCCCTGCCTTTTGTGGATGAGAAAGGACTGGATGGACCAGCTAGGCCTTGCAGAGCCAAAGACTCTGGAAGAGGCTATGGATATTATCCAGGTTTTTCAGGAAAACAGGATGGGAGCAGAGGAAGGGGAAGATCCTGTGGGACTTGTGTGTGATACCAATTTTGTGTCTACTACCAGTCAGAATTATTCGGTGGAACCTGTTTTTGAAAAATTTTATTCTTATCCAAGAAGATGGATCAAGGACAAAGACGGGGAAATTGTCTATGGTTCTTTGACAGAGGAGACCAGATCTGCCGTTGCTTATTTGCACGAGCTATATGAGAGAGGAATACTGGATCAGAACTTTGCCCTGCGTGCTCAGAATAATCTCCGTGATCTGGTAGTGGAAGGTAAATGCGGTGCGTTTTTTGGACTTTGGTGGGCACCGAATAATCCGCTTATGGATGTGGCTGAGAATGATCCGGAAGCAGACTGGGAGCCTTATTACCTTACTGCTGAATATCAGGAAAAAGATAACGTTTATGCTTCTTTTCGGGACAACAAATATGTGGTTGTGAGAAAGGGTTACGAACATCCGGAAATTGTAATGAAAATTATCAGTGTTCTGTTTGATTACAGCCGGTTTGAAGATGAGGAAAATGCGGATGAGATCAACAGCTATTTTGCTTTGAATGTGGATCCTACAGCCAGACCGTTGGTTATTAATGTGGATTATAATGAGGCAATTTATAATGTTACGAAGGATATCCGGAGAGTAATGTCCGGCAAGCAGAAGGCAAGTAATTTAAGCGCACTGGAAAAGTCTTACTATGATGCCTGTATGAAGTATTTGAGCGGGAAAAATGTAACTGTAGAGGACTGGGCTGCGTACAAGTCCAGAATTTCAGCAGTGGGCGTGCTGGTTGACGGCCATTATAGTTCGGTGCGCAGAACATATCTGGTTGATTCGGATGGAGAGATTCCCAACATGCTTGCTTCCCTGGAGAAAAATGCCTTTATTCAGATGATCATGGGAGAGCAGCCCATGGATTACTTTGATACCTTTGTGGAAGAGTGGTATGACCAGGGGGGAAGGGAACTGACCGAGAAGATCAGAGAGGAGAATTCGTAATTTATGCGAGAAGAATTATTTAAGAATTGTACCTTATGTCCCCGGAAGTGTAATGTGAATCGTCTGGAGGGCAAAAGAGGATATTGTGGCATGGACGGTACTATAAGGGCTGCCCGTGCCGCTCTTCATATGTGGGAGGAACCTTGTATTTCAGGTAAAAAAGGATCAGGGGCTGTTTTTTTCTCTGGCTGCGGCTTGCGGTGCTGTTTCTGCCAGAACCGGGATATTGCCATTGGGGATTCCGGAAAAGAAATTTCAGTGGAGCGGCTTGCTGAAATTTTTCTGGAATTGCAGGAAAAAGGGGCGGCAAATCTGAATCTGGTCACTGGGGCGCATTATGTGCCGCATATTATTTCGGCGTTGGAGCTGGCCAGAGGAAAGGGAATGAATCTTCCGGTCGTGTACAATTCCAGTGGGTATGAGAGCGTGGAAACTATCCGGAGACTGGATGGTTATGTGGATGTATATCTGCCGGATATGAAATATATGGAGCCTGAATTGGCTGCTGCTTTTTCCAACGCAAGGGATTATCCGCAGGCGGCGCAGAGTGCAATTGCCGAAATGATGCGCCAGACCGGTCCCTGTCAGTTTGCGGAGAATGGATATATAAAACGCGGGACAATTGTTCGTCATCTGATTTTGCCAGGGCATACCAAAAATTCTATTGCAGTATTGAAATATCTGTACCGGACTTATGGGGAGGATATTTTTATCAGCGTAATGAACCAATATACGCCTGTCTGGAAGAATGAGAAATTTCCGGAACTGAATCGGAAAGTGACCAGACGAGAGTATGAAAAGGTGCTGGACGCTGCCATTGAGCTTGGAATTGAAAATGGCTATTTTCAGGAAGGGGAGACCGCGGAGGAAAGTTTTATACCGGCGTTTGATTATGAAGGGGTATGAAAGAAAAAGTATTATGCACGAATCCGATGATATAGTTCCAGAGGATATTTGTGGTGACTTTGAAGTTGAGTAAACGAACAATTGGTATGGGGAGAAAAAGCCTGCTGACTACTGTTTTGAAGCTGCCCAGCAATTGCCGGGCAGTATTAGAGCGTGTTTAAAAAAGGTTTTCTGTGAGATGTGTATTGCTGTTACGGTTATCTTTATGACCAGCAGCATATGCTATTTTGCTTCAGGTGCACAGCTTGCAGAGCAGGGATTGTCAAAGCCAGGATTGAAAGCGTAGAAGTTTTTAGCGTCCAACTGTTCCTGGATGGAGCGAAGTGCTTCGCCAAATCGCTGGAAATGTACCACTTCCCTTGCACGCAGGAAACGGATAGGATCAGCAACTTCCGGGATATTTCGTACTACACGGAGAATATTGTCATAAGTGGAGCGTGCTTTCTGTTCTGCTGCAAGGTCTTCAAATAGATCCGTGATCGGATCACCTTTACTCTGGAATTCGCAGGCATTAAAGGGAACGCCTCCTGCTGCCTGCGGCCACACGCCAACTGTGTGGTCAATATAATATGGTCCCAGCCCGGAATTCTCAATTTCTTCCATAGTGAGGTCACGGGTAAGCTGGTGAACCATGGTGGAAACCATCTCCAGATGCGCCAGTTCTTCAGTACCGATATCATTAAGCACAGCTGCAGAGGCTCGGTTCGGCATGGTAAAGCGCTGGGAGAGATAGCGCATAGAAGCACCGATTTCTCCATCCGGGCCACCATACTGGCTCATAATGAACTGAGCCAGCTTCGCATTTGGCGTTTTGATATTGATTGGATACTGTAATCTTTTTTCATAATTCCACATAAACTGTCACGCTCCTTCCTTTTCCCATGGAAATGGCTGCTGAGACCATTTCCATGCATTTTCACTGCTTACAGCTGCATTGTCGATGGTCAGAGGACCGTATTTCTCAGCATATTCGGCCATCAGCTGGTTGCGACGGTCAGAAATATCGGAAAAATAGCGCAATGCTTTTTGATCCTCAGGGTGAGTATCCAGATAAAGAAGCATGTCATTGACAGCGAAACTAACCTCATTGATCTGCTGTAAAAAAGAGCATCTTGGGGAAGGCTGCTTTCTCATCATCTTCGAATACCTCTCTTTCCACAGAATGGTTTACAAAGCTGTGGGAAAATAGTGCCCACAGACAAGGCATAATCAAGATCATAGGCTGAAGTGAAATTCTGATATGGTACATAGGCCATTGCTGGTGCTAGGTGTTTCAGGTGCTCATACATATTATCTGTTTTTGATGAAACTGGTTTAGCGCAAGGGCAGTTTGGTGTTTGGGAAATTGACGGATTGTATGAAGACTTCACAGGTATGAAATCACCGGAATTTTTATATGGTCTGGTACAGTCTGAGGACTCACAATTCATTTCGCTGCAAGAAGTCTGTCGCCGCATTTGCGACAGTGGAGCGGGAGAGAAATTCATCATCCCGCAGGTTCTATTATAAGGGCGGCAGCCCGAACGGTTCATCTGATAATTTTCCATAAACAGATCCTTTCCTTATTCCGTAAGGTCTTTCCCTTTATTCTATGTAAAAATATATAAATGTGTTTATATAAGAGAATGTAATAGTTACGTATACTGTTGGTGGTGCAGTGAAAAGAACGGATGGTATTTTTTATTATGGCTTTGGTTTTAAGAGATACACATGCACAAAATAAATCAGTGATGGAATCAGAAATACAAGATTTACACCGCCTGCCAGGAATTCAGGAACATTGCCTGTTCCTTGAAATGTAAATCCAAGGAAAAGGTACAGTGCTCCAGCTAAAGTACTTAACATCCAGTTCTCCCAGCCCAGCCAGCCAAGAAGCCCAGCCAGAATCAGGGAAAATTCCCGATAATACTGCATATAAGTATCCGAAGAAAATGGAAAAACATTTCTTAGAAGATAACATCCAAATAGGATTCCAAGAATATTCATTGCTCTCATTATTTCAAAAATCAGACTTGTACTCTTTAACATAGAGCAGTTGTCCCATAGCTTTACATCTAATTTATTGGCTGCGCTGATAGCTGCCTTGGTGAAAGTGCCATTTGTCATAACGATGCAGCGGTCGCAGTCATAGTATTTGCCCCCGGCATAGACCTCTTGCACTGCTTTATTCCCAACTGGATAAGAATAATATTTGCATTGAACTGCATATTTTGAAAAATGTTTGTAGGCAATGATGTCGACACCCTGGTCACCACTTTTTTTGGTAACTTCTACATGGTGAAATCCCTTTCGGCGCAGCATCCGGGCGCATTTATATTCAAATTTGTGTCCGTTCATCTGGTAAAATTCCTTATTTTGAGTTATTGTTTCGTTTTTTTATACAAAAACAGCAGAAATCGTTTCATGATTTTTTCAAAAGTCTTTCACACTTTTATCACATTTGTTTCGTATATTATTAACTGTAGAAAGCACCAAGTCTTTCTTAATTTAATATTTTTCTTTTTCATACGCGCCGGTGCGAAAGCACCGGCCTCCTTCCATTTCTGGGGAAAATATCCTGTTTATAAAGTTAACGGCGAAAGCCAAATTCGGGAAAATGAAATAAAGTATATTTATAGAGATAAAGTCATTGTACTACATATGAAATAAAAAGTAAACACCTGTTCGAACAACACGTTGCTGTTCACTCCGTTCACAGTAACGCGCTTCGCGATGCACAAAAATCACGCATTCGCATGATTTCGCGCCGCACTTCCCGGGTTTTGTGTGAACAAAGTTCACAGTTAACTTCAAACATACTCTAAGATTTACTGTAAGAAAATGACTATTTCCAAAAGCAAACAGTAGTGCTATAATAGCAGTGTTTAGAATGTTAGGAACAGACTCATTTTTTGTCTGTGACCTGACATTTTCCTATTATTTATATATTTGGAGGAGTTATGCAAATTATAATTGTCGGGTGTGGAAAAGTTGGACGTACACTTGCAGAGCAGCTTCAGGAAGAGGATACTGATATAACTCTGATCGATATCAATCCGGACAGGATTAATGAGATTACAGATGAAGTAGATGCTATGGGCGTTGTTGGAAATGGAGCAAGTATCAATACTCTTATGGAAGCGAGAATTGAGACTGCAGACATTCTTATCGCAGTTACTGTATCAGATGAGATGAACCTTCTATGCTGTCTGATCGCCCAGAAGACTGGTCACTGCCACACAATTGCCCGTGTGCGTAATCCGATTTACAGTAAGGAGATTGGTTTTATCAAGGAGCGTCTGGGTGTAACCATGATCATCAACCCGGAACTGGCAGCAGCCCAGGAGATTTCAAAACTTCTGCGTTTTCCATCCGCCATAAAGATCGATACTTTTGCCAGAGGCAAGGTAGAACTTCTGAAATTTAAAGTAATGCCTGAATTTGAACTGGATGGAAAGAGCATTCAGCAGATTACGGAGCACTTTCGCTGCGATATTCTTTTCTGCGCTATTGAGGGAAAAGATTATACTACCATTCCAGGCGGTACCAATGTGATCCGGAATGGAGATGTGATTTCTATTCTTGCTACCCCGCAAAATGCAGCAGTTTTCTTTAAAAAGATTGGCTTGAAGACCCATCAGGTAAAGAACACCGTGATCGTAGGAGGTGGAACTATTTCTTATTATCTTGCCAAGGCCCTGCTTGCCATGAAGATCAAAGTCAAGGTAATTGAGAAAGATAAGAACCGCTGTGAGTTCCTAAGCGAAGAACTTACAGATGCTACGATTATTAACGGTGACGGCACAGACCGTTCCCTTCTTCTGGAAGAGGGGCTGGAAAGTGCTGAGTCCTTTGTAACTTTGACCAATATGGACGAGGAGAATATTTTCCTTTCCCTTTTCGCAAAGACTATTTCAAATGCCAAGCTGGTTGCCAAGGTAAACAGACTTGCCTATGACGATATTATTGACAGTCTGGACATCGGAAGTGTTATTTACCCGAAATACATTACTGCAGATTATATTTTGCAGTATGTAAGAGCAACTCAGAATTCCATTGGAAGTAATGTGGAGACCTTGTATCACATTCTGGATGGAAAGGCAGAAGCTCTGGAATTTAAGATCTGTGATAATTCACCTATTGTAGGAAGGACATTGTCCGAACTGAATCTGAAGAAGAATCTTCTGGTTGGATGTCTTTACCGGGATGGCAGTGTGCGCATTCCTCGTGGACATGATGCCCTGGAGATTGGAGACAGAGTTGTAATTGTTACCACGAACAGAGGCCTTCGTGATATCAACGATATACTTGCAAAGTAAAGGAGTCCGGACATGAATTATTCCATGATATCTTATATTCTTGGCTGGATCTTCAATTTTGAAGCGGCATTTATGATTTTGCCAGGAATTACAGCAATCATTTACCGGGAAAAAAATGGTCTGGCATTTCTGATCACGATGTTGATCTGTCTCACAATTGGAATTCCACTTACCAGGAGGAAAAGAAAAAGCAAAGTATTCCATGCCAAAGAGGGTGCTGTTACAGTTGCTCTCAGCTGGCTGGTACTCAGTATTGCAGGAGCCCTTCCCTTTATTATTTCAGGAAGTATTCCACATCCTATAGATGCAATATTTGAGACTGTTTCCGGTTTTACCACGACTGGAGCCAGTATTTTGAACAATGTGGAGGCACTTTCTCACTGTATGCTGATCTGGAGAAGCTTTACCCACTGGATTGGTGGAATGGGAGTATTTGTTTTTTTACTTGCGGTTATTCCGCTATCCGGAGGCTCTAATATGTATCTGATGGTTGCGGAAAGTCCTGGACCTTCCGTTGGAAAATTAGTACCAAAAGTAAAAAAGACAGCCATGATTTTATATGCAATTTATATTTGCTTTATTCGCACTCTCTGATACGCTTTCTAAGCGGGAGAACCATAGCCGGAGATACTGACAGCTCATCTAATCCCATCTTAAGGAATTCTTCTGTCAATTCAAGATCTGCTCCAAGTTC
>ERZ826016.2763-NODE-2763-length-13064-cov-2.530633_pt1 | contig 13064 bp, 10 predicted proteins | sample MGYA00519872_ERZ826016 | MGnify/ENA primary metagenome ERZ826016 (study PRJEB31778, sample SAMEA3449218) | human gut metagenome | biome: human gut; feature: human-associated habitat; material: faeces | place: United Kingdom | collected 2010/2012 ... | reverse complement strand
AGGTAAACACCTTCCTCTAGTTTATGCTGCTGGCTGAAAAATATAACTTTCCCTTTGCTCTGATTTTCCAAGCCCCGCAGCGCTTCATCATCATAATTTAACACCAGATAATCCGATTCCTTCTGGTTGGCAAATATTTTTGCTTTTGCCGCCAAATATCCGGCCATATCGCCGTGGCGGTCCAGATGGTCCGGTGTCAGATTGAGCATCAACGCCAGATGGGGGCAAAAAGTTTCCGTGGTTTCCAGTTGAAAGCTGCTGACCTCTGCCACAACCACATCCTGCTGCTGCAAATTTTCCACATAGCTGATGAGCGGAACGCCAATATTGCCGCCCACAAACACCTGCCTGCCGGTTTTTTTCAGCAACTCGCCGGTCAATGTGGTGGTGGTGGTCTTGCCGTTGGTACCCGTAATGGCTACAAAGGGTGCTTTACAATTCCGATAGGCCAATTCCAACTCGCCAATAACAGGAATTTGATGTTCCTTGGCATAAACAACAGGCGGAATGGTCAGCGGCACACCCGGACTGATGACAATATAGTCGGGCTGAATAGCGGCCACATCTGGCTGTTCGCCCCAAATAAAAGAAACTCCTAATGCTTGCAGATTGTCCACAGACTCCACTTTTTTCATATCGCTCAGCACTACCTGCTGCCCATGCTTGGCCAGAAATTCGGCCCCAGCCAGACCGCTGCGGGCAGCGCCAATTACCAATACCCGATTTCCCATTGTTCGCACCTCTTAATTTTATCTCAATTTTTCAAATTTCAGCGTTTATGATAAATTGGTCAGCGTTATACTGTAACACAATAGCGTCAATAAAACAGCAACAGCAGTCACTGCCCAGAACACACGAACAACTTTCCATTCGCTCCAGCCGCACAGCTCAAAATGATGGTGCAGCGGCGCCATTTTAAAGACACGCACTTTTTTGCGTTTATACACACTGACTTGAATAATATCCGAAACAGCCTCTGCCACATAGATAATGCCAATCAAGGGCAGCAGCAATTCGGTTTTTGTTACAATGGCCAGAGCAGCCACCGCGCCGCCCAAAGCCAATGACCCCGTATCGCCCATGAACACCTTGGCCGGATAATGGTTAAACACCAAAAATCCCAAGCAACTGCCCACCAGTGCAGCGCCGAAAATCACCACCGCATACTGCTGGCACAGAATGCCAATGAGCGTATACCCCAACGCTACAATCATGGTCACACCGGAAGCTAAGCCGTCCAACCCATCGGTTAAATTGACCGCATTGGTGGTGCCTACAATCAGAAAAATTAAAAACGGAATGTAGAGCCAACCCAAATCGATGGTCCAGCCAAACAGCGGAATCATCACCGCTGTACTGATTTTCAGAAAATGCACAGCCAAAAACACCAGCAAACAGGACAGCCCCAACTGTCCAACAATTTTCTGTTTTGCAGTCAATCCCAGTGAACGCTTTTTGACAATTTTAATATAATCGTCCAGAAATCCAATTAAGCCAAAGCCCAACGCGAATAATAGCAGATAATACCCAATATAATTATCTCTGGCCAGAAAAATGGTTCCTAAGGTTAAACTGAAAAAAAACATCACGCCGCCCATGGTAGGCGTTCCCTGCTTCTGCAAATGACGCTGCGGACCGTCGCTGCGAACGCTCTGCCCAAACTTTAAGCGGCGCAGCGCCGGAATCATGACCGGCCCTATAATGATACAGGTTCCAAGACTAATCACAAAGGCTAAGACGATTTGCCACATAATTTCACCCCATCAAGTTCTGTACAATTTGTTCCATCTGCATCCCACGGCTGCCTTTTACCAGCACCACATCGCCAGATTGCAGATATTGCTGCAAATAAATCAGGGCCTGTTCGTTTTGTTCTGCCCAATCCACCCGACAGCCAGCCTCTTGGGCAGCCTCGCCAATCAATCGGCCTAAACGGCCCACAGCAATGACATAATCCACCTGCTGCAAAGCGGCGGCCCGCCCCACTTCCCGATGGCTTTCGGTTTCGTATTTTCCCAGTTCGTACATATCGCCCAGCACGGCAATTTTCCGATTGCCTTTTCGCTGCATTAAAACGGCAATGGCGCTTTTCATAGAATCGGGATTGGCATTATAAGCATCATTGATTACAGTAACGCCGGTGTGCGTCACTTGGATATCCAAACGCATACCAGTCAGCTTCGCCTGCTGCAGCCGCACGCCGATTTCTTCCCATTCCACGCCTAATTGATGGGCAATGGCAATGGCCGCCAAACTGTTGGACACATTGTGCAGACCCTGCACAGGCAAGGTAATTTGCTGCTGACGCGCCCCACAATGTAACTGATAGCTAATACCGTCCTCCTGCTGACAAACATCGCTGGCCCAATAATCGCCCCGGGCATTCTGACTGTCACACCAGCAAATTCTGCCCTTGCAGTCAGACAGCCACGGCTGCAAAAATCCTTCATCCCGTCGGTTTACGACAACAACGCCGCTTTCTGGGATATAGGACAGCATCTCACATTTGGCCTGCGCAATCTTTTCCTGCGAACCTAAAAGCTCGCAATGGGTCTTGCCGATATTGGTAATAATGCCATAATCGGGCTGGGCAATGCGGCACAGAAAATCAATCTGTCCCAGGCCGCGCATGCCCATTTCCACAACGACAGCCTTTGTATCAGCGTTCAACTGACAGAGCGTCAGCGGTAACCCCAATTCGTTATTATGATTTCCCTGCGTGACCACCACCGGTCCCAAAGCTGACAGCAGCGCAGCCAGAAAATCCTTGGTGGACGTTTTACCGGTGCTGCCGGTTACGGCCACCACCGGAGCCTGCGTTTTCTTCCGCAGCCAATGGGCCAACTGCTGTACAAACAGCAAGCCATCGGACACCAGAATATAATTTTCATAGACCGTCAAATCAACCTGTTCCGGCCTGGAAATGACCACAGCCGTTGCTCCTTGCTGCAAAGCCTGCTGCAAATAACGGTGCCCGTCGGTTTTCTCTCCAACCAGCGCTACAAATAAATCGCCGGACTGTACCGCTCTGCTGTCAATGGCGATGCCGGTCACTGGCTGTGTACTTGTTTGCCGATAGGAGTACCCCAAAGCCTCGGCTATGTCCTTTATTGTTTCCCGCATGTCTGTCACTCCACCGTTTTCATTTCAGCCTGTTTTTCTGCGATTGCCTCCTGCGCCACTTCGTAATCGTCAAAGTGATGCTTTTGTCCGTTCACATCCTGATAATTTTCATGCCCTTTTCCGGCCAGCAGCACCACATCGCCGGGCACCAGTGTGCGGCTGGGCACGGTACACTCTGCCCCGCCCCGCAGCACCCGAGAGGTGGCCGGGGTCATCTCCTGCAAGGCGGCAATGGCCTTTTCCGCCTTGCTCTCCTGCACCACACCTAAGACGGCATTCACCGTCACCACGGTCATAATGATCAGCACATCCGCCGGGAATTCCCGATGTACGACACACAGCACCGCAGACACGGCGGCTGCCGCCAGCAGCACCAGGATCATCGGATCGGATAATTGCAGCATAAACCGCCGCCACAGGCTGTCGCCCTTTTTCCGCGCCAGCCGGTTTTCGCCATGTTTTGCCAGCCGGGCAGCCGCCTGTTTGCGGCTCAGCCCGCCGGGGGCGCTATTCAGCTCCCGCAGCACCCGCTCTGCCGTCCATCTGTATGCCTGCATTGCAGAACCTCCCATTTGAAAATAAAAAGACCCGTATATAGGATCACTACATACGAGTCTGTTTTTTATTCCGGGTGGCGGTTCGTCAGGCGCGAGCCACCATTTCGCCGTATTCTTCCTTGCTTTTCTTAATAAAGGCCGCCACTGCCTCTGCGGTGGGCATAGCGTCCGAGCAGCTGTGGGCGGAGATGAGCATAGAGGCCGAGGCGGAGCCGAACTCCAGGCACTCGATCATCTCTTTGCCTTGCAGCAGGCTGTACAGAAAAGCGGAGCCGTAGCCGTCGCCGCCGCCAAAGCCCTTGAGCACCACCGCCGGGAAGGGCTTAATGGAGTAATAATTGCCGTCGTTGGTGTAGGCGGTGGAACCGTCTTTGCCGTGCTTAATGACGCAAATCGTCGCACCAAAGGACTGCCAGTAGCGGGCGCTCTCCGGGTCAGAGCCTTTTACGCCCACAATGCCCTCCATCAAATCAAATTCCTCACGAGAGCCCATAATAATATCCGCACCGCGAGCCACTAAGCTGTAATACACAGCAATCTCGTCCTTGGACTGCCAGGTGTACGCCCGATAGTCGATGTCAAAGATAATGCGCACATTGTTTTTCTGGGCCAGCATCATGGCCTTTAAGCAGGCCTCTCTGGACGGAGACTTGGCCAGCGCCGTACCGCTGATCACAATGGCCTTAGCAGAAGCAATATACGCCTCGTCAATATCCTCCGGCGCCAGGCAAAAATCTGCCACATTATCCCGGTACATTAAGATGGAGGACTGCTCTTTAGACAGAATTTCCGTAAAAGTCAGGCCAATACACTCGCCGTTCTTGGCTCGGGTCACATGGGAGGTGTCGATCCCCTCATTTTGGAAATACTCCACCACATAGTCCCCAAACTGGTCGGCAGACACACAGCCGCAAAAGCCCACCTTGCAGCCCAGCCGGGCCAGGCCTACGGCAATATTGGCCGGAGAGCCGCCTACATACTTGTTAAAGTTAGACGACTGGGACAGCGGCTTATACATATCCGTGGGGTTAAAATCAATGGCAATGCGGCCGATGGGGATAAAATCCAGCGGTTTGGTTCTGTCAAATTCAATGTACTTCATAGTTCCCTCTCCATAAATTTATGCGCAGGCGACAGGTTTATGCCTTGCCGTCTGTGCCGAAAATCAAAATGTGGCGGTGGGCATTCTTATACGCCCCCTGCACCTCTGCCCCTTGCAGATCGTAGTAACCGCCGATAGCACCGGCGTCGTAAGCGCCCCGCACCGTCTGCTCCACGCTGTCAAAAGTGGCCGTGGCAATGTTGATCTTTTGGATCCCTGTCTGCGCACAGCGGCGGAAATCCTCCGATGAAATGCCGGTGCCGCCGTGAAGCACCAAGGGCGTGTGGGTATCCTCGGCCACCTGCGCCAAAATATCAAACCGCAGCTTGGGCGTGGCCTTATAATTGCCGTGGGCGTTACCGATGGCGATGGCCAGAGCGTCCACCCCGGTTTCCTGCTCAAAGCGCACCGCGTCCGCCGGGTCCGTGCAATGCATAGCGATCTCCTCAGAGCCATCCTCCGAACCGCCTACACAGCCGATCTCCGCCTCCACGGCAGCACCGTAAGGGTGCGCCATCTCTATAATACGGCAAGTCTCCGCTATATTCTCATCCAGCGGCAGATGAGAGCCGTCAAACATCACGGAGGTAAAGCCCAGCTCCAGCGCCTGGCTGATCTTCTTCTCCGTTTTGCCGTGGTCAAAGTGCACCGCCACCGGCACGCTGGCCTGCCGGGCAGCGGCCACCATCAAGGGACCGATCAGCTCCAGCGGCGACTGGCGCAGCCGCACCTCTGCAATCTGGAGGATCACCGGGGCGCGCAGTTTCTCTGCCGCTTGCAGCACACCCAGCACCATCTCCATGTTGGCAACGGAGAAGGAGCCAACGGCATAGCCGCCGACACGGGCATCCGCCAGCAGATCACGCATATTCACCAGCATAGGCACACCTCAAATACAAATCAAAAAATGCGATGAGTCGGGCGTAAGCCGAGTTCTGTCTTGGGCAATTATCTATCTCGACGCACGGTTGCCCGTGCGCTCCAGCCATCCTTCGAAGTTTTGTGTCGAGCAAACAACCCTTCAGTCGATGTTGCAGCGGATAGGGTTTACATGGCAGGGAATGTCTCCACCCCCTCGGTGAGCTCTTACCTCGCCTTTCCATCCTTACCGCAAAAGCGGCGGTTTATTTCTGTTGCACTTTCCCTAGGGTCGCCCCCGGCGGCCGTTAGCCGTTATCCTGCTCTGCGCTGCTCGGACTTTCCTCACGCAGTAACCTGCGCGCAACTGCCTGCCCGGCTCATCCTCTCCATTTTAATCCATAGCACCGGGGAATGTCAACTGTTTTTCTGCCGGGCAAGAATTTACAGAACAGGTCTTGCATTTCTGTTCTTTTTGTAATACTATGGAGCAAAGAAAGGCAGGTAATCGGAATGCCCAGATTTGAACAGGAAGGCTTTGACCCCCGCCGTCGGCGGGAGAACGACGCCCTGGACCGCACGGTGCCGGAGGAAGACCGGCATTTGGACCCGGAAGTGGACCTGGATTTTAACCGTCGGCAGCGGGATGTGATCGACCGGCAGGACGAAAGCGGGATCAACCCTTGCGACTATCGGGACCCCTACGCCCCCTCGGCACCGTACAACCAAAATAACGACCATGACCCAAACGGTTACATAGAACCACCGGCGCCGCCCCGCCGGTTTGAGAGCGAGCGCCCGGCAGATTTTTATACGGACCGGAGCAACACGCCTACGCCCACGCGTGCCCACAACCGGGAGCGGACAAGCCGTGATCCCCGCACCGTGGGCCGCAGCCATACCCCCACTGACAAGCACGGCAAGCCGCCAAAAAAAGGCAAGGGCAGCAAAAAGGCAAAAGTGGGGCTGAGTATCTTTTGCGTGCTGCTGGCGCTAATTATCATTCTTGTAGGCTGTGCCACCGGCGTACTGGGCAAGATCACCTATCATGCGCACAAAGAAAATGAATATGTGACAGCATCGAATCTAAAGAGCGACCCGCGGGTAAAGAATGTGCTGCTGCTGGGCGTAGACGCCAGACCCAAAGACAAGGCCAGCGCCTCCCGCAGTGACACCATGATGCTGATTTCCGTGGACTCTGTGCACCACACCATTAAGATGACCTCCTTTTTGCGAGACACCTGGGTGTATATTCCCTGCAAGGATATGAGCCAACGGCTGAACGCCGCCTGCCAGTACGGCGGTTACAGCGGCGTGGTAGACACCATTGAATACAACTTCGGCGTAAAGATCGACAACTATGTGGTCGCGGATTTTGAGATGTTCCAGGTACTGGTGGACGCCATCGGCGGCGTAGAAGTGAAGGTTACCAAGGCGGAGGCCAAGGAGGTCACCGGCCACCCCAAGCGCTACGGCAATGTGAAGTTAAAGGCCGGCAAGCACAACCTGACCGGCAAGCAGGCCCTGGCCTACTGCCGCATTCGCAAGATCGACACGGACTTTGTACGCACCAAGCGCCAGCGCACGGTGATGAACGCCATTATTAAGAAAATGAAGTCCTCCAACCCCTTTACCCTGTATAAAATGGCCAGCAACGCTGCCCCGTATATTGAGACGGATATGACCAAAAGCGAACTGTGCAGCTTTGTGGCCAAGGCCGGCAGCTGCGCCACCAGCACCCACCAGGCCCGGGTACCTTTCCCGGACACTTGGTGGTATGACACCATCAACGGCAACTCCGTCATCGCCATCAATAAAGAGGAGAATAAAAAGCAGCTGATCGACTTTATCTACAACAAGACCTCCGAACAGCTGGACAAAGAAGAAGCCGCAGCAGCCAAGGACTGACCGCTGCGTGCAAGGACACCACGGTCATCGGCCTTTATAATACCAACGACCATCGCTTTTGGTACGACGACCTTTTATAATAATGCACTGGTAAATAGGAAACGCCCTTTGTTTCACTTAAGAAACAGAGGGCGTTTTTTATTGTTTGGTAGGGGCGGATCGCATGCGCCCGCTTTTATCCCCTCAGTCGCATAAATGCGACAGCTCCCCTTGATAAAAACAAGGGGAGCCGTTTTTACAGTCTAATATTGTGTTTCTATCACGCCGGGTCCTTACCGTCAAAAACGGCAAACACGGCATAATCACTCATACAATAAAACTCATTATCATAGGTGGCAGACAGATAATTCATAAAGGCGCACACCTCCTGCGCGGTTTTTTCCGTAGCAAAAAGAAAATTGTCGTTCAGATCCTCAGCGTACTCCCGCAGCACCTGGCCGTTCAATTCTTCAAAGAATTCCGGGAACAGTGCCTCCTCATACTCGGTAACGCCCACTCGGATTAGGCCGTCTGCCAGGGGCGATACACTCAGATCCTGGGCGCACACATCGTAGCCCAAAAGCGCGCCGCCCAAAAGTCCCGCACTCTCGTGCTCGTCGTTAAAGGTAATCAACTCGCAATCCGCGCCTCGGCTACTAAGCAGATCCACCATCTGCCGGGCAGCGCAGGCCGCCGCCACAGTACACCGGATCTCCTGGCTTTCATCGTCCACGAAATTCTCCAAAAAATCCGTGACCCGGCCGCCAATCTTGGCGTCCGTCATATAATCTGCCAACTGGTTGGAGCGGCAAACGCCCCGATACCCATCCGGCTGCAAATCGCAAATGGCAAGTCCCTTCAACAATAATCCCTTCTTTGTGTTAAATGTGCAAAACGGTCTTGACCACTGCCAGCATCTCCCGCATCCAGTAGGTGCCAAGCAGATACACATCGGTGGCCGCCGGTGTGGAGCTGGCAGTCAGACCCGCCCGCTGACACAGCAGCATGCCCCGACGGCAATGGAAATCAGAGGTCACCACCGTCACATGGCGGTTCAGTCCGTTTTGTTCTATAATTTTGGCCGAAAAAGCCACATTTTCCTCCGTAGAAGTGGAGCGATCCTCCAGATACAACCGATCGGCGGCGATTCCCCGGCGCACCAGCTCCCGGCGCATACACTCCGCCTCGCTGATCTTCTCATCCGGGCCTTGGCCGCCGCTGAGCACAGCCTTGCTGTCCGGGTTTTTCTCCAAATACTCGGTGGCTGCCTCGATCCGCTGGCGCAGCATACGAGAGGGGCGCTCCCCCTTCACCGAGCAGCCCAGCACCAGTACAGTCTCGTCCCGGTGGCCGGTTTGGATCAGCCCGGTGAGCATATAGCCGCTGGTGAGCACCGCCACGGCGCACACAAGTGCCACCGCTGCCTTGAGCACCACCGCGCCCGGGGCGTGATTACCCGGCGCCAGCAAATGGGTCACCGGCTGCGCAAACATGCCGCACAGCAACAGCACCACGGCAAAAGCAATGCCCAGCACATTACCGGCATTGAGAATTCGATTGAGCACCCAAGGCGCCAAATACCACAGCAGCAGTACCGCGCCGACGGCGAAAAACGCAACCTGAATAAAAATCACCTGTTCGTCTTGTTTTTTGTCTTTCTTTCGTAAATGTAGCATAACACAGCGCTCCTTTCAGCCATTTCAGCCTAACAGAGCCGCCGCAGAAAGGCAAGGCACGGGCAGTGGAAACACTCCACGCACCGTGGAACCGGCGAAAAACATTGACAATTCGCCTCATTGCCGTATAATAACTATATTATAGTATAGCATTCAGGAGCCAAATATGGAAGAAAAAAATACAAATTGGCAAAAAAGTGTTTGCGCTGTGGTGCTGCGCGAGGGCAAGGTACTGCTGGCTCGCCACACGTACGGCGCCGGTAAGGGGCTGTTTATCACCCCCGGCGGGTATCTGAAAAACGGCGAAAGCCCGGAGCAGGCCCTGTGCCGGGAACTGATGGAAGAGACCGGCATTACCGCCAAGCCGGTGAAGCTGCTGGCGGTGCGCTTTAGCGAGCAGGACTGGTACGCCGCCTTTTTGGCAGAGTACACCGGCGGCATGCCCCGTAGCGATGGGGACGAAAACGACCGGGTGGTGTGGATGGATTGGGAAGAAGCGCTCTCCCGCTCCGATGTGCCGGACCTGTCCAAAAAACTCATTACCGCTGCCCTGTCCGGTGGCGGGCTAACGCCTATTGACTATGCTCCCCAGCGGGAAAAATTCGGTGTCATGACTTTCTACGCCGCCGAAAAATAGAACAGAAAAAGCCGACTTGACTGTACGCAACAATCAAGCCGGTTTTTTATTTTAATCGTTATCTAACACAGACTTCAGGTACTGGCCGGTGTAGGACGCCGGGCAAGCAGCGATCTCCTCCGGGGTGCCGCAGGCCACCAGCGTGCCGCCGCCGACACCGCCCTCCGGGCCAAGATCAATAATATAATCCGCAGTTTTGATCACATCCAGGTTGTGCTCGATCACCACCACGGTGTTGCCGTTGGCCACCAGCCGCTCCAGCACATTTACCAGCCGGTGCACATCTGCCGTATGCAGCCCGGTGGTGGGCTCATCTAGAATATAAATCGTCTTGCCGGTGGGGCGCTTCATCAGCTCGGTGGCCAGCTTCACCCGCTGCGCCTCGCCGCCGGACAAAGTAGTAGCCGGCTGGCCGATCTTTACATACCCCAAACCCACATCGGACAGGGTTTGCAGCTTGCGCAAGATCTTGGGCTGCTGGGCAAAGAACGCCACGCCCTCGTCCACGGTCATCTCCAGCACTTCATAAATATTCTTGCCCTTGAACTTCACTTCCAGGGTCTCTCGGTTGTACCGATGACCGCCGCACACATCGCAGGGTACATACACATCGGCCAAAAAGTGCATTTCGATCTTCACAATACCGTCGCCCTGGCAGGCCTCGCACCGACCGCCCTTAACATTAAAGGAAAAGCGATTGGCCTTGTAGCCCCGCATTTTGGCATCCGGGGTGGAAGCGAACAGGTCGCGAATGTCGTTAAACACACCGGTATAAGTAGCCGGGTTGGACCGGGGGGTGCGGCCAATGGGCGACTGGTCAATGTTGATGACCTTGTCCAGATTGTCCACGCCGGTCATACGGTCAAACTTGCCCGGGCGCTTTTTGGCGCCGTTGAGCATATTGGCCAGGTGCTTATAAAGGATCTCATTTACCAGACTGGATTTGCCGGAACCGGACACGCCGGTCACGGCCGTAAAGGTAGCCAACGGGATCTCCACATCAATGCCCTTCAAGTTGTTTTGTACCGCACCGTAGATCGTCAGTTTTTTGCCGTTGCCCGGCCGCCGCTTGGCTGGTACCGGGATCTTGCGCTTGCCGCTCAGGTACTGGCCGGTGATGGAGCGCTCGCAGGCAATAATATCGTCTACCGTGCCCGCTGCCACCAGCTCACCGCCGTGGATACCGGCACCGGGACCAATGTCTACCACATAGTCTGCCGCCCGCATGGTGTCCTCGTCATGTTCCACCACGATCAGGGTGTTGCCCAAGTCCCGCAGGTGGCGCAGGGTGCCCAGCAGCTTTTCATTGTCCCGCTGGTGCAGACCGATGGACGGCTCGTCCAAAATATACAGCACACCCATCAGGCTGGAGCCGATTTGGGTAGCCAGACGAATGCGCTGGCTTTCGCCGCCGGACAGGGTGGCCGCTTCTCGCGCCAGAGACAGATAATCCAGCCCCACACTGTTCAGGAAATTCAGTCGATCGCGGATTTCCCGCACGATCAGGGCGCCGATCATCTGTTCCTTTTCCGTCAGCTGCAAATTCTGGATAAAATCCAGCTCCTCATGAATGGGCATTTGGCAGAACTCATAAATATTCTTGCCCCCAACGGTCACAGACAGGCTCTCCGTAGACAGGCGGGCGCCGCCGCAGTCCGGGCACACGCACTGGGTCATCACAGCCTCAATATCTGCCCGGGCCCAGTCGGAGGTGGTCTCCGCATACCGGCGCTGCAAGTTAGGAATCACGCCCTCAAAGGTACCGTTGTAATTGGAAGAGCCGTAAGAGGTGCTCCGCTGCATTTTCAGCTTTTTGGTGCCGGTGCCGTATAAGATGGCGTCCAGCCCCTTCTTGGGGATCATCTCTACCGGAATATCCAGCGAGAATTTGTACGCCTGGGCAATGGCCTCAAAATACATCCGGGCAATGCTGCCGCCGTCTGCCACATTCCAGCCGCTGGCCTTAATGGCTCCCTGGTTGATGGACAGCTTTTTGTTGGGAATCACCAGCGCCGGATCGATCTCTTTATAAGACCCGATACCGCCGCAGGTTTTGCAAGCGCCAAAGGGATTGTTAAAGGAGAACATGCGGGGGCTCATCTCTGCGATCACCGCACCGTGCTCCGGGCAGGCGTAATTGAGGGAATACAGTTCCTCCCGCTCCCCTACAATATCCACCAGCACCACGCCGTCTGCAATATGGGTGGCGGTCTCCACGCTGTCGGCCAAGCGGCCGGCAATATCCGGCTTCATCACCAGGCGGTCCACCACGATCTCAATATTATGCTTTTTGTTCTTGTCCAGCTTGATCTCTTCCGCCAGGTCATAAACGGAGCCGTCAATGCGCGCACGCACAAAGCCGGACTTGCGGGCGTTGTCCAGTTCCTTAACATACTCGCCCTTGTGCCCTCGCACAATGGGCGCCATAATTTGAATTTTCGTTTTCTCCGGCAGGGTGAGAATTTGATCCACGATCTGATCCACCGTCTGCTGGGTGATCTCGCGCCCGCATACCGGGCAATGGGGAATACCGATCCGTGCCCACAACAGTCGCAGGTAGTCATAGATCTCCGTTACCGTGCCCACAGTGGAGCGCGGGTTGCGGGAGGTGGTCTTTTGGTCAATGGATATGGCCGGGGACAGACCCTCGATATAGTCCACATCCGGCTTCTCCATCTGACCCAGGAACTGACGGGCATAAGAGGACAGGCTCTCCACATACCGACGCTGACCTTCGGCATAAATGGTGTCAAAAGCCAGGCTGGACTTGCCGGAGCCGGACAGGCCGGTAAACACCACCAGCTTGTCCCGGGGAATCTCTACATCAATATTCTTCAAGTTGTGCTCGCGGGCACCTTTTACCACAATGTTCTTTATCATTTCAGCTTGCGCTCTCCCTCCTGCTCCAGTTTTTGAATTTCATCACGCAGGAACGCCGCGTGCTCGAATTCCAGCAGCCGGGCAGCCTCCTGCATTTCCCGCCGTAAACGGTCGATAAGCAGTTGCCGCTCTTTCTTGGTAAGTTTCTTTTGCTTGCCGTCGGCGGGGGCTTTGGAGGTGATCTCCAAAATATCCCGCACATCCTTTTTAATGGTCTTGGGCACAATGCCGTGCTCGGCGTTATACGCCTCCTGAATGGTGCGACGGCGCAGCGTCTCTCGAATGGCCCGCTCCATGGAGGGGGTCACGCTGTCCGCATACATAATCACCTCACCGTTGGCGTT
>ERZ826016.2761-NODE-2761-length-13064-cov-9.986932_pt1 | contig 13064 bp, 14 predicted proteins | sample MGYA00519872_ERZ826016 | MGnify/ENA primary metagenome ERZ826016 (study PRJEB31778, sample SAMEA3449218) | human gut metagenome | biome: human gut; feature: human-associated habitat; material: faeces | place: United Kingdom | collected 2010/2012 ... | reverse complement strand
ATCCCTTCTTGGGTTTCCCGCGCACACCCTTCCTTACCGTCGCGGAGGATTTACCACTTTATCGACAGTATCAAGAGGGACCGTTTCAGAGCGGTCCCTCTTTTACACGTCGTCAGATCGGATATTTGGCGACAGCATGAAATTCATGGTGTCGATACAGGAGGATCAGCAGCGGTAAACGCCGCAGAATATGCTGTAATTTCCAATAATAAGTGACATGGTAAACTACTTTACACAGACTGAAATCAGAGGAGGTGCGATGCAATGACCTTTTGGGCGCGCGCATGCATGGAAAAACCTTTATTACGGCAATGTCCCGGTGGGGATCACCCAAATGCCGTCCGGAGCAGGAGCCTCGACCCATAGGGTCTTGCCCCCCAGTTTGATCTGAACAGAGCCGCGCTCCATCAGCCGTTTTCTGGCAACGCCGTTTGACGGGAGGCCGTTCCGTCGCTGATACTGCGTGGTGGAAACCAGACTGCGGATGGTTCGGGGAGACAGCTCCGGCAACGGGACCGGCTGCCAGAGAAACCTCGAGAACTGCGCCCGATACGTGTAAAGCATGTATCCTTCACTGGTAAGCAGGCGGCGCATTTCTGCATCGTGACGCTGCCCTTCCCCCTTTGTTCGCTTCGCAGCTTCGTGACGCGCTTTCTCTGCGGAGAGCGATTTGCGGGAGCGGCCGTCAGCCAGATAGTCGGCCAGATCTACGGTCCGGCACTTGACGGCGGCAGACGCCTTTTCCTGCCAGAAACGGCCCAGATCCGCGTCGGAGAGGAAGTAGTGCCCGTGGATCAAATGGGACTGTTCCTCCGGGGTGATACGGCCCGCGAACTGCTGGATGATATAGGACATGAAGAAGTGATTGACGTGAATGTGACGGATGTTTGGGACGAAAAAATCTTCGATCCACTGCCGCTCGCAGCAGAACATACGGCACAGATCTGCGATCGTGTAGCGGTATTCGGAGCGGATCAGCGCAAGAATTTCTCTTGCCACCGCTTCTGCCGGGCGATCCTCTGAGACCGTCTGGATGGTGTGGAGGAATTGAGTTGAAATGGACATGAGAGTACCTCCGATGGCGTGGTGGAATGCTTTTTTGTAAAAGATTTGCCCCGGAGGGGCAATTTATTTTTGTGTCGCAAGTTGTAGGTTATAATCAGTATATACTGTTTATAAATAATTGTCCACATATTTTATTTAATTTTTCGAGCTTAACCAAATATGCAAGAATTCCGCTGCCTATCGACACATATAATCATTCCAAACATAGGTAATGGCATGGTATAGCGCTTTACAGCTTGAACCGCACTTCATTGCGTAGACCCCGCTGCTCTGCGGCGAAAAAGGAATGGTTTGCTACCCCTCCTTCCCCTCTCCAGCGCAAACAGGGCCGGTCAGAAATACTTCTGACCGGCCCGTATCTTTTTCTCCGCATCTGCTGACTGGTAGTTCCGCGGATCAGTTTTTTTCGGAGGCGGAATGGACCGCCTTTCTGAATTGCAACGGCGTCTGCCCCGTGATATTTTTGAATACCACATAAAAATACTTGGGATTGGAAAACCCGACCAGTCCCGCAACAGTCTCCACCGGCTGCTCGGTTTCCCTCAGCAGTTCCTCCGCACGGCGGATCCGGGTCTGGTTCAGGTATTGACTGATGGAGGTCTGCGTACTCTCCCGGAAGATCCGCCCCAGATACGCGCTGCTCATCCCCAGCGAGTCAGCGATCCGGGTGGGTGAGAGATCCGAATCCGCATACGACTGTTCGATCTGGCGGACCACTTGAGACGCCAGTTGGTCAATGTGCTGTCTATGCAGTTCCCGATTGTTCCGGACGATTTTCCGGAAAGCATCAGAAAATGTGGTGTCCAACGTCTGGATATCCTTCTTCCGGAACGGGATACGGTGCCGATCTACAGTCCCATGGGGCTGGTAGCTGGCTGTCCCAACGAGCGAAACGGTCGGCTCCTCTATGACTACATCCTCTCCAAAGAAGGGCAGACGATCCTGACAGAGCACCATCTCCACAGCATCCGTGATGACCTTGGAAACACGCCTGACTCCATTCAGACTGTGCTGGATTCCCGCCTTCCGGTCAATGAGCAGGAGATCAGCGATACGATGGAGGACGTCATGGATCGGTTCGACAGGGTCTTCTTTCAGGATTGACCCTCCCCCACGGCTAAAGTAAAAGTCGGCGTGTATCAAAAAAATCCGCCCTGATTTTTCAGAGCGGATTTTTAGTTACACTTCGCTGAGCAGGAAGTCCAACGCCTTTACGATTTTAATACCGTCCACGTCGCTGATGAGGTCGCAGTCCATGGCAATCACGATCTTCTCGTAATTGTCCTGCACAGCTTGCAGCGGAGCAAGCTCCCGTGCGCGGGTTTCGGGGGCGTTCATGTTGTCAGTGACTTGGATATACTTTTTCTCATTCATCTTTGTTGCGATGAAGTCGATCTCCTTTTCACCGACCTTGCCGATAGCCACCTCATAACCACGCCGCAGCAGTTCAAAATAAACGATGTTTTCCAGAATGTGTCCCACATCGCCGCCCCGGTTTCCTAACAGGTAGGTGCGGAGGCCGGGATCGACGATATAGTATTTGCCCAGCGTCCGCAGGTAGTCCTTTCCCTTGATGTCAAACCGCTTGACCTCATAAAAGATATAGGACTCCAACAGTGCGTCGATATAGGCAGAGATGGTCTGCACCGCAGGCTTGGTCTTTCTGCCATCGTCCAACAGGCCCTCGCTGACAAGGGTGCGCCCGATGGATGCAGCCGAGGTGTTGTTGCCGATGTTGTCAGCCAGAAACAGGATAATTTTGCGGAGCAGCAGCGCGTCGGTGACGGCCCGCTGTTCTTTCCGTTTGCCGCGTTCCAGAATATCCCGCACAACAACAGCGGAATAAATGCCGTCCAGCAGCATATTGGCGCGCTCCTGATCCAGCTCCGCCTCGGCCAGCGCCGGCATACCGCCAAACTGTGCGTAGGCTTCAAACAGGTCGCGCAGCTCATACGCTTCGCCGTCTTTTCCCTTGGCGCGCTGTTTCATAGTGCCGTTGGGGGCTTTGTACTCCTCCAGCAAATAGCCGTGGAAGTCCAAAAACTCACGGAAGGACAGCGGCAGCATCTTGATCTCCACATAGCGTCCGGACAGATACGTGGACAGTTCGGAGGAAAGCAGGTAGGCGTTGGAACCGGTCACATAAATGTCGCAATCCAAATCCACGCGGAAGGAATTCACGGCATCCTGCCAGTCCCGAACCTTCTGCACCTCGTCTAAAAACAGGTAAAGCCGCTTACCCTTGGGGGCTCGTTCCATCACATACTGATAAAGCTGCTTGCTGTCCATATCGGCAAACTGCATGGACTCAAAGTTCATCGAGAGGATCTGTTCCTCCATGACGCCTTGTTCCCGCAGATGTGCCATCATCAATTTCAGCAGGCTGGATTTGCCGCAGCGCCGGATTCCGGTCACGACCTTGATGACCTCCATATCCTGAACGGAAATGAGCTTATCAAGGTACTGCGATCTGTTTTTTAACTCCATGATTCTGTCACCACCTTTGTCAGCCATTATATCACCCCCTTTGCGTCAAGTAAAGTTTTTAACATCAATGTGAATAACTTTTTTCTTGTCGAAATTATTCACATCAATACTACTTCTGTCGAGCCTGCACGCACCAGCGGTAATTCGGCTGATTCTTCACGCAGGTGACAAGGGTGATGATGTTCTCCGTGCTGTCATTCAGGACACTGGTATCATCCACGCTGATTTTAGCCAAAAGCTGTTTACCCGTCTGGTAGGCATCAATACGCTTAGAGAGTAAAACACAGGACACGGCATACTGCCGTGTCCTGTATTTTTTCGGAAAGTCCGTCAGTCGGAGGTGCGGACGGGATCGTCCCCCGTTTCATTGGGAATATCACCGCCGGCATTCTCTACAGCCATTTTCTCCATGCGGTTCATGAAAATGGGAGAGCAGACGCCGAACACGCACAGGGCGATCAGCACCCAGCAGAGAGGCGTGGAGAACAGGATGGCCGGACTGCCGCCGGACAGCCGCAGGGAGCGGCGCAGACCGTTTTCACCGATGGGGCCCAGAATCAGGGCCAGCACAATGGCCGCCGGGTTCAGATCGAACTTGCGGACCAGATAGCCCAGCACGCCGAAGATCATCATAATGACCACATCGAAAAAGTTCTTATGGATGGCGAAGGAACCCACCACACACAGGACGGCCACGCTGGGGATCAGGATGGCGTCGGAAAGGCGGGAGATCTGCGCAAAGCCCCGGCAGCCCAGAAGGCCGATGCCCAGCATAAAGAACTGGACCAGCACAAAGCCCGCGAAGAAGGTGTAGGTCATGGGCGCATAGCGGGTAAACAGCTCCGGTCCCGGCTGGAGGCCCTGAATGATCAGTCCGCCCATGAGTACGGCGGTCACGGACTCGCCGGGGATGCCCAGCGTCAGCATGGGGATCAAGGAGCCGCCGGTCACGGCGTTGTTGGCCGCCTCGGAGCCTGCCACGCCCTCGATGGAGCCTTTTCCGAACTCCTCTTTGTGATGGGAGAACTGCCGTGAGGTATTATAGCCCAGGAAGCAGGCGATGGATGCGCCCGCGCCGGGAAGAATACCGATCAGGTTGCCGATGATCCAGGAGCGGAGGATGGTGGGGGTGATCCGCTTGATCTCCTTACCGCTCAAGGCGATCTTGTCGCTGAACTTGGCTGCCTTTGCCCGCTGCTTGATCTTCTTCTCCGCCAGGATCAGCACCTGAGACATGGAGAACAGACCGATCAGGGCGCAGGTGGTGTTGATGCCCTCATACAAAGAGGCCTGTCCGAACATGAACCGCTGAGCGCCCTCTATGGGGTCCATGCCGATGGTGGACAGCAGCAGGCCCAGCGCGCCGGAGATCAGGCCCTTCAGCAGAGACTTGGACGCCACGCCCGCGATAATGGTCAGGCCGAAGATCGAAAGCCAGAAATATTCCGGAGATCCGAATTTCATGGCCAGCTGCGCCAGCAGCGGAGCGAAAAAGTACAAAGAGACGCAGGAGAGCAGGCCGCCGCAGAAGGATGAGAAGCAGGCCACGGCCAGTGCCTTGCCCGCCTTCCCCTGCAAGGTGAGCTGGTAGCCCTCAATGGCGGTGGCGGCAGAGGCGGGGGTGCCCGGCGTGTGGATCAGAATGGCGGAGATGGAGCCGCCGAAGATCGCACCGCAGTAGATAGCGCCCAGCACGATCAGTCCCGTTTCCGGGGCCATGGTAAAGGTCATGGGCAGCAGCAGCGCAACGCCCATGGCTGCGGACAGGCCGGGCAGACAGCCGATGATGATGCCGATGGCGGTGCCGCCGGCCATAAACAGCAGATTGCTGAGGGACATCGCGTTTACGAAGCCGTGTCCCATCAAGGCTAAAGTTTCAAGCATAACTCATGCCCCCCTTTATTTGAACAGCAGGCCCACAGGCAGCTTTACACCCAGGAACATGGTAAACGCGCCATAGACCAATCCGATGATCACAATGGTAGAGATCAGGATCTGCCACTTGGGGACCCTGAGATACAGCAGGCTTGCCGCCATCAGCACGATGGTCGCCAGATAGAAGCCGACAAAGTACATACCGATTAGATATGCGATGAGCATTCCCAGAACGATAAAAATTGCTTAGGCTGAAACCCTTCGAAGATTTCCGGAATACCGCTGGTCACCCCGTTCTTTTTGGCGGCAAACAGCATTTCAACCACATAACCGGTGGTAAGCAGAAACAGGATCGCAATGATACACAGAGGATAGATCCGAGCTCCCTTTTTCAGATCTCTGGACATCAGGAAGAAAAAGGCGCAGACCGCATACATGAAGCCTACAACGCCAATATCAGTTTTTTTCATAGTGCCCTCCAGTTCGCACTGCATTGATGCGGAAAAATAAGGCGGGAGCAACCACCGGCTGCTCCCGCACAAAATGGGGATCAGTCGCCCCAAACGTCGGCCAGACTTTCAGTGAAGTCCTGCTGCTGCTTGATCAGAGCGGCGGTGTCTGCGCTGTTCTTATAGTCAGTCTCCATTCCAGCGGCCTCGGCAGCCTTGAGATAGTCGGCGTCCTCCATCAGCTTCTGGAAGGCGTCCTCATAGAACTTGATCACATTCTCGGGGGTGCCGGCAGGCGCCACGATGCAGCGGGAGGAACCCAGCCACTGGTCATAGTAGCAAAACTTCCTCTTTTCCTTTCTTAACTCCTCTGAAATTCGATTGACATTCGTTTTTCCCAGGGGTCCGGATCATATGCCGTTCAATAGCAGGTGCACCCATCGGATTGGGCATATTGCCTATATTCAGTCAAGCATACCGGGTAAAAAAAGTAAAGTTTGAATAATTGTGAAGGTTTCAAAGTACGCTTTTTGAACTTTTTCCTCCCACGCCGCCGTCTGTAAAACCGTCGCAGACGGCCCGATATCCTGCCAATTCTCCGCAAGCAGCCCCTGTCCGAAAAGTGGAGCGGCTCTTGCGGAACTGATGATCCGGATACAGCAAACATGCCGCACGGAAAATCCGTGCGGCATACCGCTCATTTTTCGGATAAATTGCCAAACGGCCCGGCTTCAACGCAGGATGGGTCAGGCCGGTCTCAGCGAGACAGGTAGTCCCGCACCAGTGCGGCGGCCTCCCGAGCGGCTTTTTCCTCGTCCAGATTCACCAGTTTTCCGTTGCGGACCGTGACCTTGCCGTTGACCACGGTGTAATCCACCGGGCCTTTCCAGCCCACGGTCCCCAACAGGGATTTCGGGTCCAGATCCGCCCCCACCATCTCCAGACGGCGGGTGTCGATGGCGAACAGGTCGCCGGCCTTCCCTATCTCCAGAGAGCCGATGTCGTCCCGGCCCAGGATCTTCGCGCTGCCCACGGTGGCGATTTTCAGAACGTCATAGCCGCTGGGGGCCTTTTCACTGGATTGGAGACGATGGAGCAGATAGGCCACCCGCAGCTCCTCCAGCAGATTGGAGCCGTCATTGCTGGCGCTGCCGTCCACCGCAAGGCCCACGGGAACGCCCAATTCCAGCATTTCCGGCACCCGGCACACGCCGGAGCTGAGCTTCATGTTGGAGATGGGACAATGGGCAACGCCGGTACCGGTCTCCGCCAGACGGCGCAGCTCCTCCCCGTTGAAATGGATGCCGTGAGCGTACCAGACGTCCGGGCCGATCCAGCCGAGGGATTCCATGTATTCCAGGGGCCGCATTCCGCACCGCTCCCGGACGAAGCGCTCCTCGTCCTTCGTCTCGCAGAGGTGGGTATGGAGCCGCACGCCCAGATCTCTGGCCAAAATTGCGGACTGCCGCAGCAGCTCCTCGGAAACGCTGAAGGGTGAGCAGGGTGCCAGCGCCACCATCCGCATGGAGAATCGGGACGGATCATGGTAGGTCTCCACTGCACGCTGACAATCCCGCAGGATCTCGTCCACGGTCTGCACCACACTGTCCGGCGGCAGGCCGCCGTCCTTCTTGCTCAGGTCCATGCTGCCCCGGGAGGCGTACATCCGGATGCCCAGATCCTCCGCGGCGGCGAACTGTGCGTCCAGCAGCCCCTCCGCCTGCCCCTGCGGGAAAACGTAATGGTGGTCAAAGCAGGTGGTGCAGCCGTTTTTCATCAGCTCTCCCATGCCGGTGACGGAGCTGTGGTAGATCACCCGGCTGTCCAGATTCTTCCAGATCTCGTACAGGGCCCTCAGCCAGTCGAACAGTTCCAGCTTCTGCACCTGGGGCAGATTGCGGCTGAAGGTCTGGTACAGGTGGTGATGGGTGTTGATGAGGCCGGGATAGACGATACAACCGGCGGCGTCGATGACCTCCTCCGCCTGCTGTTCCTCCGGGCCGATGTAGGTGATGACGCCGTCCTCCATCAGCAAATTGCTGTCGGTGTACACGGTGTCGCTGGGGTCGCAGGTGACGATGTGGGATGCATTTTTCATCAGTAAGCGTGCCATGGATATTCCTCCGTTCCGGGGTCGCCCCCCTTCCCTGTTGTCCCTTCGGATCTGCTCCGTTTTTTTGTTCAATCGTTCAAAATGTGCGAAATGTTGAAATAATAAAAAAATTTCCCGGAAAACAGGTTGCTTTTGTGCTTTGAATGTGCTGTAATGAAGAAAATCTGAAAAAGAACCGTCTATTGAAGAAGGGCTTTTGCTACCACGCTGCGGGGCGTTGTATGGAAGGTCCTTCTTTTTTGCATACCCGGCAGTCCAACGGGGTACGCGATTTGAAAACCTGATAAAAAGAACCGTCTGAAAAGAAAGGCTTTTGTTTTTTGCCGCCGGCAAAAAAGGAGGTCTTTCTTTTTATATATACCATATTACAAGGAGGATCACAATGGACGTTATCAAAGTAGAAAAACGGAACGAACAGGCAAAAGCGAATCAGCTGCGGCGGAGTGGCCTTGTGCCCTGCTGTGTTTATGGCGGCGATCTGCCGGAATCTATCTCCATCCAGATGGATCAGCAGACTGCCAACAGGCTGTTCCACACGAAGCGTGAGGGCAGTCAGGTGGGCCTTGAGCTGGACGGCCGGGTCATCCCCGCGCAGATCAAGGAAAAGAAGAAAATGATGAGCGGTCAGGTGGAACATTTCGGCTTCCAGGCCCTGTCCGCTAACAAGAAGGTCAACAGCGTCACCCACATCGTCCTGAAAAACACGGAGCTGGTGCCCGGCACGCTGGAGCAGATGCTCTTTGAGGTCCCCTTCGCTTCCCTGCCCGCAGATATGATCGACACCGTTACCGTGGATCTGGACGGGATGCCCGCCGGAACGACTCTGACCGTCAAGGATATTCCGGAATTTCAGAGCGATAAAATCGAGTTGCAGATCGATGCGGACAGCATGGTTCTGCGGATCGTCGATAAAAAGCGGGCGGTGGAAGAGGATGCCTAAGCGTCCTGAGTTCCCATCCGCCACACAAAGAGCCTTGATCCCTGCGCCAGCGCGGGATCAGGGCGCTTCCGTTAGAAAGGAGCATATACGATGCAGTTGATCGGACAGCCAATCAAACACGTTACCTTCGGAAAAGGCGTGGTCACGGATTGGAACGGCAAGGTGATCACCGTCTGCTTTTCCGCCGGGGAGAAAAAATTCATCTACCCGGACGCCTTTTCCAATTTCCTGATTTTGAAAAACGCCGACGCCCAGAAAAAGGTCCAGCACCTGCTGGACGTCCGTGAAGAGGAACGGGAGACCGAGCTGAAAGAGCTTCAGGAGCAGCAGGAGAAGAAGCATATGCTGGAAAACCTGAAGCTGTCTCCCCAGTCTCAGGCCGTGTTCCATATCGATGCAGAGCAGCACGAAGCGGTATTTTCCTCGTGGACAGTCTCCACGGGCTGCTATCTCAGCGGCTACTCCAAGGACGAGCCCCGGATCCCGGAGCGCTTGCAGCCCAACTCCATGTGTCTGCTGACGGAACGCCCCAAGGGCTGTTCCGAGACGGAGCGGCGCATCGTAGGCGCATTCATGGTGGAGGATGATTTCATCGGCACCTGCTGCACGGACGGTGTCATTCAGGCTCATCCCACCCATCGGATCCAGCTGCCGCCGGAACGTCAGCCTCTCTTCTGGCCCTATGTGGCCAAGGAGCCGGGAAAACAGCGTTGGGGCAAAACGGCCTTCAAATATATGTCCAACCGCACCGGTGAAAAGATCCTCTTTGATTGCAAGGAAAGCGCCTTGACAGCCGATGAAAAATCACGGGCAGAGCGTTTTTACAGGTACTACTGCAAGCTCAACCGCCTGCCGTCACGGATCGACCTGGAAGCCCCGCTCCCAGCCAACGGCTGAGCAGTTCTCCCCTGTCGGACAAACGCGGTTTTTGAGAATGTGGGCACGGCCAAGCTGCGGCGGGCCGGAATCTCCGGTCCCCTTTTGGTTTTTGCGCCCCTGATCCCTGCACATGCAGGGCGCGGAAACGCAGTGCGGACCCCAAAATGGAATCAGGCAAAAAAGTAACGACCTTCAACCGTTGTCTCCCAGTTGAAGGCCGTTACTCATGCATCTTGGGTTCAATCATTGACGTAACCTCACATTCTTCAGTTTTCGGAAAGCTTTGGTCTTTCGCTTGCTGGGGTACTCTTAGTGACACATCGGACTCACCCTTTCCTGATTCTTATTATACGCAAATCCGCCGGAATATCAATTCGCAGGGATGTTAAAATTTGCAGAAAAACTTTGACTGTTCTGTGAATTGATTCGCGCCTTTACCTATGCTATCATATTTAATTGGGGGCAGTTGCGGTCGTCCCCTTTGGTTGATCGATCGTGTTTATGTAAAGGAGGACGCTATGCGAACATTCTGGATTGTTTTGCTGTCTGTGCTGATGCTGTCCGGATGCGGACAGAAGCCTCCCATACCGACGCCCCCCGCCGATCCCCCCGCCCCGGAGATAGAGACCCCCGCCGTGCCGGAGGAGCCGACGGTCCCGGAGACCGCCCCCTCCCGCCCGGAGAAGACCGATGTGGTCTTTACTGTGGAGGGTGAGGAGGAAATCGTCCCTTGCACCCTCTATACCGGAGAGGGCTACTCCCTCTATCTCCCGGATGAGGACTGGCCCGCCCCGACTCACAGCGAGGACGGCGGCGTGCCCACGGAGCAGTGGGTCAGCATCTATAACGATGACGTCTGGCTGAAGGTGTCGTATTATCAGGGCATGACGGCCCCGGAGGCCCGAGAGGAATTCGCCCGGTCCAGCGGCGCCGAGTTCGAAGATCTGATGGGTGGCGAGCCCGGCGATCCGCTGACTGCCATTTACCCGGAGAAGCATTTCCTCAGCTTCATTTCCGTGGAGGACGGCACTTCCGGCGCTTACATCCTTTCCTGGCAGGTCTCCTTTGAAGCCGCCGAGGGCTACGGCGTCCGGCTGGACACCATTGTAAGCACCTTTGAAGTTGATTCATAACAGTATCCCGCCCGGCGATCCCCATGGGGACCGCCGGGTTCTTTCTATGTGGGCCGCCGTGGTCCTGCATCTCAGGCGCAGGATGATCCCGCTAAAAATCGGCGTCCTTCTTCACAAGACTCTTTGCTTTTCCGCGCCGGCATGGTATGATAGCCACAGTACCTTGCCCCCGACACAAGCCGGACTGCGCTCCGTCAGCGGCGGAGCACTGTTTCCCGGCGGGGGAATCACGAAAGGGAGTATCGTATGGAGTACAGCAGCATTTTTGTCTGTCTCATGGGCATGGGCACGGTGTTCTTCGGGCTGATCTGCCTGATTGCGTTGACCTATCTCATGAGCGCCGTGGTGGGCCGCGGGAAAAAGGCCGCCCCGGCACCGGTCCCGGCTGCGCCCCAGACCGCCGGTGAGGTAACACCGGAGCTGGTAGCCGCCGTATCCGCCGCGCTGGCGGAGGAGCTGGGCACCGACATCACCGGCATCCGCATCGTTTCCATGAAAAAAATGTAAGGAGAGGGAGAAACACACATGAAAAAGTACAGAGTCACCGTCAACGGGACGGTTTATGAAGTCGAACTGGAAGAGCTGACCGGCTCCGTCCCCGTTTCCGCCCCGGCGGCTCCCGCCGCTGCCCCCGCACCTGCCGCGTCTGCCGCACCGGCTGCCGGTGAGCAGATCTGCGCCCCCATGCCCGGCAACATTCTGGCTGTTAATGTCACCGCCGGGCAAACCGTGAAAAAGGGCGACGTGCTGATGGTTCTGGAGGCCATGAAGATGGAAAACGAGATCATGTGCCCCCGGGACGGCGTGGTGGCCTCCGTCAACACCTCCAAGGGCGCTTCCGTGGAGTCCGGCACGCTGCTGTGCGTCCTCCAGTAAGGCAGGGCCGATATGGACGCGATCATTCGCTTTTTACAGGACACCGGCTTCTACCTCTTTTCCCAGGACGGCAACTGGCGCTGCCTCATCATGCTGGGCATCGCCTGCGTGCTGCTGTACCTGGGCATCGTAAAGAAGTTTGAGCCGCTGCTGCTGGTGCCCATCGCCTTCGGTATGCTCATCACCAACCTCCCCGGCGCGAATATGTTCCACGAGATCTTCTTCGCCGGGGGCCACATCCACTGGGACCTCATCGGTGGACAGCCCGTCACGGCGTCGCTGCTGGCGGATCTCCACAGTCAGGGCGTGGCAGAAAACGTGCTGGCCCCCTACATCCAGCAGTTGATGACCGCCGCCCAGACCGCCTTCTCCCCGGAGATGGTGGAACAGGCCATCGCCGCCGTCACGGAGGAGGCCGGAGCCGCCATCACCGCTCTGGAAGCACAGCTTCAGGCGCTGGTGCAGGCGGAGCAGGCCGCTGCCTACTACGGCATGACCCTCTCTGACATCACCATCACCCCGGGTCTGGTGGACATCCTTTACTTAGGCGTCAAGCTGGGTATCTATCCCTGCCTGATCTTCATGGGCGTGGGCGCTATGACGGACTTCGGTCCCCTCATCGCCAACCCCAAGTCCCTGCTGCTGGGCGCGGCTGCACAGCTGGGCATCTTCATCACCTTCGTGGGCTGCCGTTTCATGGGCTTCACCGGCCCGGAATCCAGCGCCATCGGCATCATCGGCGGCGCAGACGGCCCCACAGCCATTTTCGTCACTGTTCTGCTGGCTCCGGCCCTCTTAGGCCCCATCGCCGTGGCGGCTTACTCCTACATGGCGCTGGTCCCCGTGATCCAGCCTCCCATCATGAAGCTGCTGACCACGGAAAAAGAGCGCCAAATCGTCATGAAGCCCCTCCGGGAGGTCAGCAAGAAGGAGAAGATCATCTTCCCCATCGTAGTGACCATCTTCGTGGCGCTGCTGGTTCCCTCTGCCGCCCCCCTCATTGCCTGCCTCATGCTGGGCAACCTCTTTAAGGAGTGCGGCGTCACGGAGCGGCTCAGCAAGACCGTTCAGAATGAGCTCATCAACATCGTGACCATCTTCCTTGGCGTCAGCGTGGGCGCAACGGCCACCGGCACCACCTTCCTGTCCCTCCAGACCATCAAGATCATGGCCATGGGCGTGGTGGCCTTCAGCTTCGGCACCGCCGGCGGCGTCCTGCTGGCCAAGTTCATGAACCTGTTCCTCAA
>ERZ826016.2758-NODE-2758-length-13091-cov-3.048941_pt1 | contig 13091 bp, 9 predicted proteins | sample MGYA00519872_ERZ826016 | MGnify/ENA primary metagenome ERZ826016 (study PRJEB31778, sample SAMEA3449218) | human gut metagenome | biome: human gut; feature: human-associated habitat; material: faeces | place: United Kingdom | collected 2010/2012 ... | reverse complement strand
CTCCGCAAAATTATCATTTACTATTCCGAGATATAAGTCATGACAGTTTTTTAATCGTCAAATAGCAAATTAATAAAATGAAAGCAATCTTTTGTATCACAGGGCTTGCCATACAAGGTTTGACAATATCAGCCCAGGCGCAAACCGGCAAACCGAATATTGTGGTTATTATGACCGATCAGCAGCGTGCCGATTTGTGCGGCAGGGAAGGTTTTCCGCTGGAAGTGACTCCCTTTGTCGACCGGTTGGCGCAAGAGAATGTATGGTTCAATAAGGCATACACTGTGATGCCAGCCAGCTCTCCGGCACGTTGTTCCATGTTCACCGGGCGTTTTCCTTCCGCCACTCACGTACGCACGAATCATAATATTCCTGACATTTCCTATCAACAGGACTTAGTGGGCGTATTGAAAGAAAACGGATATAAAACAGCATTGGTCGGCAAGAATCACGCTTACCTGAAACCTGCCGACCTTGATTTCTGGTCTGAATACGGACACTGGGGAAAGCACAAAAAGACGACTCCCGCAGAGAAGGAGACTGCCCGTTTCCTGAATCAGCAAGCCAGGGGGCAATGGTTGGAGCCATCTCCCATCTCGCTGGAAGAACAGCATCCCACCAAAATCGTGAACGAAGCACTGGCATGGATTAAGCAGCAGAAAGAAAATCCTTTCTTCGTATGGGTTTCTTTTCCGGAACCTCACAACCCTTATCAGGTATGTGAACCCTATTACTCCATGTTCTCCCCCGATAAGCTTCCCGTCTTAAAGACCTCCCGCAAAGATTTGGCAAAGAAAGGAGAGAAATACCGTATTTTGGCGCAACTGGAAGACGCGTCCTGCCCGAACCTGGAACAAGACTTGCCTCGAATCCGTGCCAACTATATCGGAATGATCCGGTTGATAGACGATCAGATCAAGAGACTGATCGAATCATTGAAAGCCAGCGGACAATATGAAAACACCCTCTTTGTCGTACTTTCCGACCACGGTGACTACTGGGGGGAATACGGATTGATTCGTAAAGGAGCCGGACTTTCCGAAAGCCTCGCACGTATCCCGATGGTATGGGCAGGATATCACATTAAGAACCAGCCTGCCCCTATGGATAGCCACGTATCGATAGCCGACCTTTTCCCCACCTTCTGCTCTGCCATCGGTGCCGAAATACCGGCAGGAGTTCAGGGCCGTAGCTTGTGGCCGATGCTGACCGGAAAAGCTTACCCTAAAGAAGAATTCTCTAGCATGGTCGTACAACAAGGCTTCGGAGGAGCTGATGTTGGACTGGATGCCTCCTTGACTTTTGAACAGGAAGGAGCATTGACTTCCGGCAAAATAGCCCACTTCGACGAACTGAACACCTGGACGCAAAGCGGTACCTCACGCATGATAAGAAAGGATGACTGGAAACTGGTCATGAATCATTATGGTAACGGAGAACTTTATAATTTAAAGAAAGATCCTTCGGAAATTCATAATCTGTTTGGCGAGAAGAAATACAGCGAAATTCAAACAGAACTTCTGACCCGTTTACTGGCATGGGAGTTGCGTTTGCAGGACCCGTTGCCTCTCCCGCAAAGACGTTACCATTTTAAACAGAATCCATTTAATTATCTCCACCCGGAACACTAAAAAATAAGAAGATTGTACATACCTACGGATATTAAAAACATGATTCCATGAAGTCTGCCCCGCAACGGCCTATTTTTGTATCCGTAAACATAAAACAGAAATTTATGAAATTGATTTTGCGATTAGGATTGATCTTGTTTACAGGATTTATTTCCATCTCTACAGCATCAGCACAGTTATATGGAACGGCAGATACAAACGCTCCGGAACTACGTGTTCCGACATCTGTAAAGCCGGCATTTGATTATTGGATGAGGGACACTTGGGCTACGCTGGGTCCCGACGGTTATTATTATATCACAGGAACCACCTCTACCCCCGACCGTTACTTTCCGGGACAGAGGCATTGCTGGGACTGGAACGACGGTTTGTACTTGTGGCGTTCCAAAGATATGAAGTCCTGGGAAGCCAGAGGACAAATATGGTCGATGGAAAAAGACGGAACCTGGCAAAAGAAGCCGAAAGTATATAAAGCAGGAGAGAAATATCAGAAGAAATCCATCAACGGTGATCCGATGGACAACCGCTTCCATGCAGTGTGGGCTCCGGAAATGCATTATATCAAAAGCGCGAAGAACTGGTTTATCGTTGCCTGCATGAATGAGTCGGCAGGTGGGAGAGGTTCTTTCATTTTGCGGAGCAAGACCGGAAAACCGGAAGGACCGTACGAGAATATCGAAGGTAATAAAGACAAAGCCATCTTCCCGAATATCGACGGAAGTTTGTTCGAAGATACGGACGGCACTGTCTACTTTGTCGGGCACAACCATTATATCGCCCGTATGAAACCGGATATGAGCGGATTTGCCGAGGAACTGAAAACATTGAAAGAGAAAAAATATAATCCGGAACCGTATATTGAAGGAGCGTTTATCTTCAAATACGATAACAAATATCACCTTGTACAGGCTATATGGTCGCACCGTACGTCGGAGGGAGATACCTATATCGAGAAAAAGGGAGTAACCTCGCCGAAGACACGTTATAGTTACGACTGCATCATCTCGACAGCCGATAATGTGTATGGTCCCTATAGCGAACGCTACAATGCCATCACGGGAGGAGGACACAACAACCTTTTCCAGGATAAGGATGGAAACTGGTGGGCTACCATGTTCTTCAATCCGCGTGGGGCACAGGCGGCGGAATATAAAGTGACGTGCCGTCCCGGATTAATTCCGATGATCTATGAGAATGGTAAATTCAAACCCAACTTTAATTATAATACCAAATGAAAACTTCTTTATTGATAGCAGGCAGCCTGGCTCTGGTCCCGATGACGTATGCGCAGGACAAACCGAATATTATTATCATACTGGCAGACGATTTGGGCTTCTCCGATCTTGGCTGTTTCGGTGGTGAGATTCATACACCGGTGTTGGATAAACTGGCAAAGAATGGCGTCCGTATGACGCAGATGTATAACAGTGCACGCAGTTGCCCGTCGCGTGCCAACCTGTTGACGGGGCTTTATCCGCATCAGACGGGATTGGGACACATGGACGGCAGTCATCCTGCTTGGCCGAAAGGATATTCCGGTTTCCGTTCCAATTCGGATAACGTCACGATTGCAGAAGTCCTGAAAGATGCCGGATATTTTACGGCGATGTCAGGAAAGTGGCATTTGGGGAATAAGTCGAATCCTATTCTTCGTGGGTTTCAAGAGTATTACGGTTTGTTGGGCGGATTCAACTCTTTCTGGAATCCGGCGGTATATACCCGTTTGCCGAAAGACCGTACGCCCAGACACTATGAGGAAGGAACTTTCTACGCTACCAATGTGATAACGGATTATGCGATTGACTTTATCGACCAGGCACATCAGGAGAAGAAACCGTTGTTCCTGTATCTGGCCTATAACGCTCCCCATTTCCCTTTGCACGCACCGAAAGAAGTGACCGATAAATATATGTCTCTCTATATGCAGGGATGGGACAAGATTCGTGACGCCCGCTGGAAACGGATTGTGGACCTGAAATTTATGCAGGGAAAGCCGGCACTTAGTCCGCGTGGTGTAGTTCCCGAAAGTCTGTTTGAAGATGAAACGCATCCGCTACCGGCATGGGACTCATTGACGAAAGATCAGCAGACCGACCTCGCACGCCGTATGTCCATTTTTGCCGCTATGGTAGATGTGATGGACGCGAACATCGGCCGGGTAGTAGATGAATTGAAGAAGAACGGTGAGTTAGACAATACGTTTATCATGTTTATGTCCGATAACGGAGCTTGTGCCGAATGGCACGAATTCGGTTTCGACAAACAGACCGGAGTCGAATACCATACCCATACCGGAGAAGAACTCGACCAAATGGGTTTGCCCGGAACCTATCATCATTACGGTACAGGCTGGGCAAATGTCTGCTGCACACCGTTCACGCTGTATAAACATTATGCTCACGAAGGAGGTATCTCAACCCCATGTATCATTTCCTGGGGGAATCAGGTGAAGAACAAAGGCGGACTGGATCATCAGCCTGCACAATTCTCCGATATCATGTCTACCTGTGTGGAACTGGCAGGAGCCACTTATCCGAAAGAATATCAGGGAAGAGCGATTCTGCCTACGGCAGGTAAATCCATCCTCCCGATTGTGAAAGGGAAGAAGATGCCCGAAAGGTATATTTATGCAGAGCATGAAGGCAACCGCATGGTGCGTAAAGGCGACTGGAAGCTGGTTTCGGCCAATTTTAAGGGAGATGAATGGGAATTGTACAACATCAAGGAAGACCGTACCGAGCAGCACAACCTGATCGGCAAATATCCTGAAATGGCAAAAGAATTGGAAACAGCCTATTTCGAATGGGCGGACAAGAGCGATGTCTTGTATTTCCAGAAAATGTGGAATACCTACAATAAGAATCGACGGAAAGATTTTAAAGAATATAAAACCCGCTAATGCTTATGGATAAGAGAATCTTACTAACTCTGGCTTTAGGAGCCATGTCGCAGGTGTTTACCCATGCATGGGAGCCTAAAGGAGATAAAATTAAAACAGTATGGGCTGAACAGGTGATGCCGGAAAATGTGTGGCAAAGTTATCCCAGACCACAGTTGCAACGGGCAGAATGGATCAATCTGAACGGATTGTGGAAGTATGCCGTAACGGATCAGAACACGCCCCGGAAGAATGTTTCCTTTGAAGGGGAAATTCTGGTCCCGTTTGCGATTGAATCATCTCTGTCCGGAGTGCAGAAAACATTTCTTCCTACGGATAGATTATGGTATCAACGTGAGTTCACTTTAGATCCTTCCTGGAAGAATAAGTCTACTATCCTGCATTTCGGAGCAGTGGATTATGAATGTCAAGTATGGGTGAATAACCGGTTGGTCGGTACGCATAAAGGAGGAAACAACCCGTTCTCGTTCGATATTACTAAATATCTGAAGAAGAGTGGTCCTCAAAGCATTGAAGTAGCCGTCACCGACCCGACGGACACGGAATCTATTTCCCGAGGGAAACAACAACTTAATCAGGAAGGTATCTGGTACACGCCTGTATCGGGCATTTGGCAAACTGTGTGGCTGGAAGCGGTGAATAAAACCTATATCCGTCAGGTACTTCCTTCCACTGATATTGAAAGAAAATCCGTGAAGCTGGCTTTCGATATAGCCGGAGCCAAAGGCAATGAAGAAGTGAAAATAGAAGTGTTGGATGATGGCAAAGTAATCAAGACGGTGGAACAGAAGTTGACTAATGCGATGGAGATAGACGTTCCGAACGCTGTCTTATGGTCTCCCGAATCTCCGAAACTGTATCATTTGAATATTGTCTTATCCAATGGAGGACGTGTTTTAGACCGGGTAAAGAGTTACTTTGCCTTGAGAAAAGTAGATGCCCGTAAAGATGAATGTGGATACAACCGTATTTGCCTGAATAACCAACCCATCTTCCAATACGGTCCGCTGGATCAAGGCTGGTGGCCCGACGGATTGTTGACTCCTCCTTCCGAGGAAGCGATGCTGTGGGACATGGTGCAGTTGAAGAAGATGGGATTCAATATGATCCGTAAACATATCAAAGTAGAACCGGAGCAATATTATTATTACGCCGATTCTCTGGGATTGATGATGTGGCAAGACATGGTTTCCGGTTTTGCTACGTCAAGGAAGAAGGAGGAACACGTCAATCCGTTGGCTACTACTGATTGGAACGCTCCCGAAGAACACACCCGCCAATGGCAAAAAGAAATGTTCGAGATGATCGACCGTCTCCGTTTCTATCCCTGTATCACTACCTGGGTGGTTTTCAATGAAGGATGGGGACAGCACAACACGGTGGAAATCGTAAATAAAGTGATAAAATACGACGATACACGCCTGATAAACGGAGTGACCGGCTGGACGGACAGAGGCGTAGGCGATATGTACGACGTACATAATTATCCTGTCACTTCCATGATTCTGCCGGAGAACAACGGCAACCGCATTTCCGTACTGGGAGAATTCGGCGGCTATGGCTGGGCGATCAAGGAACATATCTGGAATCCGAATATGAGGAACTGGGGGTATAAGAATATAGACGGAGCAATGGCTCTGATTGATAGTTACGGCCGTCTGGTATATGATTTGGAAACGCTGATTGCCCAAGGATTGAGTGCGGCAGTCTATACACAAACCACTGATGTGGAAGGAGAAGTGAACGGCCTGATTACTTACGACCGGAAAGTAACTAAAATACCGGAAGGCTTGTTGCACCTGATGCACAACCGTTTGTATGAAATCACCCCTGCGAAAGCTGTTACTTTGATTGCAGACGGTCAGAATGGAAGCAAGAATACCCGCCTTGTCAGTCTGAACGGTCAGGAGCTGAAAATGACTTCTTTGCCTTTCGACTGTCCCCCTCGTTCTACGGTAGTATCAGAAGCTACTTTTAAGGTGGATAAGGATTTCAATCATCTGTCTTTATGGCTGAATGTTGCCGGAGAAGCCAAAGTTTGGCTGAATGGTGTAGAAGTCTTTGCGCAGGAGGCAAAGCAGACCAGGCAATATAATCAATATAATATCAGCGATTACAGCCGTTACTTGCGGAAAGGAAGTAATCTGTTGAAAATCGAAGTGAAAGATAGCAAGAAGATGAGATTCGATTATGGGTTGAGGGCTTATTAATCAGATTCATATTCTACTTTGTGAGTTTCTTGTTATAAAGTTGAAAGGCAAGTGAATATCTGCAATATCAAGTTAATGTATGAGCCCCATAGCGATGTCACTATAGGGCTCATTAACTATCATTTCAGAAACAATATGAGACTACTAACAGGTAGCTGAAGATTTTCATATCGGCTCAAAAGAGTCCTATACACTGTAATTATTGGCTCATTTTGAGCCGATATATTAATAATATTATGTATTTTTGAGCCGATATAATCAACTAAATAGCAATGGAAGAAGAAATTCAACAATATCTTCGTTTTCATCCTCTATCTTCTAGGTCAGAATTAATGGAGGGAGTGAATACTAAAGTAAGTGTCGCCACATTCAAGCGTTTATTAGCTGCCATGATTTCCGCTGGAAGTATTGAAGTCATAGGGCAAGGACCTGCCACATGTTATAAACTAACACCACAAACGTTTGTTACAAGTTATTTCGACTTAGAATCATACTTTCGGAAAGAAGTTGATGAGCGTGAAATTCAACAAGCTTTCAATTTCAGCCTTATTCCTGATATATTGCCTAATGTTGACCCTTTCACGATGGACGAACGGAAACATTTAACGGCTCTTCAAGAAACGTTTAGAAGAAATGTATTAGAAATGACAGACGGAGAGTACCGGAAAGAAATGGAAAGGTTAGGTGTGGATCTTAGTTGGAAGTCTTCTCAAATTGAAGGGAACACATATAATCTTCTTGAAACGGAAAGACTTTTGCTGGAAAAAGAAGAAGCAAAAGGTAAAACTAAAGAAGAAGCCATTATGCTACTAAATCACAAGGAAGCTCTTGATTTTATTTTAGATAATCCTGATTATCTTCAGTATTTATCAATAAGAAAGATTGAAGACATTCATAGTATCCTTATTAAAGAACTGGGAGTTGAGCGTCATATTCGTTCTCGGCGTGTTGGTATTACGGGTACGAATTATCGTCCACTTGATAATGAATATCAAATAAGAGAAGCTATGGAAGACACTTGTCAATTAATTAATAATAAGCAGAGTATCTTTGATAAAGCTTTCCTAGCTTTAGTTCTGTTATCTTACATTCAGCCATTTGCTGATGGTAATAAACGTACTGCCCGTATAACAAGTAATGCAATACTTATAGCCAACGGTTATTGTCCTTTATCATTTCGTTCAGTTGATTCTATCGACTATAAGAAAGCTATGTTAGTTTTCTATGAACAAAATAATATATATCCATTTAAGAAAATATTTATAGAACAGTTTGAATTTGCTGTGAATACATACTTTTGAATTTATCTGTATATTGATGGTTGTTCCAACGATAACATTATTATAAATATAATAATTATGTTCATAATAAATTTGTAATGCTTCCTGTTTTAATACAAGATTGTTCATTCTGCCTGCAATAATTTTCTCCTGAAAGCCGGAAGTTTCTGAAAGACTTTTATCTTTGCAACTATAATACATACGGCACTATGAAAAAAGTGATTCTGATTTTTGTGACAATCGTCCTTTCCGGTCTGCTTTATGCAAAAGATAATAAGAGTACCGATGCGTTACTTCGTGAGATTGATGGTATCATTAAAAACCGTCAGACCTATGGAGCGGAAAAGGAGGCGCGTATCGCTGACCTGAAGAAATTGTTGGCGGAGGCTACTTCCGATGAACAACGATATGGTTTTTGCGGACGTCTTTTCGATGAATACCGGGCTTATAATCTGGATTCGTCTTTTGTCTATGCTCAACGGAAAGAGGAACTGGCGCATCGCATGGATAAACTGGATTATCTGGATGATGCTGCCATGAATATGGCGGAAGTGATGGGAACTACCGGAATGTATAAAGAAGCGTTGGAACTATTGGGGCAGATTGATAAGAAAACGTTGCCCGATTATCTCTATGGTTACTATTATCATCTGTATCGCACTATTTACGGATTGATGGGAGATTATGCCGTTACGGAGAAAGTCAAGAAAGAGTATTATCGAATGACGGATCTGTATCGTGACTCTCTGCTGCAGGTCAACGCTTCCGACTCTTTGGGGCACGTATTGGTGATGGCGGATAAGTGTATCGTACATGCTCAATACGATGAAGCCATCCGTATGCTGATGGAATATTACAACAAACCTTCTTTGGATGACCATTCAAAAGCAATGCTTACTTATACTCTCTCCGAGGGTTACCGGTTGAAAGGCGACAAACAAGGGCAAAAACATTACCTGGCCCTTTCGGCTATTGCCGACCTGAAATCGGCAGTAAAGGAATATGTATCTTTGCGCAAACTCGCTTCCCTTGTCTACGATGAAGGGGATATTGACCGTGCCTACAATTACCTGAAATGCTCTTTAGAGGATGCCACTCTTTGTAATGCCCGCCTTCGTACGTTAGAAATCTCGCAAGTCTTTCCTATCATTGACCAGGCTTACCAATTGAAAACCAAACGGCAGCAGCAGGAGATGAAAGTATCATTGATTTGTATCAGTTTGCTTTCCGTATTTTTGTTGGTTGCCATTTTCTTCGTTTACAAGCAGATGAAAAAGGTTGCTGCCGCACGTCGCGAAGTGGTCGATACCAATACGTTGTTGCAAGAACTGAACGAAGAACTTCACGACTCCAACTCGCAACTGAAAGAGATGAACCATACGCTTTCGGAAGCCAACTATATCAAGGAGGAATATATCGGCCGATATATGGACCAATGCTCCACTTATCTCGACAAGATGGATTTATACCGTCGTTCTCTAAATAAAATTGCCGCTGCCGGAAGAGTGGAAGAACTATATAAAGCCATTAAATCTTCTCAATTCCTTGACGAAGAACTGAAAGAGTTTTATGCGAACTTCGACATGACTTTCCTGCAACTCTTCCCCAATTTTGTGGAGGAATTTAATGCGCTGCTCACAGAACCCATGCAACCCAAACCGGGAGAACTGTTGAACACCGAACTCCGTATCTTTGCCCTTATCCGGCTGGGGATTACGGACAGTACCAAGATAGCGCAGTTCCTCCGTTATTCCGTGACTACCATTTATAATTACCGGACCCGTGTCCGTAACAAAGCTTTGGGAGAAAGAGATGAATTTGAGACTAAAGTAATGCAAATAGGGAAGGTGGAAGAATAAGAAAATCACTACTTTTTTAGTCTGACTTCTATTTTATAACGTTCTTATATTTAGTGGTTTATGCTGTGAGACACTGTATAAATCACTATATTTTTGCTATCTGCTTTAAGAAGCAGTATGAAATGTGGATATTTTTGTTTCACGGTCATTTCAGCAATGACACAGAGAACGAAAACAAAAGTAACCCTAATATTAACTTTAAATTAATGTACATGAAACAGAGTATGAAGTCGAAAGGCTTTGAACGCCGCCTCTTATTAATAATGTGGGGCTTGTTCCTATCTCTTAGTGCATTCGCACAACAGATTTCAATAAAAGGACATGTAGTAGATGCCACGGGTGAACCGGTGATCGGTGCCAGTGTGGTGGAAGGACGTACAACGAATGGTACGATAACCGATGTAGACGGTAATTTCTCATTAAGCGTTCCGGCTAACAGCACGCTGACTATCTCTTTTGTCGGCTATAAAACGCAGACTGTTCCGGTGAACGGGAAAAACTCGTTGAAAGTAACCTTGCAGGAAGATACGGAAGTATTGGACGAAGTTAGGTTACGGAACGATGAAAAAGAGCGATTTGACTGGTGCCGTATCTTCTGTCGGAGTGAAGGACATCAAAGACTCTCCGGTAGCTAATATCGGTCAGGCAATGCAGGGAAAAGTATCCGGCGTGCAGATAATCGATGCCGGTAAGCCGGGTGATAATGTCACCATTAAAATCCGTGGTTTGGGTACGATCAATAACAGTAACCCGCTGATTGTCATTGACGGAATTCCTACCGACTTGGGATTGTCTTCCTTGAATATGGCTGATGTGGAACGGGTAGACGTATTGAAAGATGCTTCGGCAACAGCTATCTATGGTTCGCGTGGTGCCAACGGTGTGGTGATGATTACCAGCAAACGTGGTGCCGAAGGTGCCGGAAAAGTAACGGTAAACGCAAACTGGGCTATTCAGAACGCTACTAAAGTGCCCGATATGCTGAATGCTGCGCAATATGCTGCCTTGAGCAATGATATGCTGTCTAATAATGATGATAATACAAACCCTTATTGGGCAGATCCTTCTTTATTGGGAACAGGAACGAACTGGCTGGATGAGATGCTACGTACGGGAGTGAAACAAAGCTATTCGGTTAGCTATTCCGGTGGTACGGAAAAGGCACATTACTATGTATCCGGTGGTTTCCTCGACCAGTCCGGTATCGTGGAAAGCGTTAATTACCGTCGTTTCAACTTTCAGGCAAATAGTGATGCCCAGGTCAATAAATGGTTGAAGTTCACTACTAATCTGACATTCAGTACGGACGTGAAAGAAGGAGGAACTTACAGCATCGGAGATGCGATGAAAGCACTCCCCACCCAGCCGGTGAAGAATGAAGACGGTAGCTGGAGCGGTCCCGGACAGGAAGCGCAATGGTATGGAAGTGTCCGCAATCCGATCGGTACGTTGTATATGATGACGAACGAGACAAAAGGATATAACTTTCTGGCAAATATCACCGGAGAGATTGCCTTTACCAAATGGTTGAAGTTGAAAAGCACCTTCGGTTATGACGCCAAATTCTGGTTTGTCGACAACTTTACTCCGGCTTACGACTGGAAACCGAATCCGGTAGAAGAATCTTCCCGCTATAAGAGTGACAACAAATCATTTACCTACCTGTGGGATAATTATTTTGTATTCGACCATACTTTCGCCCAAAAACATCGTGTAGGGGTGATGGCAGGTTCTTCCGCCCAGTGGAACAACTATGATTACCTGAATGCTCAAAAGAATATCTTCATGTTTGATAATATCCATGAGATGGACAACGGCGAGAAGATGTACAGCATTGGTGGCAGCCAGAGCGACTGGGCACTGCTCTCTCTGATGGCACGTCTCAACTATTCTTACGAAGATAAATACCTGCTTACAGCCACTGTGCGCCGTGACGGTTCCTCCCGCTTCGGTAAGAACAACCGTTGGGGAACATTCCCTTCCGTTTCTCTGGCATGGCGTATTTCGCAGGAAGAATGGTTCCCGAAAGACAACTCTCCGGTGAATGACCTCAAACTGCGTATCGGATACGGTGTGACCGGTAATCAGGAAATCGGTAACTACGGCTTTGTGGCTTCCTATAATACGGGAGTTTATCCTTTCGGCAACAACAACTCCACCGCTTTGGTATCTACCACCCTTTCCAATCCGAATATTCATTGGGAAGAGGTACGCCAAACCAACTTCGGTGTGGATATGAGCCTGTTCAATTCACGTGTCAACCTTTCGCTGGATGCCTACATCAAAAAGACGGCAGACATGTTGGTGAAAGCTTCCATCCCTATCACCTCCGGTTTTGAAGATACTACTGAAACCTTTACCAATGCCGGCAAGATGCGTAATAAAGGAGTGGAAATGACCCTGCGCACCATCAACCTGAAAGGTCTTTTCTCTTGGGAATCTGCTTTAACGGCCACCTATAACAAAAATGAAATTCTGGATCTGAACAGCGAAACCCCGATGTTTATCAATCAGATGGGTAACTCATACGTGACTATGCTTAGGGCCGGTTATCCGATCAATGTATTCTACGGATACGTGACCGACGGACTTTTCCAAAACTGGGAGGAAGTAAACCGCCATGCCACCCAACCGGGAGCCGCTCCGGGGGATATCCGTTTCCGGGATTTGAATAACGATGGAGTCATCAACGATGAAGACCGTACCGTTATCGGTAACCCGAATCCGAACTGGTTCTTCTCTTTAAGCAATAATTTCTCTTATAAGGGATGGGAACTCTCCGTTTTCCTGCAAGGCGTATCGGGAAACAAAATTTATAACGCCAACAATGTTGACAACGAAGGAATGGCAGCCGCTTACAACCAGACCACAGCCGTATTGAACCGCTGGACGGGTGAAGGAACCAGCAACTCTATGCCCCGCGCCATTTGGGGAGACCCGAACCAGAACTGCCGTGTATCCGACAGATTTGTGGAAAACGGTTCCTATCTCCGTCTGAAGAATATCACACTTTCGTATACACTGCCCAAAAAGTGGATGCAAAAGATTCAACTGGAAAATGCCCGCATCTCTTTCTCTTGCGAGAATGTGGCAACTATCACCGGATATTCCGGCTTCGATCCGGAAGTTGATATTAATGGCATCGACAGTAGCCGTTACCCGATTTCACGTACTTTCAGTATGGGCTTGAACTTTAACTTTTAAATCAGGAG
>ERZ826016.2756-NODE-2756-length-13092-cov-2.896065_pt1 | contig 13092 bp, 9 predicted proteins | sample MGYA00519872_ERZ826016 | MGnify/ENA primary metagenome ERZ826016 (study PRJEB31778, sample SAMEA3449218) | human gut metagenome | biome: human gut; feature: human-associated habitat; material: faeces | place: United Kingdom | collected 2010/2012 ... | reverse complement strand
AATTTCTTTATGAGATTTATCTTCAAAAGTATAAAGGTTAAACACGGTACGATACCCAACGGGCAAATCTTTTACGAATTGCATTAATACACCTTGCGGAATCAATTCAACAGTAGAAGCTTCCGGTTCTTCGTAAACTTCCGGAACTTCTTCCAAAGTTGTCGATTGATTGATTACATCATTCTTACGAAGATATTGCAAAGCGGTATTAACCATCACTCTCTCCATCCACGCCCTTAAGGAACCTTCACCTCGCCAAGTAAATTTATCGAAAGAACCGAATATCTTCAAAAAGCCATCGTGAAGCAAATCCTGAGCTGTATCCCGATCGCCTGCATAGCGAAGACAGACACCAAGCATACGCCCCGCATACTGCTCATACAGTTCCTTGCGGGCTCGGTTATTGCCTTGCCTACATTGTTCCGACAACTCAAATTCTTCCATTATCTTAAACACGTGTTTATTCTAAAAATGCGGTAAAGATAGAAATACTGCATAGAGAGAACAACTTTTTCGCAACTTTTGTTTCTTTAACAGATCCAAATGCAATATTTACTATTCTCCTGCATTTCTTAGATACTAAATAAAAAGCAGTAATACAAAATCTAAAACTTACAAAGTATATGAAGAATTTAAAGTTCATAGTATTTATCTTTGCTGTAATAACCGCTATTCCCTTCTTGCAGTCATGTCAAGATGATGATACTCCCACCAATTTATTGGCCATCGGTACTATTAATACCATTCAGGACAACAAAGATTTATACTTTACTCTAGATGATGGAAAGACCATGTTTCCAAGCAATCCTCAGGAAATGGGAGCTAAAGAATACGAAGATGGACAGCGTGCTTTTATTATTTTCAATAAACTGGACGAGCCCGTCAATGGCTATGACTATAATATACAGGTAAAGCGTATCCAGGAAATTCTGACAAAAGAGATTATTACAATAGACGAAGATGGAAATACAGAAGAGAAGATAGGAGATAATAACATTAATGCTACGTACATGTGGATTACGCAGGATAACAAATACCTGACCATTGAGTTCCAGTACTATGGAACACATACCGAAGACAAAAAACATTTCCTGAATCTGGTTATCAACCCATCAGATGAACATCCCACAGCAGATAGTGATAACGATTATATTAATCTGGAGTTCCGTCACAACAACGAAGATGATTATCCCGAACATTTAGGTGAAGGATACGTATCATTCAAACTGGACAAAATAAAAGATCAAATAGAAGGAAAGAAAGGACTGAGAATTCGTGTCAATACTATATACAACGGAATAAGGTACTATGAAGTGAAATTTCCTTCGAAAAAATAAATTAAAGTGCACGATAAACACCCTTATTTATAATTTGCAATATATATGTGAGAGGGCGGTTGTTGTGATAACAATCACCCTCAATTTGTATTCTATCTCTCAAAATGTGAGATCAATGACACTCTTTCATTCAAGCTTTTTAAAGCAAATATTGAACAGATTGTAGAGACAACATGTTTTTAGGGATTGCAGCCTGTATCTCTTCTTTTAACACATTGAGCAAACTATACCGTATAAAGTCTTTGCTTGTCACCAACACTATCTGTCGAGTAGGACGAGGAATGGCAAATGGACGTACAAGTTCACGCTGCTCTTCAGATAGTTGTGCAACAGCCAATTCCGGAATAAAAGTAATTCCTTTCCCGCTTTCAACCATTCGCATAAATGTCTCCATACTTCCCAGATGATACGCCATTTGACTGACTTTTACAGCTTCTATCTGACAAAAGCGGATGAGTTGATCACGAAAACAATGACCTTCATCCAACAGCCAAAGCCGCTCACCTGTGATATCAGAGGTACGAATAACCTCATGCTTGAATAATGGTTCTTTCTTTGACACATATCCATAGAACTGCTCATAAAATAGTGTTTCTTCTATCAAAAAAGAATCTTCCAACTTATTAGCAATGATTCCTGCATCAATATCTCCTGAATGTAGCGCTTGTTGAATATCCTGTGTCTTCATCTCAGTAACACGAATATCCAATTCCGGATACTTCTCCATCAGTTGGGGAAAGAAACGAGGCAACAAATAAGGAGCAATAGTAGGCAATACCCCTAAACGAAACACACCAGTTAGTGTCTGCTTCTCTTCACTAATAATTTCCTTTACTTGCGCTGCCTGTGCCAGAATAATCCTCGCTTGGCTAATAATCTTCTCTCCGATAGCTGTCGGGCAAACCGGTTGCAATGTCCTATCAAATAACTTCACCCCCAATTCATCTTCCAACTTCTGAATCATAGCACTCAGAGTCGGTTGTGTCACCCTACAATACTCTGCAGCCCGAGCAAAATGGCGAAACTGGTCCACCGCTAAGATATACTCCAATTGTTGTATCGTCATATCTTCTATCTTATTGAATTATCTATTATGATTTATAGAGTTCATCTATGCAAAGATAGAAATTTTCAGTTTGACACGAAGCATTTTCCGCCCTATCTTTGTCGTACAGAAAAACGAGTATAAATCATTAAAAGCGAAAAGAACATGATAATTTTCATGTTATCAGTCAGCCCTACTAACATTTTTCTACATCCTGTGATAATAGAATCTTTTTCGCTAAATCACGACAAGCCTTACGATCTATTTTCCCATTTTCAGTTTGTGGGATTTGCTCTATAATATAAATGTATTTAGGACAGTAATAGAGAGGTAACACAGACTTTATTCTATTTTCCAATTCCTCTACATTTGACGGCTGCATGGTTAATAATGTCACAGCTTGCCCCAAACGGCTATCAGGTACTGAAGTTATAACAAATGGTTCGGAGATCAATGAATGAAGTTTCTTTTCTACTTCTTCCGCTTGTATTTTAATCCCGCCACTATTGATAACATTATCTTTCCTGCCCAGAATTGTAAAACTCCCGTCCGAATAAATACACGCTATATCATTCGTATATAATGTGTCATTACACACTAAAGGGGCTTCGATCACTAATGTATTTTCCAGAGACAAAGAGAGTTTTACTGAATCAAAAGGATAATAACGTTCCGAAGCTAATTTTCCATTGAGCCGTCGAAGAGCGATATGAGATAAAGTCTCTGTCATACCATAGGTAGAATAGACTGCCCCCGAAAGATTTTTAATTTCGGCTGCCAAGGAGTTATCTATTGCACCTCCACCTATTATTAAAATATCGATTTGTTCTAATCGTTTGCGTTCTTCTTCTTTTTGAAGAGTATTATATACCTGCAAAGGAACCATTGCCGCAAACCTTAATGGCCCCTTCACATCCGCCAACGGATGACCAGAAGCCGGACGAACTATTAAATTCAAACCTGCAACCAAAGAACGTACAACTACCATCATTGCTCCAATATAGCGGAGATTCATACAAAGCAATGCCGTATCACCTGACTGTAAGTTCAAATGCTCACAAGTCAGCCGAGCACTTTGCATCATTCGGTCTTTACTAACTAATAATTCTTTGGGTACCCCCGTAGAACCAGAGGTATGAACCACTAAAGTAGGAGAATCATCAAACCATTCCTTCAAGAATAATAGTAATTCCCAAATGGCGTGAGGAAATTCTTTTTCACCTCTTTTTATCAGACTGCTCACATCTTTGGAAGTATATTTTCTCCCGTCCAGCAGTAAGCTCTGTTTCTGTCGATCAAATATCATCATTTACAATACCACAGACAATCTTTTCTTATCTCAAGCGGCATCTCTACATTATCCGTAAAAAGCAAACCGGTCCCCAACCCTTGTGGCAATGGATTATGGAAAATTGAACACCATTGTGCGATAGCATTTAAACCTATATTCGATTCCAAAGCAGAAGTAATCCACCAACCAATTTGTTGTTTTTCCGCTTCAGCAATCCACTCTCCTCCTCCAATCATTCCTCCATGAAGTGAAGGCTTGAGAATGATATATTGCGGATGAATAACAGATAGAAGTTTTTGCTTTTTCTCGATGGTATTGAGACCTATCAATTCCTCATCCAAGGCTATTGGTAATGGAGACTCAGAAGCTAGACGAGCCATTTCTTCCCACTGTCCGGCACGAATAGGTTGTTCGATAGAATGCAAATCAAGTTCAGACAGACGTTTTAGTTTTTCCATAGCATCAGCCGGAGAAAATGCCCCATTTGCATCTACACGCAATTCGATTTCTTTGGAAGAGAAGTGAGCACGAATATGACGAAGTAATGCCAATTCTTCGTCAAAATTGATAGCACCTATTTTTAGCTTGATACATCGGAACCCTATTTCCATTTTTTTTTCTATCTGCTCAAGCATGCTTTTAGAATCCCCCATCCAGATAAGTCCATTGATAGGAATCCCAACTTTTCCACGCGAGAAATCAGTATCCCATAAAGCCCAATCACCGATAAAGAAATGTCTGGTAGCTGTTTCCAAACCAAAAAGAATGGAAGGATAATCCCGTAATGCCTCTACATCCAACCTCCCTCCTTGCTGTTCCACTTTTCGACATATATCTGCCAATATCTGTTCATAACCCGGAACATCATCACAACTTAAGTTAGGTAATGGTGCACATTCACCTATCCCTATCCGATCGGGAAATTCAGAAGAAGTGAAATGAAGATACCAAACCTTCCGAGTAGTATATACTCCTCGTGAGGTACCAGCCGGCTGTTTAAAATGAAGCAACCGGGGAATAATGTCAATTTTGCAATCCATTCTACTAAATGCGCAAATTTGAATGTTATTTTATGGGAATTTGGGATATTGTTTAAAGTTAGGTTTACGTTTCTCCAAAAAAGCATTTTTTCCTTCTTGTGCCTCGTCAGTCAAATAGTAAAGTAAAGTTGCATCACCCGCTAATTCCTGAATACCGGACTGGCCATCCAATTCAGCATTTAAACCAGCCTTAATCATTCGCAATGCTAATGGACTAAGCATCATCATTTCCTCCGCCCATTGAACATATTCATCTTCTAACTTTTCTAAAGGAACAACTTTATTTACCAATCCCATATCTAAAGCTTCCTGTGCATTATATTTGCGGCAAAGGAACCAAATCTCACGCGCTTTTTTCTGGCCAACCACACGTGCTAGATAGGAAGCTCCGAATCCTGCATCAAAACTACCCACGCGAGGACCTGTCTGTCCGAAAATAGCATTTTCCGAAGCAATGGACAAATCACACACCACATGAAGTACATGACCGCCACCAATAGCAAATCCATTTACAGCAGCAATCACCGGTTTCGGAATACTACGGATTTGCTTCTGCACATCCAATACACTTAAACGAGGTATTCCATCCTTCCCAATATAACCACCACGTCCTTTTACATTCTGATCACCACCGGAACAAAAAGCTTTATCACCTGCACCTGTAATCACAACAACATCAATATCCGCCTCTTCGCGGCAGATGCGTAGCGCATCACTCATCTCGGCTGTAGTAGTGGGAGTAAATGCGTTCCGATAACGTTCCCGATTAATCGTTATACGAGCGATTCCATTATAATAATCAAAAAGAATATCTTCATATTCTCTGATAGTAGTCCATTCTCTTTGTTCTGACATAATCTATTTTTGTTTTAATTGATAATAATAATCTTTCAAAATACGTGCATCTTTGTTCTTGTTCGTAAAAACTTCCATCAAGACAGGCTGCTCCATTGCTTCCGGTAAAGTAAACACTTCCATTGCTTCCGTTAATTGTTCGTCATTTTCCACACACAGATATAAGAAGCCACGTTCCTCTGCCCACCCTTTAGCAGATGTTTTATGAGTAGCAGTGATAAACTTATGAGAGGTCCCTGACATATCTAGTCCAGGCAAGGTATGAAATATTTCCCCTCCTCCGTTGTTCAGCAAAAGAATACGTAAATTGGGACGTATATTGTTAGTCCATAAAGCATTCATATCATAAAAGAAACTTAAATCGCCAATGGCTACAAAGTTCAGTTTATCCGAACAGGCTGCATAGCCTACAGCAGTGGAAAGAGAGCCTTCAATGCCACTTGTTCCCCGATTACAACAGACCTCAATGGTTGAAGGTACAGAGTATAACTGTGCATAACGTACAACAGAACTATTTGCCAAATGTAAAGCACACGATTCCGGTAAGGATTTAATCAATGCTCCTATGGCAGACATTTCCGAATAAGGAAAATTGGGTTCGGGAATTATCTTACAATAATTCTCCCACACAAGTGGATATCCGGGGGTACGGTTATCCAAAAATCCGGCTATTTTTTCCAAAAACTCAAAAGGATCCATCTCAATGATAGTAGTCAGTGAGCCATATAAATCTATGACTTCCCCATCCGGAGAGACATGCCAATGTTCCTTAGGCGGATGCTGACGCAAGAATTTTTTCAATCGTTTCGAAACAACATGTCCACCATAAGTAATCAGAAGTTCAGGAGTCATCTGAGCTATCTTCTCTTCAGGTATGGCATAAAGAGCAGCATCAAAGTTCTTCACTGGAATGCCAGGAGTCGTCCGATTACCGATATGTTCTGTTAACCATGCGAAGTGTCTATACAATAGCTTTGTATGTTTTTTCTCAAATAGATAAATCAGATTCATCTGACCTACAATTACCATCCGCTTATTGTATTTATTCAGACGATCAATCAAATCATTATAGTCTCTATCGTAAACATTTAATCCCTGATAACGAGTGATAACCCTTACTTGCGGAAGTGAATCTTCAGTAAACTGAAACAAAGGTTCAGAAATAGGAATATTAATGTGTACCGGACCTTTTCCATGATGATTAGTCTCCAAAAGAGCCTCATTGATAAGACGATTACAATACCATTCATCTTCTTCCGAATTAATTTCCGGAAGATTCACAGACTTCTTTACTAATGACTGAAAAACACCAGGTTGTGGCAATGTCTGACCATCCATCTGCCCAATCCAGGAAGCAGGACGATCGGCAGAAATAACGACTAAAGGAATATTCTGGTAATACGCTTCCGCCACAGCCGGATGTAGATTCAGCAATGCTGTACCCGACGTGCAACAAATAGCGGCCGGACGACCACCATTAAGACTCAGTCCAATGGCAAAGTAACCTGCACTTCGTTCATCTGTCATTGAATAACAACTGAAATTCGGATGAGTGGATAGAGTATGCACAATAGGTGCGTTACGACTACCCGGACATAAAACGACCTTTGTAATCCCATACGCTTCCAGTAGCGCAACCAATTGAAGTATATTTTTCTTATCTGTATACATAGGAATATCAATTATTACTTAACTTATTTTACCATCACCCATGAAAAGAGCTCACCTGTTTTTATGAAAGAGCTGGAGTAAGTCTCCGCATGGTTTGCAGTTTTTTTTCCGTTTCCTGCCATTCATCATTCAGTTCAGAGGAAGCCAAAAGTCCTCCCCCGGCATAAAACGTCAAAGTCTCTTTACCAACCTGCATACAACGCAGATTCACATACAAATCTGTTCGTCCATCGGGATCAAGCCATCCTATAAATCCGGAATAATAACTGCGGTCATACCCTTCATTATCTAATATAAAACGGTACGCTTCTTCTTTGGGAAGTCCACAAACAGCAGGAGTCGGATGTAACACATTCAAGAGTTCTCCCAAAGTCTCGCTATTCTTTAAAGAAAACTGGAAATCCGTCTTCAAATGTGACAAAGCACCTGCATAAGCAGGATAAGGTCCGTTTTCAGTGGCCCGAATTCCTAACGAAAGCAGTTGATGACGAATATACGATGTCACATACTCCTGTTCCTTCCGATTCTTATCATCCCATATTTGCGGAAGTTTTCCGCCTTGCAATGGCTGAGTTCCTGCTAAAGCCACTGTATTCCATTCTTTTTTTTCTCCGGACAATAGAATCTCAGGGGTACTTCCCAGCCAAATACCAGTTTGAGGAGTATAACATAAATATATATACGAATGCACATAACGTCGGCAAGCAATCCGAAAAGCAGCTAATGGAGAAAATTCGGATACTTTCTGAATGGTCAAGCTACGTGAAAGCACGAGCTTATCGAAAGTATGATTGCTCAATGCTTCTATAAAAGTATGAAAGCATGCTGCATACTCTTCAGAACAAGAAGCTATAAATGATTCCTCCTCTGAAGAAAACACTGAAAAATCATCCGGAATTATTCCTTCCTCAATAGGCAAAGGCTGTCCCGGCTGCTCTGATTGTATTAATACAATAGGGCATGCCTCACTTACATGAAAAGGTGCAATTACAAATCCTCTTTGTCTATCCAAATCCTTCACATCATAAATCAAGCAAACTTCGCCGGTCGTTTGTGTCAAAAAACGAGGATACTCCTCCCCCGGAATACGGTAAATAGCAAACGGCTGTTTCCGCTGAATAAATGCATCAATAGTTGTCAAGTTCCTTATTTCTTCGTCGGTCATCTCTTTTTCATAACACTGTTTACTACCCGTACGGAAGATACTAATTTATTAGTTGAAGTAAATACATCGACATTCCATACATGGGAAGAACGGCCTTTATGTACAATAGTCCCTACTGCACGAACAGTATCCCCTTCGTGTGCGGAAGATATATGATTTCCACTGACTTGCATACCAACAACAATTTCATCCGGCTGGCAAAGAATCATCGATCCAAGTCCGGCAACAGTTTCTGCCAATGCAAGAGTAGCTCCGCCATGTAAGATACCAAAAGGTTGGCGGGTACGATGATCAACCGGCATTGTGGCTTCCACCCGATCCTCGGCAGCATAAGTATATTGAATACCCAGGTTTCCCATCAACGCATGGCGAGCCTGTGCATTCAATTCATCAAGAGGAATTTCCGTCGCACGAATTTCTTCCAGAATAACTTTCTCCACAGCAATAGCTACTCCGTCTTCTTCATTCGAAGCTGTCACATAATCTGCACAAGCTTTTACTGAATCTTGCGAATGTCCCATGGCAATGCCCAATCCGGCTAGCTGAATCATAGTCACATCACATACTCCGTCACCTATTGCAATCACTTCTTCACGTTTCATCTTCAACTGTTCCAATAAAGCGCCCAGTGTATTAGCTTTGTCAATGGAACAAGGAACAACCTCAAGAAAATACGGTTCAGAACGGAAAACATCCAATGCTCCATTCAACCGTCTTTTCCAATGATCTTCCAAGCTTACCAATGATTCTTCGTCATCACTTACCAACATACATTTGCAAGGAGCGAAATCAATAGCCGTTGAAAACTCTTCTTCCTTAATTACCCGCAGATTATTGAGCCGGGCTTCACTTTGAATATGTTCATTCTCTGGTGCATTCGTGATAAGAGTATCATCATGATAAGTAAATAAAGCAAATCCATTTTTATGTGCTTTCTTCTCCAGATATGGCAGCATCTCAGGATTGATCCGTCTTTCAAACAGTATTTTCCCGTTTTGTGCATCGATTATCTGACAACCATTGTATGACAGGATATAACCTCCGTAATTTCCCAGTTCAAGAGACTTAGCTAATGGCATTACCCCATATGTAGGTCTGCCGGATGCCAATACAATGCGCACTCCCATTTGTTGCACTTTCAGTAAAGCGGCAAGTGTACGCTTACTAACTTCTTTTGTCTCATTGAGAAGAGTTCCGTCTACATCAAGAACCAATAATTTATATTTCATGGCTTCACGATTTTGATTTAGATTACAAAGGTAGGAAATTGAGCGAACGACAGAAAGCGGAAACTGATAAAAATTACTATTATTTTATTCTTTCAGATGTGTTTCCAGATAATCCCGAAGGATTCGGGCATGATTATAGATTAGTTCTTTAGAAGCGTAAATCAATGTTACTACAGGATATGGTTTGATAAGAGACAGAAAATCAGCCATGGCCGGAGAAGTTTCCAGCTCTTTTTGATACAATACCACAAAGTCATTCCAATGCCCCGGAATATCCTCATGAAACCACTGCCGCAACATTGCGGAAGGAGTTATATCTTTCGCCCAATAATCATATCTTAAACACTCTTTTTTGATGCCGCGTGGCCATAATTTATCCACTAAAACCCGATATCCATCTGTCTCCGAATATTCTTCGTATACTCGTTTTATCCTAACTTGAACCATTGTCGTTTATACTAAGTTTATATAGAATAAACCAAGAAAACAGTAAATTGTTTAAATAAGCTGTTCAATTAGTACTTTCTAAACCTGACATATAACCAAATGGAAAATAACTATACTTTATACGGTTTTTTAGTAACATGATTCTCAATTCTAACGGTCACAAACCTGTGTCAATACAGGGAAATGCAAGATAATATAAACTTTTTTCAAAATAAGATAGGAGCAAACTGAAGTTCAACAATGAGAGTAAAAAATAAAAGTGAGAGTAATTCTCCACAAGACGCGCAAAAGAATTAGCCACTGGTTATCAAGACATTAAATCAGTTTCAATTCTCCAAAAAGAAATTAATTCGCTACTCTCACTTTCACTCTCACCTTTATGCTTCTTCTCCTCAAAACACTCTCAGGTCAAGAGCAGTATTTATCAATAAATTACAAATACTGCTTACAGTACATCCGACTAATAATGTTTGAACTAAATTGCCATACTGCTTTTGACACTAGAAAGTAGGAAGAGCCAATTGAACACCATGACTTTCTGTTCCTACCTTATAAATTGACCGAGACTTTCTAAAGTGATAAAGATCCAACTACCGTTTTCTTGTTCAGGATATCAATGTCGTGTGCATATAGAAAAATGAGCAATCGTTCCTTCTGTGTGTCCCGGAAGTATTAGGCAAAATTTTAAACAATAGTTTAAATCATTTTTTCTCAATACTATCATAAACAAAGTACTCTCACTAAAAAATAAAAACAGTCACTTCGATCATATAGCCTCCAATAAAACAATTACACAATACACTAATAATCAATAATATACACATTACAACATAAAAAAGGAGCAGGAAAGGAGCGTTAAGTGAGAGTGAGAGTCGCATAAATCAGCCTTTCCGAAAAGTCGATTCATGCTGGAGAAACGGAGCAAAAGCATCCATAATATCGTACAATAATTATATATTAGCGACAACTATTCATTCATTAAATCCTCAGTATCCAATGAATAAGACAGAAAAATCAAGAGCCCAAAAGATTAATAAAAGTAAGAGTGAATAAATCGAGTACTAGAGTATCCCGAATCAAGTACTAGAGTACCCCTAATCAAGTACTAGAGTGACACCACTCAAGTACTAGAACTGACAGACTGAAGTACAACAATTCACCAAGAGAAGCACAAGAAACGATCAGGTGAAGTACAAGAGTAGCGTATGTGAAATATTCAATTATTCAGGGTTTCCGGTTTTCAGAATCTCACCCAAACCTATTTTTATAAAAGCTATATCCGCTTGGCTGCTTTCATATAAAATTCCTATCGAAGTTTCATCAATAGATGTGATACAAGAATAGCCCGCACTACGATACTGATCGAATAAAATCCAATATTCTTCGGGCCATGTCATACCATCGTCGAAGCTGACTTTCAGTGTTAGCTTATCACGTGTCCGGTAATCATTGGGATTAGCAAACAGAAGTATGCTTTTTTTCTCCCCCTTTTCTGTATAATCGTGCCGGTGCAAACTACCCATACAGGTAGGCTCTATCAATGCTTTTCGTGAAGTGGGATGCTCTGTCCATGTTTCTCCCCAATCCGCAGTTGTACCGATTCTTCTTCCGTTTATTTCTTTGCTCCCGCGGTTTCTATTATCACGCATATTCAGCATAATACTACCATCACTCAATTGAACAGCATTGCATTCCGTTACATTGTCATAAGCTGGATTACTGGTGGTCCAGGTCTTTCCATGATCTTTGCTGTAAGTGATATTAGAGAAAGGTACCCCCTCTTTATCCCGTCCTTGAGTTGGAAATACAAGAGTACCATCGACTAACGTAATCCCCTGTCCGGGTGCAGGAGCAAACAACCACCATTCCGGACGCTTTGTTTTTTCCGTTATATTATCCGGGAAACCCCAAGTAAGTCCGTCGTCCGTACTCTTTGTCAGTAAGAACTGGCAGGTCTCTTTTAGTCCTAGTCCACGCTGAGAGCCTTTCTTCATCCATTGATGTATCCAATAAGTACTATTTTCATTCAGTCCTTCTATCCATTTACCATGATTATCCAATGCACCATGCATCCACAACCCTGCTACATAAATATCATCCGTATTTTTATCTACAAGAATGCAAGCATCACTTACCCCATTGTATTTTTGTGGCAATCCTCCCCACTCTCCCATATCTAACACCTTACAAATAGGCTGCCAGGTCATTCCCTTATCTATGCTTCGATGAAGAGCAATGTCTATATTGCCTTGTAAATCACGAGAAGAATCGTAACGGGCATCAAAAACGGCTAGTAATGTGCCTTTATTACTTGTTGCTAATCCCGGAATACGAGAAGATGTAATACCATCTTGTCCTTTTTGCCTTACGGCGACTCCTACTCTCAAAGGCTTAGCCTCATCTGTATTTTTTATGTCACCTTTACTTGTCTTTATCCGGCTGCAATTTATCTGGATCCGGTGATCAAGGGAAACTGTATCTTTTAACGTCACTGCGATCCAAAAACTCAGAGAATCTTGTTCTACAGATATTTCATCAGTAAAAGAAATCTTTCGGGATGCACGAACCGGTTGGCATACCAAATGAGATGTATCAATCCATCCATCTTTACGTACACCATATACTGCCACAGAAACAATATCAGACCAATCAGTACAACCACGCAAATCAACATCAATCTGTCTGATTATGTATGGATGATTGTCTTTTCTAATTAAAGTTCCTTTTATTGTAGGATTAATCTGCTTTTTAACCAAAACAGGAATGACGGGTCTTTCCAACTCCAACTTAATTCCTTTACTAAAAGATATGCCCGGTGTTAATAACAAGACTATCGATATTATAACCAATATCTTCTTTTTTACTTTCACCGTATTTTTATTTATGTTTTCCATGGAATCAAGAATAAATCCAAGCTGGATGAGATGTTTGCCTGCTGCTTCCTCTGCTTTCACTACTTTCAGGCAGTCCTCAGCAGTGGTACATAATGGTTTCTCACAGAAAATCCTCTTG
>ERZ826016.2755-NODE-2755-length-13092-cov-3.924139_pt1 | contig 13092 bp, 6 predicted proteins | sample MGYA00519872_ERZ826016 | MGnify/ENA primary metagenome ERZ826016 (study PRJEB31778, sample SAMEA3449218) | human gut metagenome | biome: human gut; feature: human-associated habitat; material: faeces | place: United Kingdom | collected 2010/2012 ... | reverse complement strand
CGAGATTCAAACCGGACCCGTTCAAGGCCGAAAACTTCTACTACAATGAAGAACATGACTTTTGTATCTGCCCCATGGGACAGAAGATGCAAAGGATAGGGACCGGACATGTGAAAACTGCATCCGGATATGTCAGCGAAAATGCCAGATACAGAGCCGTCAGATGTGAAGACTGTCCGCTAAGATGCCGATGTTTTAAGGCAAAGGGGAACAGGATAATAGAACTGAATCACAGACTCAGAAGATACAAACAGAAAGCCAAAGAGTTGCTCTGCTGCGGGGAAGGACTGAAGTACAGAGGACAGAGATGTATAGAGCCGGAAGCTGTGTTCGGACAAATAAAATACAATATGAACTACAAACGTTTCCGCCATTTTGGAAAGGATAAGGTCTTCATGGACTTTGCCTTCTTTGCCGTTGCCTTCAATATAAAAAAAATGTGTGCAAAAATGACAAAAGAAGGTATGAACTGGCTGATTAGACGGTTTTACGAGCTCACAACTGCTGTTATTAGATGCTGGGAACACATAAATCAAAGAAATCTTCGAAATATCACAGCTTAAAGAAAATGAACCGAGTTGTATAGTAATGAATAAAAAAGAAGGTGCATCGTGCATTACGACACACCTCCTTTTCGTTTTTACATCATTAATATTACTTACGATATGAAGCCTTTACAAAAGGAGCATCCAACAGATAGTCAATACTTTCTTTGACGCTTTCTTCCACCGGGCAGCTATATCTTTCAATTTCAGCTACAATATTCTGAACACCAGCAGTTGCTGCATTCTTAAAGATAGCATCAAATCCTACCATACCACTTTGACCCAGTTCACGATCATCTTTGATGTGTAATATTTTAAAACGTCCCGGATATTTTTTGAAATAATCAACCGGACTATTCTGACCTCTTACTACCCAATATACATCCATTTGGAAAAAGACATAATCTGGATTAGTATTTTCGAGCATGTAGTTATACATTACCTCTTTACCTTCTACTTTCTCAAATTCATGAGCATGATTGTGGTATCCATATAACATGCCATTCTCCTTGCATCTCTTTCCTATTTCATTGAAATAATTACAATAAGTCTGCAAGTCTTTGACTGTTTTAGGTACTCCTAACCAAGGAGTTACAATATATTTCATTCCAGCAGCCTTGTGAGCAGCAATACATTGATCCCACCATTTCAGTGATTCAGAAAAATCGCCGGAAGCCAATTCTTGATCTGACAAACCTCTTGAACAATGTGAAGACAAAACAGTCATACCTGCATCTTCAACGGCTTTTTTAAAGTCTTCCGGAGTCAAACCGTAAAACTTACCATCATTATAGTTGGCAGCTTCTACGCTTGAATATCCCATCTTAGCCAGTTTCTTTAATAAAGCATTAAAATCCGATCCTTCTTTTATCAAATCTCTAACTGAGTAAAGTTGGATAGTAACATCTTTTTTCTTCTTTGCATCTACTGCTTGTGGCAAAGCGATCAAAAAAGCAAATAATATAAGCAAATATCTAAATTTCATGGTTTAAAATGTTTAATTATAAAACGATATAACCCTATTGAATAACTATCTATATATGATATTCAACGAAGTTGTTAATTAATTATCTTTGTTAATCAAGAATTTTTATGCGGATACTACGAAACCAAACATCATTACCATGATCTTGGAATCCAATAAATCCTTCTTTATTGTCACCACCGCAATTATTCAGCATTTGAAATGCCAAAGGCCATCTTTTTTCACTGAACTTACTTTCCTGAAGCATTTCAGTCCATTGTGGTGTCCATAAATGATACTCAAGAACTTTTTGATCATTCTGACCATGAACTACAGTTCCATTGTGTACAACTATTTTGGCTTTATTCCATTCACCAAATGGTTTTTGGTTCTGAGGAACAGCAGGAATCATATCATACAGAGAAGCAGATTTTCTGTTGTTGTCTTTACCAAGTTTTGCATCCGGATGATTTGCATTATCTAACACCTGATATTCAGGAGCTGAAATATAAATAGGCTCCAAATTCTCATTACCATCCTTATCAGTAGAAGTTACTTCCTGAGCCAGATAGAAGATACCAGAGTTACCACCTTTAGAAACTTTCCATTCTACTTCCAATTCAAAGTTTTTAAATTTATGAGCGAAGATAAGATCTCCACCATCGCCATCCTGAGCTTCTCCACCACCAGAACCGTTGAACTTAATACAACCATCTTCGATAACCCATTTAGATGGAACTCTATCTTTACCATAGCCACGCCAGCCATTAAAAGTTTTTCCATCAAAAATAGTAATATAACCATCTTTATCTATCGGCAATTGTAGACTGTCAGTATCAGCAGCTTTCAATGATTTTGAATACCCAAGGGTCACCATATCTGATGATTGTTCTTCTTGAGTATTAGCATTTTTCTTGCCACTGCCACAAGATGTCAATGCACCGGCAATTACGCAGCAAGCTAAAGGATAAAACAGATTTTTCATGAATTCAATTTATTAAATTAATATTTGAGTTAGTTTTTTTATTATTTAGGCATATCAGGTAATTTCCACCCATCACGATATGTATGTTTAATCAGTTCTTGAGCAAAAGCCTGCGCATTAACTGGTTCTGTCCAAGTTTTATCAAAGGTTGGATGACCATTCTTAATAGTAAAACCATCCTTAATGACAGAACGAACAGTAGCATTCGGATCAATATTGGTAAATGTCATATTCGGTCCGTCCCACAGCAACTCTTGGTTGAGCGACTGCAATCTGATAGCAAGTACACCCATTACTACCATTTCATTGAAAGGACCTGCTTCGCTGAACGAAGATGCAGTCTGTATACGATTAGACGGTCTTTCCTTACATGCACGTACAAAATCCATTTCGTGAGATTCCTGAATTTCACGTAACACCTTTGGAGAATCTGGATTTCTTCCTGACAACAACCATGGATTAATACCGTAGCTACCACAGATAAGAGTATCTTTTGTTCCATGGAAAATGACACCACCACCATGATCATTCAGATCTTTGTGTGCAGGCAATCCTTCAGGACGCATTGGTTTTAAACCTCCATCATACCAAATAACTTCAACCTCCGGCATTGCTACCTTCGGCATATTATCACGAGCAGGGAAAGTATATTTCACCATCTGAGCACTTGGTGCACAATCAGATAACAATAATGTAGAACTACCTTGTACTTTAGTAGGATAAGTTAATTTCAATCCTTTGAATACAGGATGAAGGATATGGCAAGCCATATCACCTAATGCACCTGTTCCAAAATCCCACCAACCACGCCAGTTCCATGGAGTATAACATGAATTATAATCACGATATTGAGCCGGGCCAAGGAATAAATCCCAATCCAATGATTCAGGAACTGCTTGACTTATTTCCGGACGATTGAGTCCCTGTGGCCAGATAGGACGGTCTGTAAACGCTTCTACTTTAGTGACTTCTCCAATTTCACCATTCCATATCCATTCACAGACTTTACGAACACCTGGTGCAGAAGAGCCCTGATTACCCATTTGTGTAGCTACATTATATTTTTCAGCCAATTTTGTCAATAAGCGTGATTCATATACCGTATGAGTTAGTGGTTTCTCGCAATAAACGTTCTTCCCCATCATAATAGCTTCCGACGCAATGATAGCATGAGTATGATCAGGTGTTGCTATCATTACAGCATCCGCAGATTTTCCTAACTTATCGAACATAATACGATAGTCACGAAATCGTTTTGCTTTCGGATATTTCTTGAATACATGACCGCTATAGTTCCAGTCTACATCGCAAAGGCCAATAATGTTTTGACTTGACAAACCATTCAGCACACTAGCACCGCGACCTCCGATCCCGACACCTAAAATATTTATTTTATCACTTGGCGACACATGGCCATGACTCTTACCTAAAATAATGTTAGGAGCAATAGATATACCTGCTAACGCTGCAGCTCCCGTTTTGATAAATTGTCTTCTCGAAATGTTTGACATAATTTATAGTATTAAGGATTAATTATAGATTCTAGATTATTATTCTGCAATAATCCATATCCATTTTTCATATTCTTTCTACGTTCGCGAATTTTTTCCAGTGTCCTCAGATTACCAATAGAAGGCAAGTCATGTGTTTGAGCATCTTCCAAAAAAGTCCAGGCATATTCTGAAGCAATGGCAGAATCACGCATGAACGGTAATTGAGGATTACGTATTCCTGTTTCTATAGAATCTGCAAATAAATCACATAAAGCATCGATGTTTTTCCCACCGAAAGGTTTCTCCAAATGAATAGTCTCATGAACCCCATGAAGATCAACTTTTGCCATTTGAAAGTCATGAGTCATATGGGCTATGCCTTTTGTTCCGATGATATCCACATATGAATTATGGGTTTGATCTTTAGACAACTGCCCATATACAAATCCCTGTGTGATATCAAAAACTACTCCATTCTGAAAAGTTCCATGACACTGTACCCACCAAGGATCTTTATAATTCCACATATTGATACCTTGAGCATGCCATGTTTTATAATCACAACCAGCATACCAGCGAGCGATATCTACATAATGCATACCACAATCGTGGAAAGCAGGCCCTTCATATTCATGTCCTTCACCCGGTGCTAATCCGGGAGTCATGTGGCAAACACGTAAAATTGCTAATTCACCGATTTCACCTCTGTCTATAAATTGTTTGATTTCCCGATGATACCAGGAATTTCGAAGATATAAATTAACGGTAGAAAGACAGTCAGTATTTTCCGTAAGTTCTACAACCTCCCATTCTCTATCAACCGTGTCTGCAACTGGTTTCTCTGAAATAATGTGTTTTCCACTACGAATAGCACGTTCAATCTGCTTCTTACGAGAATCTGCTAATGCAAAAAGTCCAACTACTTGCACACTTTCATCATCAAATATAACTTGTTCATCAGCTACAACTTTAGATTCTGGTGAGAGTACTTTAGCTAGTTCACGGGAATCAGCACTTACATCACAAATGTATGCAACTTCCCATCGACCACTCTTTAGCATTTCTTCTAAATAAAATCGTCCCATGCGACCGAAACCGATCAGTCCAACTTTAATTTTCATATTACTTCTATTTAGTTATTCAAAGTATTATATATAATAAGGTATAAAATTCAATATTGAACTTCCAGACAATCCTAGAAATATGTGGTCTTTTTTAAATATCTTAGCAAATTCGTGTTTCATACTTTTATGCCTATTAGTAGCTACGCAACAAATGTACGGCAATTGGTAAGAAAATGAAAGTCTACTTATATAAAGAAATATAAAAATAACACAAAAAAGCATTAACATCTTATTATTATCACTGAAATAAAACCATTTACTTAATATTTAATAAAAAGCAGACTATTTCTTTATATTACCAACTCCTGATTTTAATCAATCAACACCCTAAGTTCAGCCCAAAGCACAATTTACAATTAAAAAACTCCAAGACTTAAAAGTATTTATTGCCTATCAAGCAATTCCCAACAATTCAACCTCAAATATCAATGTTGAAAAAGCAGGAATCGGGCCTAAAGTACGCGCCCCATATCCCATCGTATACGGAATATAAATAACCCATTTATCCCCTATGTGCATTTGCTGAAGAGCTAATTGCCAGCCTTCTATCACATCACTAAGACGAAAAGCCTCCGGACAACCACGTTCATAAGAATTATCAAATTCTCTGCCATTTATCAAACTGCCTTTATAATGTACTGTTACAATATTACGTACATTAGGTGAAATATTTGCCGTACTACTCTCCAATATTTTATAATATATATTACACGACAATGAACAAATACCTTCTTGCCGGGAAAGTTCACTAATAAACTGTAGATTCTTTTCTTTATACTCTTCTTTTCTTCCCATTACAAAATTTATTTTTATACAAAAATAAGAAGAAACTTCCATAAAATCTGTATATTTGCTTATTGAATCTTAAAAACACCTTCGTTATGGAACTAATCAGAACTAGATGCAGCAAAACTGCCGGACTATTCTTTCTTATTTCGATAATTTTAGTCCTATCTTCATGTTCAAGTAGCAGTCAGAAAGACATTATACCTTCTGCTGAGTATGCTCCGCATGTGAATGCATATACAGGAGGAGTAATTTCACAAAATTCTACCATACGAATTGAACTAACCCAAGATCTGCCAATGGTAGAGCTTAACAACGAGTTGAAAGATGATCCTTTTCATTTTTCTCCTTCCATAAAAGGAAAAGCATATTGGATTAATAATAATACCATTGAATTCGTTCCCGAAGAAGGAGCCTTAAAACCCGGAGAATTTTACGAAGGAATATTTGAATTAGGAAACTTTGTAGAAGTGGATAAACGCTTGAAAAAATTCAATTTTTCATTCCGGGTACAAGAACGCAACTTTACTTTACATACAGAACCAATAACGATCACCGCTACTCAACCGGATGTAGTCACCGTAAATGGAACGATCTGTTTCAGTGACGTTATAAAAAAAGAAGAAGTTAATAAAATGCTGACTATCGGCAATGGTGGGAATACTCCAATTGAAATAACAGCAACAGATAATCCTACCCGCTACGAATTTGTCATTAACCAAGTTCCAAGAAGACAAGAAGACTATCAGTTAAAAATAACAGCCAATGGAAAAGTAGCCGACATAGACCAGATGCAAGAAGAAGAGATATTAATTCCCGCTAAAGGTAATTTCCTCTTTCTTTCTGCTAAGCGTATCAACCAACCGGAAAATGGAATTGAAGTTATTTTCTCCGATCCCGTTTCCAATACACAAGACTTAAAAGGGTTAATTGAAGTACCGGAAATCTCATCTTCTATCTCGCAAATTAAAGACAATAAAGTCTTTATATATTTCGATGCCAATCAACTAAATCAACTGACTTTAAAAATTCATGAAGGAGTAAAAAGCAGTCAAGGAAAGACATTAAATACATCTCAATCGATCTCATTCAGCGAGCAGAATCTAAAACCACAGGTAGAAATGGGCACTTCTGCTGCTATCCTACCCAATTCCAAAAGTCTGATTATTCCATTTCGTGCTGTAAATCTATACGCAGTAGACATTAACATTATTCGCATTTTTGAGAATAATGTATTAATGTTCATGCAGACAAATTCGCTTTCATCAGCTAATGAATTACGCCGTTCAGGAAGATTGGTCTACAAAAAGACACTATGGCTCGCTAAAGATTCTTCGAAAGACATTCATCGTTGGGAAGACTATTCTATTGATCTTGCCGGATTGATTCGGCAAGAACCGGGAGCTATTTATCGGGTTATTCTATCTTTCCGCCAGGAGTATTCAGCGTATCCTTGTGGAGGAGAAAATAAAGAATTACAGTTTACAAACAATAATGCAGCAAACGATTTGACTAGGATCAGTAGCGAAACATTATCCGACGAAGAAGAAGCTGTTTGGGATACTCCGGAGGCATATTACTACTATAACGGCAGTGTACCTATGGATTGGAGTCAATATAAATGGAATGAGCGTGATAATCCTTGTCATCCATCCTATTATATGATTTCTGACCGTGTAGCTAGTTGTAACGTTTTCGCTTCCAACTTAGGAATGATTGTGAAAAAGAATTCACTCAATAAATTATGGATTGCTGTAAACAACATATTAGACACTAACCCCATCAAGAAAGCGGAAGTAACCATATACAACTTCCAATTACAGCCAATAGGAAAAGGAGAAACAAACGGGGAAGGATTCGTAGAAATTTCTCCAAAAGGAATACCTTTTATTGCTGTTGCAGAATTTGATAAGCAAAAGGCATACGTCCGCGTTGTAGATGGAGAAGAACAATCCGTCAGTCGTTTTGACGTAGGAGGCAAAGATATTCAAAAAGGATTAAAAGGATTTATATATGGCGAAAGAGGAGTATGGCGACCAGGGGATACGCTTCACATCTCCTTTATTCTGGAAGATCGTGAAAAAAGAATCCCTGACAGACATCCTGTAGCATTGGAAATCTACAATCCCAAAGGACAGTTTTACACCAAAATGGTTTCAACTAAAGGTATGAATGGTTTTTATACATTTGATGTACCGACACAAACAAGTGATCCGACAGGAAGATGGAATGCGTATGTCAAAGTGGGAGGAACTGCCTTTCACAAGAGCCTGTTGATTGAAACCGTAAAGCCCAACCGATTAAAGATCGACCTGTCTATGCCTACCATTTTGCAAGCTACCTATAAGGAAGTTTATGCAATTCTTACCTCTGCATGGCTAACTGGTGCTAAGGCGTCCCAGCTAAAAACCAAAGTTGAAATGACCTTATCTAAGGTTAATACTCAATTCAAGAATTACAACCAGTATATTTTTAATAATCCAGCAACAGATTTTACGACAATGAAATCTGATGTATTCAGCGGTGTACTGGACGAGAAAGGAATGGTAGGATTCACTATAAATCTTCCGGCAGCAACTCAAGCGCCAGGTATGTTGAATGCCACCTTCATCGCTCGTGTTTTCGAACCAGGAGGAGACGCAAGTATTTACACACATAGCGTTCCATTTTCCCCATTTGACTCATATGTAGGAATTAATCTTAACCAGCCTAAAGGGAAATATATCGAAACAGATAAAGACCATATATTTGATATTGTAACTGTCGATGAACAAGGACAATTAGTGGATCGTTCTAATCTGGAATATAAAATATATCGAATTGACTGGAGTTGGTGGTGGGATAACAGCGAAGCATCAATTGGGACCTACATCAATAGCAGTTCTTTTACTCCTGTTACCAGTGGCAATCTACAAACGACAAGAGGAAAAGCAACCTTTAAATTTCGTGTCAATTATCCGGATTGGGGACGTTATTTGGTATATGTACAAGACAAAGAAAGCGGACATGCAACAGGAGGTACTATCTATGTAGATTGGCCCGACTGGCGGGGTCGTTCCAATAGAAGTAATCCAAGTGGAGTCAAAATGCTGGCATTCTCATTGGACAAAAATTCTTATGAAATAGGAGAAACAGTTACAGCCATTATTCCGGCTTCTGCAGGAGGACGCGCATTGGTTTCCATAGAAAATGGTTCTACGGTTTTACAACAGAAATGGACGGAAGTATCTAATGAAGGAGATACCAAAATTACTTTCAAAACAACTCCGGAAATGGCTCCGAATGTATATCTACATATTAGTTTGTTGCAACCACATGCACAAACAGTCAATGACCTACCTATTCGGATGTATGGAATTGTGCCGGTATTCGTTACCAATAGTCAAACCATACTGCAACCACAGATCAAAATGCCGGATGTATTACGTCCAGAAACTGATTTCAATGTAACAATTAGTGAGAAAACAGGTAAACCGATGACATACACTTTAGCCATCGTAGATGACGGATTACTGGATCTAACCAACTTCAAGACTCCCGATCCTTGGAATGATTTTTATGCACGTGAAGCACTCGGTATCCGTACTTGGGATATGTATGATAATGTATTGGGAGTCTCAGCAGGTCAGTACAATTCATTATTCAGTACAGGTGGTGATGCAACACTGAAACCAGCAGATACCAAAGCAAATCGTTTCAAACCAGTAGTCAAGTTTATCGGCCCATTCTATTTAGGAAAAAGCAAGCAACAAACACATACGTTGAAACTTCCAATGTATGTAGGTTCCGTACGTACAATGGTGATTGCCGGACAAGACGGTGCATATGGCAATACGGAAAAGACATCATCTGTCCGAACTCCTCTGATGTTGCTATCCAGTTTGCCACGAGTACTCAGTACGCAGGAGGAAATTACCGTTCCGGTAAATATCTTTGCAATGGAGAATCAGGTAAAGAATGTAACCGTATCATTAAAAGTTTCTGGTGGAGGTGTACAGATTAGCGGTCCACAGCAACAAACACTTACATTCAATCAACCTGGAGATCAACTAACCTTCTTCACACTGAAAACAGGTAATCAAACAGGAAAAGCAACCATTCATCTGACTGCAAGTGGTGGAGGGCAACAGACTCAGGAGACTATTGAAATAGAAGTACGAAATCCGAATCCGGTGGTGTCATTACGTAATAGCCAATGGATTGAAACAGGAAAAGAAGCTGAACTATCTTATAACTTAGAAGGCTCTTCATCCGCCAACAATCATGTACAACTGGAAGTATCTCGTATACCATCAGTAGACATCAGCCGTCGATTCGATTTTCTGTATAATTATCAACACCAATGTACGGAGCAATTAACATCTAAAGCATTGCCTCTCTTATTTGTTTCCCAATTCAAAACAGTGGATGAGAAAGAGACTGAAAAGATAAAAACAAATATTCAGGAAGCTATCCGCCAGATTTACGCACGTCAACTTCCTAACGGAGGATTTGTGTATTGGCCAGGAAATGCTGTCGCCGACGAATGGATTACTTCTTACACTGGAATGTTCTTGACGCTTGCACAAGAAAAAGGATATGCTGTTCATCCAAATGTAATTAACAAATGGGAACGATTCCAACGAGCAGCCGCACAAAATTGGCGAATACCTCAGGATGCCAGTGAATGGCAATTATGGCAATCTGAGTTGAAACAAGCATTCCGGCTATACACCCTTGCGTTAGCCGATGCACCGGAGCATGGAGCTATGAACCGAATGAAGGAACAAAAAGGGATATCTCTTCAGGCAAAATGGAGACTGGCAGCAGCTTATGCATTAACCGGGAAGATGAAACCAGCAGAAGAACTGGTATACAATGCAGAAACTACAGTAATCCCCTATTCTTCTGCAAACCAGATTTATGGTTCGTATGATAGAGACGAAGCTATGATTCTAGAAACATTGCTTCTGATGAATCGTGAACGAGAAGCTTTACAACAAGCAAAAAAAGTATCTCAAAATCTGGCAGAAGAAAATTGGTTCAGCACCCAATCAACAGCTTTTGCTCTCATGGCAATGGGACGTCTCGCCGAAAAGTTATCCGGAACTCTGGATTTTGCATGGAAATGGAATGGCCAACAACAACCTGCTGTAAAATCGGCTAAAGCTGTATTTGAGAAAGAGCTTGCTACTTCTTCGAAGTCCGGAACTGTTTCTATCAAAAATCTGGGCAAAGGAGCTCTGAATGCAGATATTATCACACGTATCCAACTCGTAAACGATACTTTACCTACTATATCAGACAACATTCGTCTGGATGTGAGATACGTCAGCACAGAAGGACTACCTATTTTCATTGAAAACATTAAACAGGGAACTGACTTTATGGCTATCACTTCCGTATCTAATATTAGTGGTACTTCCGACTATAACAATCTAGCCCTGACACATATTATACCATCCGGATGGGAAATATATAATGAGCGTATATTTATTCCTGAAGAGCCGGCAACTACGGAATCAGCTGGTACCCCAGAAAATAAGAATCATCCATTTACCTATCAGGATATTCGTGACGACCGGGTACTAACTTATTTCAATTTGCGTCGTGGCGAACAAAAAACATTTACTGTAAGGTTACAAGCCACCTATGCAGGTAACTTTATCCTTCCTGCAATTCAATGTGAAGCGATGTACGACGCAGCTGTGCAGGCACGTACTAAAGCGGGAAGAACGACTGTTAGTCGCTAACATTCATATAGTTTATGGGAGGTAAGCTATTAAAATTCTTAAAACATTTATCCATCACCCGGAAAGTAATGCTTAGTTGCATTACTCTTCTGGTGATCGGATATATCTTTTGCCTACCCAGACAACTATTCCATGTCCCCTATTCCACAGTCGTTACAGATCGAAACGGAGAACTGTTGGGAGCCCGTATTGCATCTGACGGTCAATGGCGTTTTCCTCCACGTACAACAACACCGGAGAAAATAAAGCAATGTCTTATCACTTTTGAAGATAAACATTTTTATCATCATTTGGGAGTGGATCCGTTATCTATTGGAAGAGCGTTCTATCAGAATATAAAAAACAAACGCGTAGTAAGTGGAGGAAGTACTCTTACTATGCAAACAATCCGGTTAGCCAGAAACAAATCACGCACCGTCAGCGAAAAACTTATAGAAATGGGGTTAGCTACCCGGTTAGAGTTTCGGGCTACTAAAGAAGAAATTCTATCCATGTATGTATCACATGCACCATTCGGAGGTAATGTTGTAGGTCTGGATGCAGCCTCCTGGCGTTACTTCGGACATTCTGCCGAAGATTTATCATGGGCTGAATCGGCAATGTTGGCCGTTTTACCCAATGCACCTGCCATGATCCACTTATCAAAAAGAAGAACCACTCTGTTAGCCAAACGTAACCGATTATTAAAACAATTGCTTGAAAAGAAAATAATCGATTCATCAACCTACGAATTAGCCATCAGTGAACCGCTTCCGGACGAACCACACCCATTACCTCAAATAGCACCTCACCTAGTTAGCCACTTTTATCAGGAACGAAATGGAGCATATTCCCGTTCAACCATCGACCGAGGTATCCAAACTCAAATAGAGGACATGGCAGAACGATGGAGTAATGAATTCAGTCGAAGTGATATCCGGAATCTTGCGATTCTGATTATTGACATTCCCACCAATCAGGTTATCGCTTATTGTGGCAATGTACACTTTGAACAACAGAAAGGAGGATATCAGGTCGATATTATTCAAGCCCCCAGAAGTACGGGCAGCATACTAAAACCTTTCCTCTACTATGCAATGTTAAAAGAAGGTAGTCTGTTACCACACACACTCTTACCGGATATCCCTATCAATATCAATGGATTTACTCCTCAAAATTTCAGCTTGCAATTTGAAGGCGCTGTACCAGCTTCAGAAGCACTTGCGCGTTCATTAAACATACCGGCAGTTACTATGTTACAAAGATATGGAGTAGCAAAATTTCACCATTTTCTGCAACAAATAGGATTTAAAACTATTAATAAGCCTTCCTCTCATTATGGTTTATCACTTATTCTGGGAGGTGCAGAAGCTACTTTATGGGATGTGACGAATGCGTATGCTGAAATGGGACGGATGTTACTTGTACAAAAAGATGACGCTTACAGTAATCTCTCCCTAAATGAAAAGGCACATATACTACTT
>ERZ826016.2749-NODE-2749-length-13101-cov-3.369155_pt1 | contig 13101 bp, 7 predicted proteins | sample MGYA00519872_ERZ826016 | MGnify/ENA primary metagenome ERZ826016 (study PRJEB31778, sample SAMEA3449218) | human gut metagenome | biome: human gut; feature: human-associated habitat; material: faeces | place: United Kingdom | collected 2010/2012 ... | reverse complement strand
ATCCTTTGCATATTCTTCCACTTCCTGCACAGCGCGGTCAGAAAGAGCTTGGGTTATATAATATCCTTTGGGTACTTCCTTTATAGGCACTTCACCTTCTACCAGACTGAACGGATCAAAGTAATCCACCACTCCATAAATTACTCCATAGTGAGAATCAAACCCACGATTGACGGGATAATGACATAAATCAGAGAATGTATCATGGAAGACACGGTGTGCCAACCATTCGCGTTGGTCTTTACGGAGTGGAGTCTCTGCAACATGCCATTTTCCAACCATACTGGTGGTATATCCTGCTTCTTTCAACACCTCGGCAATAGTAACGGCATTGCGTGAGAGTGTTCCGCGATAGCCCGGCAAGTGAGCATCAAAGGTCATTCGTCCAATTCCGGCTTGGTGCTGATAAAGTCCCGTCAACAGGGAAGCACGAGTCGGGCAACTACGACTTGCATTATAGAAATGATTAAAGCGTACTCCTTCTTGTGCCAGTTTATCCAAATTAGGAGTATGAATCTCGCTACCATAGCATCCCAGATCAGAATAGCCAAGGTCATCTGCAAGAATTACCAAGATATTAGGACGTTTGTCCGATTTCTTGCCTTTCGCCTCTGCTGCAGAATGGCCAGCAACCATCAAGGCGGTCGGTAATAGTAATAATTTAGAATTCATAAAGTTTAATATTGGTTTATAATTTGTTTTCACTGTATTACTCTTTTCCTTTGTCTTTGTTTTCCGCAAACCATTTACATACTTTTTTGCTCAACTTAGCTACGACTTCCGGATGCGACTGCGCCACATCGTTCTTCTCGAATTTGTCTTTTTCAATATCGTACAGCTGTGCATCGCTTCCATCGCTATTTATCAATAGCTTCCAGTTGCCACTGCGTATAGCCAGATGAGGACTTCTGTCGTTTACATTTCCCGGTTTCTTAAAGAATTGGTTTCTACCGAAATCCCACATCAAATCCGTTTTACGTTTAGCTTTCGATTTGCCCAAAAGAACTTTATCATAATTTTGTCCGTCTCCCTGATAACCTTTCTCTGTTTCAATTCCGGCTATCGCACATAAAGAGGGATATAAATCGACAGCACACAGTACGCTCTCATTATTCACTTGTCCAGCCTTTATTTTCTTGGGGTATTTTATAAGGAACGGCATACGAATTCCACCTTCATAAAGGCTGTTCTTCGTTCCTCTTAAATAAGCAGCACGAGCGGATTGGAAACTGGGCGCCGGTCCATTATCACTAGTGAAAATCACGATTGTATTTTCCGACAATCCCAACTCATCCAATGCTTTGATAAAACGTCCGATCTGTTTGTCCATTTCAGCAAGAACAGGGATGAAGGCTTCTTCTGTGTTCCAGCTTTTGTTATCCTTTTGCTTAAATTCCGGTACCCAAGGAGTATGCATATCATCCGGCCAGAGATTCAAAAAGAAAGGCTGATCTTTATGACGTTTAACGAAGTCGATGCTCTTGTTTACAAAGTACTCGGTACGTCTCCAGCGTTTTACGCTGTCTTTGGCCGACCATATCCAGTTTGTAGCAGTGATTGCAGGTTCAGGGTCCGGACTTTCATACGTTGATATATATTCGTCAAAACCATAATTCTTAATAGAAGGTGCATTGTGCACGTCGCGTCCGCCTCCCATATGCCATTTACCTATATGCCCGGTAGCGTAACCTGCACTTTGGAAAGCACGTGCCATGGAAGGATTCTTGTCACTCAAAAAGTTACGCTGTTCACACTTCTTGTTGCTGGCTTTATTATTTAAAAAGGTATTAATTCCTACTTCAATCGGGAATTTGCCTGTTGTCAATCCGCAACGTGAAGGTGAGCTGACCGGTGCGGATGAATAATACTGATTGAATAACAATCCGTCCTGCGCTATCTTATCAATATTCGGAGTAGGAACAAACTTACCTCCATAACAACCGATATCTCCGATTCCCATATCATCTACATAGATGACGACCACATTGGGTTTTGTCTCTGCCTGCATACTGGCCACGGGTAATAAAGCTCCCAACCAAGGCAAATGTTTTTTGATGTTCATAATTATTCTGATTTAATTAACTATGCTTTTTGTCGGTTTCGTGTGACTGACTTATGTAGCAAAAGTAGAGAAGTTTTTTAAGAGAAAGGGAAAAATACAAATCAATAAAGGAAAAAAACAGGTAAACAGAGATGAGGAACAGCTAATCTAACCCCATATATAAACAAAATAAGGAAGACACTATTCCTAATATCTTCCCTACCTCTACTCATTTATAAGATTACCATTCAATCTGTTGATCTTCATCCGGAATCTGCGTATTGATATTCCGTTGAAGCGTCATGCTTCCTTCTACTCTATACTTGATAGGAATAACTTCTGTACCACTTCCACCATAGGTAAAATCTTGAAAATCGTATTCAAACATAATTTGAACATAACGACGTTCCAAGTAAGGACGGGTAGCGTCCATTATCGATGTACTACTGTAGATAGGTGTTCCTATCAGTTTGAATTCCATCTCGTTTGTTGGATCGTCCGGCTCCATATCCAATGTTCCATCCTCTTTAAAATGTACATTAATTTTATACTTCTTACGTATGTCTTTATCCATATCCTCATTAATCAGACCTGCATAAAAGAATACGGAATTGTTATCTATCACATATCCTGTACGCTTGTTCGTCGTTCTCGCGTTGTTGTCAGGCTTGCCATTTATATAGGTGTACACTTTCATGGAAGAAGCCGTGTACGAACCGGAATAATCATTAAAAGGCACTACTTTCAACAAAGCTTTTGCATAGTTCTTACGCGGATGACTCTGATAATCAGAGGCTCCATCATCAACAATGGTCAATGGTAAAACCCATTTCTCCAACATATCAATGCCTTGTAGATTAAAATCTATATTCAATTGCTCTACACACGAACCGGCAGGAATATGTACTGTTTCGGGGAATTCGTATTTATCTTCCTCCATTTCCGTATACCATAATTCCGGACGATAAAGACTAAAACGCTCAATATTCAGTGTTTCCAGCGTATCCTTATCCACTGCTATACGTATATCTCTATCTTGTCCATTCACTGTAGAGCCACTGACAATGATAGGTAGCTGATAAGTCACCTTTCCATTGTCCTTATATCTTACATAAATGGTAGTAACACCATCACCTCCTGAAGCAATAGGCGCTTTGAAAGACACATATTGTTCATACTGTTCATCTTCCCACTCATTATTGCAAGCGGTTCCCAAGACGATGACAGCCAATAAACTTAAGCATATATATATTTTTTTCATATCATTAATCATTTATAAGTTAACGCTCAAACCTAACGTTACGGATTTGGACAATGGATATTTCTCTCCATTATTGCTACCCATCTCCGGGTCCCAGAGTTTGAAACTAGACCATGTAAGTAAATTGGTTCCAGTCAAGAAAATACGTACATTATTAAAATGTATTTTGTTAACCAGTGCTTTGGGAAGTGTGTAGCCAATATCAACCGTTTTCAGACGTACGTAGGAACCGTCACGCAACCAGTAAGTAGAGTTGCGGTAGTTATTAGTATAAGCATAAATCGTTGTATTTCCATTTCCTTGGTCTGTGTAACTTAGGCGGGGGAAAGTAGCATTGGGATCCTCGTTGGCTGCAATACCTAATTTCTCGGCAGTATCCGCATCTACCCAGCGATTATCCAAAGTTCCTTTAATAATATTACCCCATTGCCCTTCGCTGAAAGCTCTGATACATTTCCCGGACAAGAAAAACTGCGACTTGCCCGCGCCTTGAAAATGCAAATTGACATCAAGTCCTTTCCATTTAACAGAAAGTCCAAGACCATAAATCAGATTCGGACGATTAGTAGCTCCTACTGCTACAATATCGTTGTCATCCACTACACCATCACCATTTACATCTTTGTATTTAATATCACCGGGCATTACAGGACCATACTTTTGAGTAGGACTATTGCGAATATCATCGTAATCCTTGAACAGTCCTAATGCAATCAATCCTTTATTCTGGTTCACTCGATAGCCCTTTTGCATTTGATAGGGATATACATTGTTAGCTTCGTCTCTTTCAATAATCTCATTTTTGCTGTAAGTCATATTACCACGTACTGTCAAACTTACCTGATTGAACCTCTGTTTGAAAGAGAAATTGCCATCGAATCCCTTGGAATTTACTTTACCGACATTTGCAAAAGGACTCTTTCCTTGCAGGCCAATCATGCCAGGCAAATACTGGCGTTGCATGAAAATTCCGCTACGACTTTCATCAAAGTAATCAACTGTCAATTTGAATTTATCATCAAACAAAGCCAAATCTACTCCCAGGTCTTTCTTCGTTGCCACTTCCCAACTAACTTGGTCGGAAGCTAGTTCTGTGTAAGTTAATCCTGTGAATCCATAAGAACTACCGTAGTTTGCCCAATCATAACTATTGCCTTCGCCAATTGCGTACAGATAAGGGAAACGTACATCTGCATTGTTATGACGAATCTTATCATTACCTACTTTACCATAAGAGAAACGCACTTTGAACATACCCATCCATTTCCAATTCTTTTTGATAAATGATTCTTCTGCAATGTTCCATGCTAAAGAGTATGCCGGGAAGAAACCGAAGCGATGCCCTTTTGCGAAATTCTCCGAACCATTATAGCCGAAGTTGAAATCTACGAAATATCGATAGTTCCAGTTATACGCAATTCGCCCTGCCAATCCTTGATTACGTCTGTTGACACCATTTTTCAGATCATCACCTAAGTCTTGTGTTTTGATGTACGAGTCCTGTGTGTATTTCAACGTAGCATTGAGATGATGTGCCTTAAAACCGCGTTCCCAATTAAGCATCATATCTAAAAATTCACGACGGTTACCGCTAGAACCACTTTCTTGATGCATATTGCTACTATCCGAAATTTTCTTGAATACCAAATTTCCATTTTCATCGCGTGAACGTTCGGCACTCCATTGCTCAGGCCATTTACGACGATTGATGTGATTGTTATTATAGGTATCATAGCCGAAGCGTCCAACAAATTTCAGACCTTTGGTGATAAACTTCAAATTCTGTTCCAACGTAATATTTGTCTGAATCACATTTTCCCAGTTTTCATTGAATCCAGTCTGTGTAGCTGCTACCCATGGGTTTGTTTTGTTGCCTGTACCTACTGCCGGAACACGACCGTTGGAATAAAGTAAAGGAGTACGAATGGCGGTATAGCCAAAAAGTTCACCCCATACATCTGCATCACCCAGTCCCGGACTGTTTCTCTTAGATAACCAACCGGATACACCTAACTTTAATAGTGTAGTTTTCGTGATATCAATATCTGTATTCAGACGATAGTTCCAACGCTGGCTACTGGGATTGGTATTATAATCCTTGCGCATAGCCTCATCCGTCTTATACATACCTTCCTCATTAATATAACTGAGAGATACGAAGTAACGTGCCGTGCTACCACCACCACTCATATTCAGATTGGCACGATAAGTCATGGCTCCATCCTTCATCAGCACATCCATCCAGTCCACATTCGGATACAAATCCTGATCAAGCCCCAATCGCAAGATTTCCATTTCATCATCCTGATACATTCTCTCCTGATTACGCGTAATCCGCGCTTCATTCATCAGCATAGCATAACTATAGCCATCCGCAAATTCGGGTGTGATGGTGCGCGAATTATAAGAACTTTCTACCTTAGCATTAATTTTGATCTTACCTTCCTTACCACGTTTAGTAGTAATCAAAACCACACCATTTGCACCGCGAGAACCGTAAATTGCTGTGGTAGAAGCATCTTTCAATACAGTAAAAGACTCAATATCTTCAATGTTAATTTCATCCAAATCACGTTCAAAACCATCAACCAGCACCAATGCAGCACTATTGGCACCAAAAGTGGAGATACCTCGAATCCAGAATTCAGAAGTGTTCACACCCGGTTGTCCGGAAGTCTGCATAGCAAGCACACCCGACACATTTCCCGCCAGTGCGTTAGAAAGATTGGCTGTAGGGTTAGATTTCAAAACCTCGACATCTACATTCGTCACGGCACCAGTCACGGTCAACTTTTTCTGTGCACCAGTTCCCGTGATTACAACCTCATCGATTTCCTTAGCTTCCGATTCTTTCATTGATATATTAACCAGATTCTGACGTTTCACCAATACCTCTTGCGTATCGAAACCAATATACGAGAATACCAAACGAGAAAATTCCTCAGTTTTAATCTTGTAGCGTCCGTTGATATCTGTTATTGCACCTAAACCCGGTTTGTCCTTCACTGTCACATTAACACCTACCAATGGTTCTTTATTCATGTCTGTCACGACTCCTGTCACCTCAATCGTTTTTTCTTGTGCAAAGAGAGAAACTGAGACTAACAACAAACAAATCGTAATAAATTCTTTTATTCTCATGCGTTCTTCTTTTTATTGATTTCCTTGGTTCTGATTATCATCGGATGCTTCTATGCTTAAATCGTCAGAGGCTTGTTCCCTAGCAATCTTCCGAATCTTATGATTTCCCCAATCACCTACATAGAAAGTCTTTGTAGCCTCATCGTAGGCTAAAGCTGTCGGTTGATTAAAACGTGCTCTTTCACGCACCTCCCCATTTTGCTTACCCCATTTATAACTGGTTGAGGAAGCGGAACCACGTCCGGCAAATGTAGAAACCACTCCATCCGGAGTCAACACTCGGATACAATGATTCTCTCTATCTGCAAAATAAAAGTCATACCAATCAGCTTTATTGGCAGCCTTGTACTCCTCATTAAGAACAAAAACACCTTGACCGGGCCTATTGATACGTGCATTGATACCAACAAGATCTTTATAATCCGCCTGACCGGATTGTCCACACACAATGTACGGCGTCACTAATTTTTTTGTTTCATCATCATAATTGGAGCGAAGTATATAATGCGATTCATGCATTATGATATACACATATTTACCTGTTGGATGAGGAACCATACTAAAGTCAACGGTTTGGTTAGGTACGCTAAATGCCAAAAGATCATCCAGCCCTTCTCCTTTAGGAACTTCCGGATTGTTATTATAACCGTTCTCTTCAAAATTATATCTGTACACTTTACCCTCTGCACGATAATTGAAGTAAAGTTCTCCCGTTTGCGGAAGGACCATAGAGCCATTGCAAGCATTACCACGCGTCAAAGCTACCCAACTAGACTCTTTGAAATCTAGTCCGTCCACACTACTTCCACGCTTTAAGATAATGTTGTTTCTATTCTTAGAATTACCAGTCTGAGGAGTAGCCAATACCATATCACCATCATTAGTCCATGTAATAGTAGTTGCACGTTTAATGTCATTCAATTTTTTAGAGTAGATCATTTTCTTTTCCAAATCCAGTATCCTTAAAGGTCTTTCATTATCATTTTGAGACAAGTATAGGATATTAGTATGTTGAGGATCGAAAGAAAACCAAAAAGGATAATCAATCTTTCCGCAATTATCAAACGGTCCAGTCTCTACAATATCGCCCTGACCCAATTCATCTACATCACCACATAAGTCTGTCACCACCAATTGTGGTTCATACTGGTATTTTTCAGGCAATATCACAACTTGCTCACCAACTTTCACTTCTACAGTTCCTTCAAAACAACTCTCCGGTGTAGAACAATAAATGCTAGTACCTTTAGCACTGATAACAATCGCATCCTTTCCACCTACCTTAACGGAAACAAGAGAAGGATCTGTGCCAAAATTACTGCCATAGATAATCATCTTTTTCTTTCCACCTCCCGACTTGGGTGTGAAATCAGTTACCTCTACTGGCTGATTCGGATCATAAGGTGCTGATGTCTCGTCTTTGCTATCTTTGCAGCCAGTAAAACAGACTGCAAAAACGAATGCCAACATCATACACTGTAACCCTATGCTCCCATGTTTCATAGTTTTACATTTCATAATACACTAGATTTAAATTATTGATTATTCTGAACTTTATCCATTAATACCTTCATCCAGTATCCTCCAATCACCGAACGAGCTCTAAAGCCAACCCATCGTCCGCTGTCTGTATGGTGCCAGTCACTGATAGGTACACGAGAGACTGTTTCATTGATATATTTATAGACAGGATCAGAGAATTTCTGGAAAGTTTCCTTATCTGATGACATAGCTGCCGTCCACATGATCCAGTCGGATTTTGTGTATTCTTTACGAGAGTCTAGAGGGAGCCCATAAGGATTCTGTTTTGTCAAATAATAGTTAATCTCTTTTCTGATAACATTATTAGGGAATAAATTCAGGTTCCACAACTTATCCCAAACCATGTTATATTTTTGACTCCAAGTATCTTTACGGTCAAAAGCCAGACGGTAATGATCTCCCTCATTCGCCATTTCTTCCCATTTCACTGCCATTTTCTTAGCTATAGCAGCATATTTATCTGCCACATCGTTCAAACCGAGCATACGAGCCATTTCGCTGTATCCAGCTACGCCCATGATCGCTTTCACTGAAAGATTGGCATTATGAGCCCAGTGACCAGCAAAATCATCCGTGCAAAGTTGGTTTTCCGGGTCCTGTCCATACTCTACTAAATAATTAGTCCATGTCGTTAGAATGTCCCAATATTTCTTAGCATAATCTGCATTACCTTCAATTTTCGAAATAGCTGCAGTTAGAATCACCATATTACCACTTTCTTCAATCGGCATGTCACCACCATAAACTTGTCCATTAGCTATTGGATAAGTGCCAAGGTCATGTGCTGCGAAAGGTTTATCCCAGCGACCGCTAGCACTATATTCAAAGATACTAGTCATCATTGCCTTTTGTAAATCAGGATTATAGACCAAAAACAGGGGAGCAGACGGATAGGTCAGGTCGACTGTATTGATACAACCATTACTGTTATTCTCTTTAGAGAACCACATCAGATTGCCTTCTTTGTCTGTAAATAGTTTGTGAGCAGAAATAACTTGGCGATAGGCTGCAGAGCATATTTCTGCATATTTTTTACCACCTGCTTTTTCTGCATCGCTATAAATAAGCTCATCAAGTGCACGACAACGCTCCATGATGGATTGATAGTTGTCTCTTAGTTTTTCGAAAGCATCAAAAATCGTTACTTTACCATCATGCTTCCAATATCCCATACGTTTCTCATACATATATTCAATGGAATAAATGTCATCATAACCGATCATCAAGAAACCATCTTTACCATCTTTGGTAACAGTTCCAAAATTATGTACATAAGCCATTGCAGGAGTATTTTCTTCCCGACGAGTAATCCATTTGGTCTTACTTGAAGCTAAAGTTCCATTTTTAACAAAAGCTTCCTTCATTCCGCTATAGTCACCCAAACTTATAGATTTTCCTGCTCCATTTACACTACCAAGATATACATATCCCCAGTCAGCACAAATCAAATCACCTTTACGATCACATATCGGCTGGTTGATGGTGCCAGCTTCTACATAACTAATACCATTTTTCGATAATGTACGTGCAATAGTAGGCTGAGTAGTCTCATTCACTGCTAATACCGGAGTCGTTTCTATATAGAATTGTACATCATGCTCTTTTTTATCAAGAGGACGCACGCGATAGGAGATGTAGTTAATCGGAGTTGACAACAAATCCAAGTCATCTATCAATTGAGGCGCTGTAAATACAACATCTAATTCGACAGGTCCGCAGGTGAATGTATAGTAACTGGAAGTGGCTAGTACATCTACCGATTTCTGTACAGCCTCATTTTCAAATGTTACTGCATTTTTCTTTTCACGATATAAACCAAAATCCACATAAGATCCTCCAGTTGTGTTATGACAATGCGCTGCAATCACATTTTTGCCATTACGAAGTTTTTTCTTGGCTTCATCTGAAAGTTTTAGGTTTACATTATTCTTCCATACGAGATCTGTAGCAACCAGTTTTTCTCCATTTAAATATAATTCGAATACATCGTCATGAGAATAAATAAGAAAAATATTCTCTGTTAAATCCAAATCATTTATTTCAAATGTACGGCGGATATAAATATCTGTATTATCTCCTTTCCATTCTGTGCGAACACGTGGCATATCACGGCTACCGAAAGCTGCTTTACCTTTTTTCCAACTACTATCATCAAACTGGAATTCTTGCCATCCATTTGCTGGTTGACTATTAGTATATGCAGCCTCCCAACGTTCCACATTTGTCATGGGAGCAATAGGTATTAGAGCTACTTGATCTTTACCTAGGAAACGATACACTTTACCATCTACGCGTAAAGCCCCTACTAATGGCTTCTTAGCTGTAGTCCAGTGTTCTGTACTTCCTTCCATTAATTTATCATAAGGAGACCAGATAGAGAAGTGAGGATCTGAAACAACGATAGGTACCGATGGAGTACGTAGCGCTACCTCTTTTACTGGTTTAAATAAGTTGCCGGTTTGAGCATTTGCGAATAAACCGACCGAAAAGGCCATTACTGTTAGTAGTTTCTTCATAAATATTTTCTAATTAATCTACAATTTTAAGGTTACCCATCTACAATCTTGTTTACCTATAAAGAAAAACAAACCCTACGTTTTCTTTTATTTCTCTTTTTACCTTCTTACTATTACCTTTTAAATGCAATCTTACCTTTCTTATCGCTATACCTAAATAATATATTAAAATCAGTACTGTCGAATATTTATAAATGCTAGAGGAAAAGTTTATATAGAATTGTGTGTTTCAGGTAGGACCCAGGAATCATACAAATCCATTTGTTTTCCATAGTATTTTATTTGTAACGCTACAAAATAATGGAATTAATGCTAAAGATTAGGAAAATCTGTGTTCAAGAAAGGACAAAATCTATTCTTTTTTCATGTTTCGAATGTTTTTAAAGTGTAAAATTAGTCTCCTACAGTGTGATTTGAGTAGTTTTTTTCCTTTTTGAGCAATATTTATCCACTTTTTTTTAAGATAGTACAATGTTTTTGGAGGTTCTAGCTTTTAACGATAAGATATTGCTCATTTCGGATAGCTTTTGTAACTTTGCAATACGAAAGCAATACAGATTTTACTATCGCAAAATATACTCCATATATTAAACCTAGGTACGTCACTCGAGAAGGGACTACTGTCCTTTATGTTCGATATAACTACAATCGGACTAAGCGTACGCTCATCTCTACTGGATACAGTATTAAACCGGAACACTGGGATTCTAAAAAGAGATGGATTAAGCGCGCTTGTCCAAACTATGATGAAATTGATGCCTGCCTGATTAGAATAACGTCCAAGCTTGGAGAAATTCTTACATATGCTAAGATAAACGGAATAAGTCCAACCGTAGATTTTGTTTTACTTGAATTAAAAAAAAATAGAGAATATGAATTACGTCCTAATCGGGTAGATATATTTGACGCATTAGAAAGATATATTACAGAAAAAGCTCCAGTTGTTTCTGCAGACCAAATAAAAGACTACCGAACACTTCGTAAACATCTGATCGCTTTCAAAGAACATTCATCGCAGCCAATTACTTTTCATAACCTGAATCTTATATTTTACAATGAATTCATGGATTATTTATTTTATAAGGTTATAAAGCCTGATGGAAGTGTTGGTTTACTCACTAATTCTGCAGGAAAAATTGTACGTTTGTTAAAGGGATTTGTTAATTATCAAATAGATAAAGGAGTTATTCCCCCAATTGACTTGAAGCATTTTAAGGTCGTAGAAGAAGAAACTGATGCTATTTATTTAAGTGAAAAGGAACTTTCAACAATACATGAGTTAGACTTGTCAGATGATAAGCAATTGGAAGAGATTAGAGATGTTTTTATTACTGGGTGTTTTACAGGACTACGATATAGTGATCTCTCAACATTAAGTCCCGAACATATTGACTTAGATAATGAGATTATAAATCTCAAACAGAGAAAAGTGCATAAAGCTGTCATAATTCCTATGATTGATTATGTACCGGAAATACTCAAGAAGTACAACTATGATTTACCTAAAATTCCTAGATATATATTCAACGAAAGGGTTAAAGAATTAGGGCGAAGAGCAAAACTAAAACAAAAAATCGAAGTTGTTCGCAAAAAAGGAAAAGAACGGGAAAAGAGAGTCTATGAAAAATGGGAGATGATCTCTTCTCATACTTGTCGACGATCGTTTTGCACAAATATGTATTTATCCGGCTTTCCTGCCGGAGAGCTTATGCGTATATCCGGACATAAGAGTCCATCTGCATTCATGAGATATATAAAGGTTGATAATCTACAGGCTGCAAAAAGACTAAAAGAACTTCGAGCTAAACTTGCCAGGTAAAGATTGAAAGATTTTATCTTAGTTATTTCAAATTATGTTCCATTTTTCATGTATGCAGAAGAATTAAGATTCTATTGAATTGCTAAATAGAAAAAAGAAAGTCACATTTACATCATATATATGTAACCATTCTATTTTCCGCCTTGACATAAGTTGTTAGCCGCCATATCTTTGCGCCGTAACCTTTAACAAGAATGATTATGGCAAAAGAAAAAGTAAACTATCAGGAGGTATATGACCTCTACCAGTTATGCAGCGAGACCAAAGATCTTCGAGAGTTCTGTGCTGATTATGGTGTAAATTACGACAAGTTCATGAACTGGCAGCGTCACCAGTTGTGGAGTGAGAAGTTAGGCAAGACAGTCCAGGTTGAGCAGCCCAAGGTTGCCAAAGTCCAGATAACCGGGAAACCATGCAATAGTCCAACTGTGAAGTTGGACGTGAAACATCCTGAAGGTGAACCACCAATAAAATGGATCAAGTTACAGCTGGCGTCTGGCGCAACACTGTTCCTGAGAAACACCACCGTTCTTGATTTGAGCCTGTTGCTTAATAAAATGATAGGATGATATGCTTGGACTGAGTGCTAACCTTAACTATTACCTGTTTAACGGTAATGTTGATTTGCGGAAAGGCATTTTCCGTCTGTGTGAGAGTATAAGGGAAGAAATGTCCCTTGACCCGAGCGATGCGTCCAATGTATATATGTTCATGTCCCGGAACCGAAAGGTTGTGAAGATACTTCATTACGAACGCGGTTTTTATGTGCTTTACGAAAAAC
>ERZ826016.2740-NODE-2740-length-13155-cov-3.033130_pt1 | contig 13155 bp, 14 predicted proteins | sample MGYA00519872_ERZ826016 | MGnify/ENA primary metagenome ERZ826016 (study PRJEB31778, sample SAMEA3449218) | human gut metagenome | biome: human gut; feature: human-associated habitat; material: faeces | place: United Kingdom | collected 2010/2012 ... | reverse complement strand
GCCGGAAGACCTGCTCACTGTTTCTACCCGAAAGCTCACTAACTTGCTGGAAAAAGCCAGTCATGGACGGTTTAGCAGGGAGAAGGCAGAACAGATGAAAGTAGCCGCTGCCAATTCTTTTGGTGTCAGCTTTGCCAGAAATGCCTTTTCCTTTCAGATCCGGCAGCTCATCGAGCAGCTGGAGTTCCTGGAGAGGCAGGTTGCGGAGTTGGAGGAGCAGATCTTTTCTCTACTGAAGCAGACCGGCAGCTATATCACCACCATCCCCGGCATTGGGGACACCCTGGGGGCTATTATTTTGAGCGAAATCGGAGACATCCACCGCTTTGACGCACCCAATAAATTGGTGGCTTTTGCCGGGCTGGATGTGCGGGTCACACAGTCCGGTGAGTTTACCGGAACAAGGCAGAAGATTTCCAAACGGGGCTCACCGTATCTCAGGCGGGCCATCTGGCTGGCCGCCTCCAGGGCGGCTTTTTGTGACCCTATCCTCTCGGAGTATTACCAGGGACTGAGAGCCAGGGGGAAGCACCATCTCACTGCTGTCGGAGCCGTCTCCAGAAAACTCTGCAACACTATCTACACTATCCTCAAAGAAGACAGACCTTGGCAACCGATCCCTCCCAAAGGCAAAAAAGTGTCGAATTATACCGAAGAATAGCGACAGAGAGCGGTTTTCCTGTTTTTGGCCGTATTATCTTCTCAAATCTTTACATTTGGGGGGATATACACATGATGTCCATCCAGGAAACTTTGCGTCTATTCGGAATTACCAGATGCTACAAAGGGTTTCTGCACACTGCTTATGCCATTCAGCTAGCTGTTGAAAATGAGAACCGCTTGGAGGCTGTCACAAAAGAAATCTACATGGAGACCGCTTTCCACTTCAACTGTACTTGGACTGCGGTGGAACGCAATATCCGCACTGCCGTAGCGAGGGCATGGAAAATCAACCACGCTCTGCTATGTGATATGGCCGGTTATCCGCTGACTTGTGCCCCCACCGCCTCTGAATTTATTGAGATTATCGCCTCTTACATACTTCGTTCATCTCAGCCACAGCTACCGCTGCGGCCTCTTGTCATGCTTTAATTATTTCACGTCTTTCCTTTCTCTTTTTCACTTTTTGCTATTGACTTTTTATAGCTGGTCTGAAGGATATGAAGTACAGGCTTTTCGTTATTTGTTAAAGTCCGATATTCCATCTAAGCTCATTCCATATTTTATAGACTCACTTCGGGAAGTTCTCAATTGTCGACAAACAGTTACTTTTTCGATTAGTGGTGAGCCAATAGATGTTCAAATCAAAAATATCTTATATCTTGAATCAGATAAACACATTATTGTTATGCACTTAATTAATGACGATCGAGTCAACTACCGTTTTTATGGAAATATGACCGACCTTTCCAACAAACTTCAAAATCTAGGCTTTTTACGTATACATAAGAGTTATCTGGTAAACATGGAATATATTGAACTTTTTCAGTATGAAAAAATTTATCTGAGAGGCGGAATATGCTTGCCATCCAGTGAAAAAAAGCATAAAGAATTAAAGCAGCTTTATTTAAAATGGAGAGGTAAAAATCGGTGGAAACTTTCTTGAGCCTTTGTTATACTTCTGTGGATACGATATGTCTGATTTTATTTTTAGATGTTTTTGCACGACGCCGTTTGGATAATTTAAAATTTCAATTTAATGCATTTTGTTGTGTGCTTTTTGAATGTTGGATTCCTCTGGCTCTTTCAACTATCATTGGACGAAATCAAATATTTAAAATTTTTATTGTTCTACTAGTCGATTTTATAATTGCTGAAAAGTTATATACGGGAATTTCAACTATTGCGCTTGGATTTTTTGTTAGTCTTGAATATTTGCTGTCATACTGCTTATCTTTCACTATCGGAATGATATGCAGCACAATTTGTGGAATGGATTCGGATACATTTCAAGCTTCCGAATTTCGCGTAATTGTCTATGGAGTGATTGCTTATTCATTACAACTGTTTTTGGTTCTAATATTTCGAAAGATCATGCGTCAAAGCAAGTTCAAACAAAGTCAACATTCTCTTAGGACTCCACAAATAACTCTATATTGGTTGTTTCCTTGTGCCTCATTTATGGTGTTAATTGTTCTACTTTACATATCAACAGGAAAAAAAGTATCCGAAGCTACGATAGCTCTTACTTGTGGGTTGATTATTGCTGCAAACGCAGCAATAATTTTTCTCCTAGAACGTATGGAACAAGCAATGGAACGAGAACAACAGCTATTTTCATTGGGGCAACAGCTTGAAGTTCAGGTACGAAGCATGGAATCAGCTAGTAAACTTTTCTCGGAACAAAGAAAAAAGGTACATGATTTTCGCTCACATCTTAATACGCTTCAACAGCTTTTACAAAACCGTGAATATGAATCTGCCGAAATATATCTGAATTCCGTATCAAATCAACAAACCGAACGACTTTTTTTGGTAAATACTCATCATACAATTTTGGATGCGTTATTTAATATGAAAGCGTCAGAAGCAATCCAAAAGGGCATTGATATTGATTTTACTGTAAACGATTTATCAACACTACCTTTTGAAACATCTGATATGATTGTATTGCTTTCAAATCTATTAGATAACGCAATCGAAGCAAATCAAGTATATTGTGGTGATAAGAAAATTCATGTGATTGCCTTATGGGAAAAAAGTTTTTTGTTTTCCATTCGGAATACCTCAAATCCGGTCAAAGTCGAAAACAATACCATTCACACAACCAAGCCGAATCCGCAACTTCATGGCTTCGGCCTTTCTAACGTAAAGCTTATTCTTAAAAAGTACAATGGTGATTTTACAATTATTTATGAAGATGGATGGTTTCAATTTACCGGTGAAATCTCATAATTGTCGATTTGGTGACTGCAAATCCCTTCTTTGTGTCAAAAAAGTTGATTTGTTTTCAAAATCGGTGTATTCACAATGTATAAAACCCTTGAATGTCGGAGCACTGATTATATGGATATCATTGCAACATACTTGGCAAAAGAATTCTTAAAAAGAAAACTAATAAAAGAAGACGCTCTTGAATGGTGTATTTATGGAATTGGAAAGCGATTGTCAACGCTTATTACAGGGGTTCTTTTAATAGTATCTGGGAGTTACCATTTTGGTTTCCTTCAAGCGATATCTTTTGCTATTGGCTTTGTTACATTAAGAAAATATACGAATGGGTATCATGCAGAAACCTATATTCATTGTTTGGTGCTTTCATTATTTCTCCAATCAATCTCCATGGTTCTCGTCAAATTCCTCAATGCCGATTTTTTTATAGTCATTTGGATAGTTTCTGATTTTGTGATTCTCAAAATCGCACCTGTTAATAACTCTCGAATACATTTAGTTCAGTCGGAAATATTTGTGCTTCAAAAGCGACTCTATTATGTGCTTGCTATCGTTAATTTAATATGCATAGTGTTAATCTCATTACCCGTTACAAAGGAACTTTTTAGTGTGTTAAAAGGATTAACAGCCGCTTTAGCATTAGATGCTTTGACGTTGGTAATCTTTGCACTAAAGGGAATATACAGGAGGATTTTCTATGGAAATCAACATGAAAAGTCTGATGAAAAAATTTCTTAAAAATATGATTAAAAAAGACATTGAAGACTGGCCACCAGAGTGTTCGGGTTGGCTGTATCAACCGTATCGGCCCAAATCACAACCTATTAAAAACGACGATACTCCAGAAGTCTGATGCGTTCCCCTTTCGGCATTAACATATAAAGCTTGAGATAGCTGCATTAAGAATACATCATGCTAGACTTTATGCTTGGCATGGTGCATTTTTGTTTACACGATGTTTGAGGAAAAAAACATGCCCACACTCAACTTGAAAGAGTATTACCCCACTGCGCACTCTAAAGATTTCTTTGTAGAAGTATCTGAAGATATACACCAGTTTTTTTTAGATGCGAAGTGCAAAGAAAACGCTTTTGTTAGACAGGTCAGTCGTTACCATGCGTATTACTCGCTGGACGACCCGGATTTTGTAGTGGAACAGTATGCCCTTTTCCTTACGCAAACTCCTGCTGATACTGTTGAACGTAAGCACTATTTCCGGCATATTGATCGGGAAATTCAGGCATTGTCGCCCAAACAGACTCACAGGCTCTATGGCTATTATTATCTTGGACTTTCCATGCAGGATATAGCGAACAAAGAAGGTGTATCGGTAGGAAGTGTCTCTGAATGCATTAAATCTGCTTTAACTGCGCTTCGAGAAAGATGCAACTTATTCAACTTTTGAGTTTCAACCCTAACTTTTTCCTCTTTTTTGTCCTATATAATATAGAGATTTTTTCTCTATCGTGAAAGATGCACGGTGCATCTTTTATGCTCCGCCCGTATCGCCATAATCGACAACGAAAGGACGAAGGATTATGAAAAAAAGATTGATTGAGTACGAACCTAGCCCCGGCAGGCAAGCAGTCTGCCACCGAATGTCCGCTTGCGCTCTGACCTTGTGGTGTGGCCGTTATTGGCTGTATTTCTGCACGGTCGGAGGGCTGGCGTATGATGTACTATAATCAGCTCGAAACCGGAAAACGTATCCAAAAGCTACGCAGAGAGCGTTATCTGACGCAGGAGGAACTGGCTATCAAGCTGAATATCAGCGACCGCCACCTCCGCAGTCTGGAGAGAGGGGAATATACACCATCTATCGATTTGTTTGTTGAAATTGCCGCGTTCTTTGATGTGACGCTGGATCATCTGATTATGGGAAAGTCATTGTCTGACCAAGAAGAAAGCTTACGAAACAAGTTGCAGCAGAAGCGTTTGGCAAATCAAAAGCTCCGTTTGAAATTGCAGCGTATTGTGCAGAATTTGTCTGCAATCGCCGAAGAACTTTAACAGTATATAAATTGCGCCCCTCTGGGCAGGCAGTGTCACACTGCTTGTTCAGAGGGGCGTTTTTGCTTTTATGTCCATAAAAATTGTTTTTGAAAAGTTCTGATTTCATCGTATTTTCGTCCAGATCAAAATATCGCAGTATCATCGTTTTTGTATCAAAACCGGAGGCGACACTTCCGGTTTTTCAGGCTCAAAAACCGGAGGTACGACCTCCTAAAAAAGCGTTCGGTTTTCAGGTACACTATGGTCACAGCAAGGGCAACACCCCAAACGAGGGAAAAGCCCAAAACTGTAAGGCGTACCTTGAAAACTAAATATCAGTCCCTCGGACAAAACAATGAAACTTCCGTAATTCGCGGCCCGGCCATAAAGAAGGCGGGGTGGCTGAAAGGCCAATGACGGCGTGGGTGCAATCCCCCGCTGACCGAGGTGTATTCCAACTCCACCGGGCGTCGAGGACAAATAGGGTGGAACACTTAAAATCAAACTTCAAAGCCCACTACCGGGATTCTTCTGAATCAAGGCGGCGGGCTTTTTCCATACCGAACATTCACACCTGACACGGAGGTAATGACTATGAGCCGTACTTTTGACCGTAAGCACCACGATGAAAGCACACTGACCACCCTTTGCCCCCGCTGCCTGAACGCGTTCCGCAATGCACGCGGCATCCGCGTTCGCCGTGCTGACCCCGGCCAGACCGTCAAGGAACCCTGCACCTACTGCCAGACCAATTTTGGCTATGACTACTACATCCAGCCCACCAGCCCCAAAGCCACCTACACGAAGAAAGGACGGTTTGATGATGAACTTATCTGCGCTTAAAGTTGACCCGGAGTTTCAGGGCAAAATCCCGCCGCTCACTTTTGAAGAACTGAACCAGCTTGAAGCGAACATCCTGCGGGATGGCCGTATCATCAACCCCATCATCGTATGGGAAGGACTGATCGTGGATGGACACAACCGCTTCACCATCGCCAAGAAGCACCCGGAAATCCCTTTCACCGTCCACGAGAAAGCGTTTTCCAGCCGCTATGAAGCCATCATCTGGATTTGCAAGAACCAGCTGGGGCGGCGCAACCTTACTCCGGAACAGAAAAAGTATCTTATCGGCAAACAGTATGAAGCCGAGAAAGCTGTTCATGGTGGAGATCGGAAAAGTTCAACCGCAAAATCAAGTTACGGAAAGCGTAACTTGATCGGTGCCCCAAAAACTTGTAACAAAGTCGCTGCGGAAAGTGGCGTGGGAAGAACGTATGTAATTGAAGCTGAACACTACGCAAAAGGCGTAGACGCTGCCGAAGATGCCGTTCCCGGCACACGACAGAAAGTGCTTTCCGGTGAGGTCAAGCCGACTGCCGCCGAGATTGCATCCGTTGCCCGCGCCCCTCCCGAAGAGCGTCCGGCTCTGGTGACTGAAATCTGCAAGCCAAAAGAGCCTAAGTCCCAAAAGCCGCCTGCACAAAAACAGAAAGTTCCCCCAGCCGTGGCCGCACCATTGCCCGATGCCAGTACATCCGAGGAAGAATCCTCTGACGAAGAACCAACGTCCGCTCCGGCTCTATCCGAGCTGGATTTTCCACAAAAAGAGAATGAAGCGTTGAAAGTTGATCGTCAGCAGATTCTTGAAATTGCAAACAATCGCTACCATGCCAAGCAGCTTGCCGATGGTGCTGCGATGCTTTGCGAGGTATCGGGTGCTGCTAACACCATGATACGCCGCTGGGAGAGCGTTTTTCGGGATTACCCCGACATTCTGACCGATGCAGACAATCGTTCTGCTGTGAAACGAAACATCCAGAAAGTCAAAGACTATCTGCAAAAATTGGAGGAAAAGATATGAACAATATGAACTGCGTCAGCACCATGCCCGAAGTTATGCCCGAAATCACCGATGAAGCTATCATCGAAGCCCTTTTCGCCCAGCGGCCTTACGAGGAAAAGGTCATCAACAGTGCTTTCCTCGAAATCCCTGCTGACTACCAGCGGGAGCTGAACATCCCCAATGTCGAGAAAATGTCGGCAGAGTTTACCGAACTGATCGCCAACCCGCCCAAGGTCAGCTATCGGGATGGTCACTACTTCGTGTTCGATGGCCAGCACACCATTGTGACCCGAAAGACTATGAACGGCGGCAATGACCTTCCCATCATCTGCAAGGTGTACACCGGGCTGACGAAAGAGGAAGAAGCCATCCTCTTTTCCAAACAGACAGGCGTTTCCAGACCGCTGACTGCGGGCGCAGAACTTCGCGCCGCTCTGGTCGGCAAAGATACAGAATCCATCGCGTTCCTGAACGCCACCGAGAGTACCGGCTTGCAGTTGGGACTGGATGCTTACCGCGCACCGTGGAAGATCATCTGCATCCGCACGGCCTTTAAGGAGTATAAGACCTACGGTGCTGACCTCTACAAAGAAGCCCTGACCATGCTGGCGCGTGGCTGGGAAGGAGACCCAGATTCGCTTCGCTCCGGCATCCTGCGGGGCATGGTTCGCTTCGTGGCTCTGTATCAGGGCGAATATGACCCGGAACGTCTGGTGAAACGGCTGCACACCGTCCACCCCATGACGCTGGTGCGTGATGAAAAATCTCTGAGCGGCACCGTCAGCTACAAGTATATGATGCTGATTCTGCGTACCTACAACGGCTCCAGCCGCCGCTTCAATCTTCCCATCAAACAGTGACACTTTCGCCTTTCTAGGCATACTCCTTTTCTCTGCAAGTGCCGCCTGTCAAAACCGGGCGGTTCTTGCTACATATTAAGGATTGGAGGTCTGATAGCATAATACCAAAAAACTGGAAGTACCTTAGAGGGGATATTTACTTTGCAGACATGGAGCCGCACATCGGCTCCGAACAGGGCGGTATGCGCCCTGTGATCGTTCTGCAAAACGATGTGGGAAACCGCTACGCACCTACCCTTATCGTGGCAACGGTGACTTCCCGCACCGAGAAAAAGAAGCATCAACCAACACACGTTCTGATAGACCACAATACGGCCTTTGAGAAGCCCTCTGTGGTTCAACTGGAACAGATATTCACAATAGATAAAAGCCGCGTACAACGTTTCTTAGGGCAGACTTCGCGGCATGAAATGCGCAGAATTGAGGAAGCTCTGCTCAACAGTTTGGAAATCAATGAATGGGACAGGAGGAGTGCCGATGAATGAAAAAGTGATGGTATCGCCGGAAATCCAGAGCGAAGCAGTTGTCCTGCCGCAGATCGTCAGCATCAAACAGGCCAGTCAGCGTATGGGCTTGCCTGAATATTACATCCGCCGTCTGTGCCGGGAAGTTCCGGGTATGGCGTTTCAGTCGGGCATCAAATGGTATATCAACCTTGGAAAGATGGCCGACTACTTCAACGGTGGAACGACAACTTCTTGATTTGTCAAGGATGTCGGCACGAACTGCGACATCCTAAAAAATAACCGCCTGAACTGCTATACTCATCGTGACAGAGATAACCACCACACAGAAAGGACGGAAAATATATGGCATCTATCAAGCTGATTGAACCCAAAAAGAAACCTCGGTATTACCAAATCACCGCGAATGTTCTGGTGAACGGCAAAATTGAACGCCGCTATGGTCGGTTCGATTTTGACCCTACCGAACTGAAAAATGCTCGTGCGCGTAACGCTGCTGCAAATGCTGCCGCTGCTGAATTTGAGCGGCAAGAACAGGAAAAGGCCGATAAAGAAGCCAGCAACGCAGGAAAGACCTTTGCAGTGGTGGCGCAGGAGTACATAGCTTCAAACCGTTCTCGGATGGCTCCTTCAGTTCGTTTGAAAGGTGACTACGACACCAACCGCAACAAAGAGAACACCAGTTTGAAAAAAGAAAAGTATCTTCAGCGTATCCAAAGTTACCCGGAATTCTCTGAAAAAGCGATTGGGGCGATTACTCGGCAAGACTGCGATGCGGTCATTCGCTTTCTGGAAGATAGTGATGCACGAGTTTACAAACGTGCAGTTTTGAAGCCGGAAGCTAAAGAGTTCAAAACGGTGTCCTGCCCTAAAATTGCGAGAAGCTGCACTATTCGAGAGGAAACCATTGAGCGTATTTTCCGCGGGGAAACGGTTTCTTTGGATTCGGCACAACAGGTGGCTACGGCTTTGGGAAAGACGGTTGAGCAGATGTTTGAGGTGGAGATTGACCGCCGCCCCATGACGAAAAAGACGATGCGAGAGTACAATCTGTTTATTCGGTCAGTTTTGAATTATTCCAATGACCATTACGGAACTTCGCTTCAAATGTCAACGATAAAGGTATCTGGTCGGAAAGGAAAATCTGTGGACTGCTTACATAGTGACGAAGTAGAAGCCTTACAAGCGGCTTTGAAGGAATGCTCCATGCTGGAAAAGGCAATCGTTTTGTGCTTGCTGAACACTGGTGTCCGGCGTGGAGAATTGGCTGGTCTTACATGGAAAGATGTAAATTTCCGTGATGGAACAATCCATGTGTCAAAATCTTTGTTGGTTTTCCCCAATTATGGTTATCAGCTTACCACAACGAAAGAAAGCAACATCCGTGATGTTGATGTTGCCCCGGAGTTCATGGACTTTTTGAAGGACTACTACGAACAATGGAAGTCTAGAAAGAAGCTTATGGGTGCAAGCTGGCAGAAAAATTTAGACAAGAAAGGCTCCAAGTATGCACAATCGCTTCTGGATTTGCGTGGGAACGATTTTGTGATTTGTAACGATTACGGATTCCCCATCAACCCGGATAGCTATGCTGCACTGGTACGCCGTGTTGGAAAAAAGGCGGGCATTGAAAAAATTCACCCGCATATGTTCCGGCATACCTTCGTCAGCATCCTGCTGTCCAATCCGAACATCGGTGTGGCAACGGTTGCAGCCGAAGCCGGACACGCACAGCCCAGTACGACCCTTGCAATCTATACGCAGGTCTACGATAGGCGGCGTGATGAGATTCGCAAACAGATGAGCAAAGAACTATACAGGTAAATCCGTCTATTCATGCAAAAAGAAAAGCACGAGAACAAAATCTCGTGCTTTTTTAGTGGGCCATGAGGGATTCGAACCCCCACTGGAGCGGTTATGAGCCGCCGGCTTTAACCGTTAAGCTAATGGCCCGTATGAAATTTGAACGTACCTGTGAGGGACACTCAAATGACCCTTCGTAGGTGAAAAGTAGGTGAAACCGATTTTTTGAAGTCTGAAACTTCAAAAAATAACGGAAAAACGCTGTTTGAAAAAGGTAGAAACGGTAAGGTCTGGCGGTTATGAGCCGCCAGCTCTGACCAACTGAGCTACTGGCCCGCGAACGCGGCGCGCTGCCGCGTGTGGACTGACTATAAGTATACCAAAAAAATCCGGAAATGCAAAGCCCTCCGGGCGAATTTATTTCGTGCGGCGGGCGTCGAGCTTGCCCAGCATGAACTCATCGAGCATCTCGGGCTGGAACAGCGGCTCCTTATAGCCGAAGGCCTCCCGGATGAAGATGAGGGTCACGACGGTCTGACGGCCCGGGTCCAGCCGGAGGGTGTAGAGGGTGTCCAGCGGCTGCTGGGTGGGCTGGTGGAGGGTCAGGTGAAGGGTGAAGCCGCCGTCGTTCTCCCGGCGGCACTCGTAGGCGAAAAGGTCGTCGGGGCTGTGCTGGTCGAGCCGGTCGAAGCAGTCGTCCAGCGGCAGGTCGGTGCGGAACTCGGAAAGGCCGCTGGGGCCGTACTGGCTGCGGCGGCCCTTGTCCTGCTTTGCCAGCAGGAATACGATGAAGCCGAGGATGGCGGCCAGAAGCAGGATGGAAAAAACAGCGTTCATGGATGTCCTCCGATGGAATTTGAATCATGTTTTCCTTATTGTAACACAACCCGCCCCAAATTGTGTTATAATATTTGAAAAATTCCAAAAACTGATGGGGAGCCTGCGCCCTTTCTGCGGGCGGGAGGGACGATATGAAACTCAGATTCACGCGCAAGACATGGTATTTCCTGCTGCTGGCTTCGGCCGCAGCCTCCATGCTCAACGGCTTTGCCGTCCTGAGCGGGAACAGCTTCGGACTCATCGAGCAGGTCGCATTTGCGATGGCGGGCATCTCGGCCCTCTTCCTCGCCGCCGAAAAAGGCTCGGCGGGCTGGGAGAAGCGGAACTTCACCGGCGTGTTCGTTCTGCTGATGGTCAGCTACATGGTCAACGGCTGGGCAGGCTACCTCTGCTCGGCGCTGGCGTGGCCGCTGCTGCTGAGCACCGAGTACAAGCGGGGGATGGCCGTCCAGCGTCAGCTCCAGCTGGTGGGTGCGGCGGAGGCCCTCCACCTGCTCTTCCTGCTGATGGCGAAGTACGGCGGCATGGCCGCGCTGGGCTTCTGGACGAATCTGCTCTGGGTGCTGCTGGCCTGCGCCCGGGGCTGGGCAGCACTGAGCCTCTACAAGATGCAGGAGGATGCATGACGCAGCGGCGGAGAAAGCGCCGCAGCCGCTTCGGGCGGCGGGCTTTTCTGGCGGGGGCAGGCTGTGCCGCGCTGGCCGGCGCGGGGCTGATGCTGCGCCGGGGGCAGACCGTCTCGGCCCTGTCGGTGCCTGCCCCGGAGGCAGAGCCGAACGCCGCCCTGCCCGCCGGGGAGTGGCGGGCTGTCTGGGTGAGCTATCTGGAATGGGCCGGGATGGACTTTTCCTCGGAAGAAGCCTTCCGGGCCGGGGCGGCGGCCCTGATGGACAACTGCCTGTCCATCGGGCTGAACACCGTCATCGTGCAGGTGCGGCCCTTCGGGGATGCCCTCTACCGCAGTAGCCTCTTCCCGTGGAGCCATGTCTGCACTGGGGAGCAGGGGAAAGACCCCGGCTTCGACCCGCTGGACGTCCTCATCACCGAGGCCCACAGCCGGGGGCTTTCGCTGGAAGCGTGGGTCAACCCCTACCGTCTCCGTTCCTCGGCGAAGATGCCCGCCGTGCTGGCCGAAAGCAGCCTCGCCAACACCCATCCCGAGTGGGTCTGCGCTGTGGGCGAGGGGCTGTACCTGAATCCGGCCCTCCCCGAGGCAGCGGACTATGTGGTGCAGGGCGTGGCCGAGCTGGTGCAGAACTATGCCGTGGACGGCATCCACTTCGACGACTATTTCTATCCCACCACCGACCCGGCGCTGGACGCGGCCCAGTTCGCCTCCAGCGGCGCGGAAAATCTGGACGAATGGCGGCGGCAGAATGTCACGGCGCTGGTCAAGGCGGCCCACGACGCCGTGAAAGCCGCCGATGTCACCCTCCGCTTCGGGGTCAGCCCGCAGGGCAACCCCGACAACGATCTCTCGGAGCAGTACAGCGACGTCCGGGCATGGCTGACGGCAGAGGGGGAGGATGCCGTGGTGGACTACCTCTGCCCGCAGGTCTATTGGGGCTATGGTTACACTCTCCGATCCGGCAGCACCCGCTTCGCCTTCGAGAACATCGTGCCCGAGTGGCTGGCCATGCCCCGGGCAGAGAGCACGGCCCTCTATTTCGGTCTGGGAGCCTACCGGGTCGGTGTGGGAGACGGCGGAGCCAACGCCGACAGCGTCAGCCAGTGGTGCACCGGCAGCGCGCTGGCCCGGCAGGTGACCGACCTGCGCAGCGCCGGTGCCGGGGGCTGGGCGCTCTACCGCTATGGTTCCCTGTTCCGCTCCGACGAAAGCGGCCTTGCCGCCGCCGAACGTGCCGCTCTGACGGCATTGGACGGCTAAGACACAGAAAATCCCTTGTAAGCAGGAAAAAAATGCGGTATACTATGGTATCATGCAAAAATATCGCATTTTTCACCTGCTGTTTTTGAGGATAGAAAAACATGAGTAAAACAAAACGAATCCTTGCCTTTGCGCTGGCAGCTGTGCTGGCCGTTGTCGTCCTGACCGGCTGCAAGAGCATTGCCCAAAAGGTGTTCGGCTCTTCCAACGAGGTGCAGGAGGACGACACCACCCAGTGGGCCGTGCTCAGCTCTGACTCACTGATGATCGATGGCATTGCCGACACCACGGCCAAATACGCCACAGCCCGGGCCAACGGGGCGCTGAACATCGTGTTCAACGGCATCTGGAGCCGCCAGACCGAATACTTCACCGTGCCCAGCGGCCTGCTGAGCATTTACGGCTGCGGCACCACCGACGGCGGTGCCCAGAAGTTCAAGGTCTCCCTCTGGAAAAAGGTGGACGGCGGCGCGCAGTATGTGGACAACACCACCTTCTATTTCACCGCCGACGGCCAGAACTACCACTGCGACATTGACAACCTTGATCCCAACGCAAGCTACCGCGTTACCA
>ERZ826016.2730-NODE-2730-length-13212-cov-3.466444_pt1 | contig 13212 bp, 10 predicted proteins | sample MGYA00519872_ERZ826016 | MGnify/ENA primary metagenome ERZ826016 (study PRJEB31778, sample SAMEA3449218) | human gut metagenome | biome: human gut; feature: human-associated habitat; material: faeces | place: United Kingdom | collected 2010/2012 ... | reverse complement strand
AGACACCATCTGGCTATGAAGCTAAAACAATAAAAATTAGTAATTTTGATATTCCTGCTTTTTATAGTGAAACAACAGGGTTTACTTTAGTTCCTTTAAAAGATAGTAAAGGTGATGTTTCTTATGCCATTTATGATGAAACAAAAAACACTTACACATTATATAATGAAAATAAATCTGATCAACTTATTCTTTATATTAAAAATATTCCTAATGAAAAAGAAGGCTTTCAAAAAACAACCATAAAAATTAATAATGAAACTTATGAGGCTTTACAAAGTGAAGATGGTAGTCTAACCCTTATTTATGCCATGAATATTGTTACAGGTAAAGAAAACTATTATCTATATGATAAAGAAGAAAATTCTTATGTGATTTATAATGATAAAATGCTTTTAACTGTTAAAGAAGAATTATTAAAATATAAAAATGATAATATAACTAAAGTAACTAATTATTATAGTGGTTCATTTGTAGGTGATCCAAAAGTTTTATCAATTAATAATAAAATATATTTAATGGTAAGAGAATCTAGTTCTAAAAAGATAAAAATATATGAATATAGTAATAATATTCTTAAAGAAATTAATAATGATATATTAGTTAATTCATATGATGCGAAAGATTTAAATAATAAAATAATTATTGCTGGTAAAAATACTGGTGATATTGAATTATATGAATTTGATGGAACTAATTTTAAAAAGAAAACTGAAACAATTCCATATAATTTACCACAATTATTTAAATCACAAGGTAATCTTTATTTAAGAACAATTAAAGATCCAACTGATATATATAGTAATGATAATGTATTAATGGTTTATTCATTATCCGATAAAGTTACAATGGAAGGAAATAATATTGCAAGTGGTGTTAATGCAGATTATAGTGGTGTATTTTCTATAGGTAATAGATTATATATTTCATATATAAAAGACGATATAACTCATATTAAGTATAAAGAATCAAATAATAGTTTATTATCTTTAAGTATTACATCACCAAATAAAACAACTTATACAGTTGGTGATAATGTAGATTTAACTGGTTTAAAAGTAATTGCTAATTATACTAAAAATAGAAAAGAACTTAGTAATAATGAATATACTATAACTAATTTTAATACAAATAAAGTGGGTAGTTATAGTGCTACTATAACATATGAAGGAATTAGCAATACATTTAATTATGAAGTAATTGAAAAAGTAATATTAAACCCACTTAAAAGCATTAACTTAAATAAAACTAGTGGCACAAAATATATAGGTGAAACAGAAAATTTAACTGTTATTTATAATCCAAGTAATACAACTGATAATAAAAATGTAACATGGACAAGTAGTAACAATAATGTTGCGTCAATTAATAATGGAGTTGTAACTGCTAAAGGAATAGGTAATGCTGTTATAACTGCTAAAGTTGGAAGTTTAACTGCAAGTTATAAAATAACTGTTATAAAACATGATAATCCAGTAATAGTAAAAGCAAATACTTTAACATATAATGGAAAAGAACAAGAACTTATAACAGTAAGTAATATTAAAGGTAATATTTGTTATTCATATAATCCTATTTCTAGTTGCTCAAAAAATGAAAGTATACCTAAAAAGATTAATGCAGGTGAATATACAATATATTACTATGTAAGTGGAGACAATAATTATAATAGTAAATCAGGTAGTACAAAGGTTAATATTAATAAAAAAAGTGGAAGTATTTCTTATTTAAATAAAAGTATAACAAAGACCCAAGGTGATCAAGCATTTACAAATGTACTTACAAAAACAGGTGATGGTATTATAAATTATTCATCAAGTGATAATAAAGTAGCAACTATAGATAAAAATGGTAAGGTAACAATTTTATCTTCTGGTAATACTGTAATAAAGGCAATAGTTATAGATGGTGAAAATTATTTTTATAATATAAAAGAAGCAAGTTATACTTTAACTGTAAATAAAAAAATAATAAATATTCCAATTACTAGTATAAGTTTAAATAAAACTAGTGGTACAAAATATATTGGAGAAACAGAAAATCTAGTAGTGTCTTATAATCCAAGTAATACAACTGATAATAAAAGCATTACATGGACAACTAGTAATAAAAAAGTAGCAACTATTAATAACGGAGTTGTAAAAGCAGTAGGAGCAGGTAATGCTGTTATAACAGCTAAAGTAATGAATAAAACTGTTACTTATAATATTACTGTAAAGAAAAAAGAAAATAGACCAATAACTTATAAATATACATATGATAGTTCTAAAAAAATAATATATAAATTAAATAATAATATTAATATAAATACATTTAAAAATAATTTAAATTATAATCCTATAATAAAGAGTAACAACAATATCTTAAAAGATAATGATTTAATTAGAACAAATATGACTATAACATATACAGATGATGATGGTAATGTTCAAATATATAATACATCTGTTTTAGGTGATGTTAATGGTGATGGTAATATTAATGCATTAGATTATGTAAAAATAAAAAATCATATTATGAATACTAAAAAAATACTTAAAGATGTATTTATATTATCAGCTGATTATAATAATGATGGAAAGATAAGTGCATTAGATTATGTAAGAATAAAAAATTATATTATGAATGGAGGTAAATAATGAAAAAGTTTTTAGTAATTTTAATTACGTTATTATGCTTTTTTCCTATAAATGTATTTGCTAGTGGAAGTATTAGTGTTAATAGAGGAAGTTTATCTATTACAAAAGGAAGTTCTTCTTCATTTGTAGTAAGCGCAAATAATGCAGCAGGAAGGGTTGATATTTATTCAAGCAATTCATCAGTTGCTAAAGTAAGCACTAGTTCATCATGGCTTGATAATAATTCTGTAACAGTAACTGTTACTGGTGTAAATGATGGAAATGCTACTATTATTGTTAAAATAACTGATGCAGCAACATATGATGAAGAAGCATTATCTGGAACAAGAAGTGTAAGTGTAAATGTTTATTCTAATACTAGTTCAAATAATGTTTCAAATAATAATTCACAAAATAGTAATCAAAGTAAACCATCGAATTCAAGTAAATATAATAATTCATCTAATACTAAAAAAAATGAACCTATAAAAAATGATGCAACTTTAAGTAGTTTAAATGTTAAAAATTATGATATTGGATTTGATAAAAATAAAGAAGAATATAATATTGAAATAGAAAATTATATTAATTCACTTGATATAGATGCTAAAGCAAATATGTCTACATCAAAAGTAAATATTGAAGGCAATAAAGATTTAAAAGTAGGGGATAATACTATAAATGTTATTGTTACAAGTGAAGATGGTACTAAAAAAACATATAAAATTAATGTAAAAAGAAAAGATGAGGTAGTTGAAACAACAATAGATAAAATAAATGAAGTAATTGATGGTACAACTAAAGATACTGTTAAGATAAAAATAATAGATAATTTGAAAATATCAAAAGATATAATTGATAAGATAAATTCAAGTAAAAAGAATATTATTATTAATAAATATGATAATGATAAGATTGTTTATTCTTGGAACTTTAAAAGTGGTAATATGAGTTTTAAAAAAGAATTTGATTCTAATATATCATTTTCTGATAAAGATTTAGAAAGCTTACGTAAAAAAAATAATTATTCTGAAATGTATAAAGTTATATTTGGATATAATGGAGATATTAGTGATTCTATAATAAAATTAAATGTTTCACTGAATGAACGGTCCTTAAACATTTCACCATACCAGTCAACATCCGGGAAAATATAAGGATTCAGTCCCTGGCGGGTTCCGTCAATACGTTCTTGTGTATAAGCTTCTTTTCCTGCCGGCTGATTACGTACAGCCTCATTATAAAGTTCCATAAAAGTAACACCATCTACAAACTCAGGTATGCTGGTAGGCGTAGACATGCTGGCTTCCATACGAAAATTAATAATCGGTTTATCCAAAGCAGCACCAGACTTAGTCGTCACAATCATCACACCATTAGCACCACGCATACCATACATTGCAGTTGCTGTTGCATCCTTCAGAATTGAGAATCCATCAATAACTTCCGGATCGAGAGCATTCAAGTCAGTTGTAGTTGATTCAATGCCATCAATAATGATCAGCGGAGAAGTACTTGCACTACCAAGTGTAGAGACACCACGAATCCAAAAGTTAGCGCCATCAGCTCCCGGTTCACCACTACGTTGCACAGCAATCACACCGGCCAAACGTCCAGCAAAGGAAGTGGAAAGATTAGACGCAGGAACTTTCAGATCGGCTGGTCGTATAGATTGCACTGAACCTACCATACTAGCCTTTTTCTGTCCGGTTCCGTATGCTGTAACCACAACTTCCTCTAAGTTTTTGGCATCTTCTTGTAATGTAATAATAATATTCTGGCGGTTTCCAACTTTTATTTCCTGTGTAGCGTAACCAATATAAGAAACTATCAAAATTGAATTTTCTGATGGAACCGACAAATTATAAAGCCCATCCATATTGGTAGTAGTACCTATGGTTGTTCCTTTTACTTTGATAGTCGCACCGATAATAACATCTCCTTTATCATCTTTGACAAGTCCCTGAATCAGTTTTTTCTGCCTTGACTGCTGAGGAACTTCTTCCGACCGTTCCAATCCTTTCTTTAGAACAATCTGCCGATCATTTATTTCATATACAACAGATGTTCCTTTCAACACTTGCTCAAGTATCTGTTCTATACTCTGTTTTTCTACTTTCACAGAGACTTTCTTAGATGTATCGAGCAGATCTGTACGATACATAAATATAAACTCACTATGTTTTTCAATGTATTGAAAAATCGTTTTAATAGAGGTTTGTTTAAATTCAAAAGAGAATTTTTGATTTTGTGCATATACGGAATTGCTCGAATAACTCCACATTGAAGTCAATAGAAATCCCAGTACAAACATAATTTTCGTTAATCGATTCATTATGATTGCGTTTTTCAACTTTTTTTCCATAATTTTGTAAGATTGATATAATACCAGTAACTCGGTGTTTTTCACTTTATCCGGGTAATATGTGCAGTATTACTCGGATTTTCTAATTAGACAAATCTTTTCATGTTATCATCATACGTATTCATTTTTAAGATTAAACATTCGGTTTCAAATTCTATTGTACAATTTTCTCTAGAGGCTTTAACATATAGGTATCCCCTCGTTTCAAGAAAGAGAACCCTCCTGTAGCAGATATTCTTTTCAATGCTGCTTCTACGCCGCACTCCAAGTCTATTTTACCTGTTATTTTTATAGTTGAAATATCATCTGTACAATTAATATCAACTCCGTAATATCGACCCAGTTTGGCTAAAATCACATTCAGCGGATCATTATTCAGAGACAATATCCCTTCAGTCCAAAGTACATATTCTTCCGCATTTACAGAAGACTCTTCGATCAGACCATCAGACAATATTGTAGCTTTATTATCAGGTGAAAGAACCAGTTCCTTACCCGATTTGCTCTTCACATTTACTTTACCACGTACTAAGACAACTTCTGCATTTTCAAATGTGCCGCTATAAGCCTTTATATCAAAAGCAGTCCCTAATACTTGTACTTCAAATTGTGCCGTTTTCACAATAAAAGGAGCTGATTCATCTCGTTTCACATCAATAAAAATTTCTCCATCTACAAAGATTTCACGTCTGTTTTTCTCAAAACGTTTAGGATAAATCACTTTCGTACCCGCATTAATATGCAAACTAGAACCATCAGCAAGAATCAAACGGGTATATTTACCTTTAGGAACAATAATCTGGTCGTATAAATCTTTTGTAGTATTCTTCGATACCTTTTCTTCATCTACACTCACAATTCCCTCTTGTGAATAAGCTACTGTAGCCCCCTTCTTTACATGATGAACTTCTTTCTCAGAGACAATCAAACGAATATCCTCTCCTTCTATAGATTCATTAGACATTTGTGCTGCTATCATGGAGATATCCGACTTATTATTAAAAGAATACCATTCAATTCCCAACCATATACACCCTATGAAAGCAGCTGCAGAAGTAATTGCCACAAGTATATATCGCTCTTTCCTTCTTTGTTTTTTCTTTTCAACTCCTTCTTTTATTTTACTCCATACTTCAACTATTTCCTTTTGAGAAGGAACTTCGTTTTGCATCTTGAAATAATCTATAAGATTGCGTACAGTATTCCTGATATCTATTTTACTATATTTCATTTTTATCCTCTTTTATAATTAGAATGGAATTAAAAGAAAAACCTACTCACTTTTACAGCATTTTTTTTGCAGAAAAAAAACAATAGAGTCTGAAAAAGAATATATCTATATAATAATCAACAAATTACAAAGAAAAAAAAATTCCCCTTTCAAAGAGATAATATTATTTTAAGAAGAAACAATTGCCATACACCCAAAAAGTATTCATCTTGAGTTACTAGAGTGCGCAGTTTAGTTAAAGCCCGGCTAGACAAATTCATAGACGATTGTATGTTCATATCCATAACATCCGCTATTTCCTTATATGAGAGTTCCTGCACGTAACGTAAATAAAGAACTGTTTTTTGATTCGGAGATAACTGTGAGATTGCCTCCAAAAGACGACGGGCCAGTTGCAGATCATGATCATTCTTAGGAAATAACTGTTCAAATAGATCTTCATTGAGCGGAATATGAAAAACTGAGTCATCTAATGAATCCGCTTCTTTATTAGTTGCTAATTTATAGGTGAGATTATTTCTTAAAGCTTTTAATAGATAAGAACGGACTGTTATGTTTGTCACATTAATGTGAGTATTCTGATATAAGCTTATAAAAAGATCCTGGATACAATCTTTGACCAATTCTCTATCTGTACTGCATCTCAAGCCATAATTCAACAGAAGAGAATAATATCTTTGATAAAGTATTTCCAATGCTTTTTGATCGCCTTTTATCAAAAGGCCCCACAAAGCAATATCATCCATTTCACTAGAGGCAGCCATGCTTTTCATTTTCTATAGACATAGCGCAAATATACTTTAAATATTCAAAGATTAAAAAAAATCCTATTTTTTTATGAGAAAAATTACTCGTTGAAATACTCAAAAACCTTCCAATAAGTGGGATAGAAGTGCATCGTGTCCGATAACAGTGAAAATCAGTGAAAGAATTTAAAAGAGAAACAAATGCAATAGAATTATTTGGAAGAAATACAATGAAGGCTTACATTTGTCATGTGATTTTTTTCATAGTATTAGATTTAAGGTTAACAAAGGTTGGAGCAAAGCGTTGCTCCTTTTTTTATGTTTATGATAAACTAAGCTAATAATTGATACATTCCTCCCACCAATACACGAATTACACCTTTCATTTCAAGTTCGAAAAGAATTGCATTCATTTTCTGTACAGGAATATCTGCTTCAACAACTAATGTATTAATCTGTAAATCTCCTTGTTTCTCCAGAATATCAACCACCTTTTGCTCGTCCTCGGATAAGTCAAGGAAAAGACTGCGTTGCACATTTTCCACTTTCGCCGGATGAGCAGCAATATCCCAACCCATTGCCGATACAAAATCTTCTGCCGAAAGAAGTAAAGAAGCCTTATTATCCCGAATCAGTTGGTTACAACCTTTGGAATATTCATCATTCAGACGTCCCGGAAAAGCAAAGCAGTCCCGGTGATAGCCTTCTGCAAGTTCGGCAGTGATTAACGAACCACCCTTCTCGGCAGACTCTATAACAATTGTAGCGTCACACATACCGGCAACGATACGGTTGCGGCTGACAAAGTTATGGCGGTCGGGATTCGTTCCGGTCAGGAATTCAGTTAACAGCCCACCATTATCAAGCATATCAATAGCTGTCTTTCGATGCACATAGGGATAGATGCGATCCAAGCCATGGGCAAGAACTCCTACCGTAGAAAGCTGATTGGCTAATGCTGCACGATGAGCGTTTATATCGATTCCATAAGCCAAGCCACTGACTACCAAGACATCAGGGCACAGTACTTTCAGATCGTGCAAAAAAGAAGCACAGATACGGGTTCCATAATCAGTGGCATGACGAGTACCTACCATATTAACGACACGGAGGGCATTCAAATCTGTATTTCCTTTGAAGAAAAGAACAACGGGAGCATCCTCACACTCTCTCAATCGGGAAGGATACTCCTCGTCGGTTATGGTCAGGCAACGAATATTATTCTTCTGAACAAAATCAAATTCCTGCTTCGCACGGTCAATGGCTTGCGGGCAATCCAACGCATTCACTACACGCCGACTTATTCCCGAAACACATTCAAGAAGTGCCTCGCGGTTATGGAATATGAACCCGGCACTTCCCGCCTCGTCCATCAAATGTTTCGCTCCAATATGCCCGATACCGGGCACCATTGTCAAAGCAATACTATAAATTTGTTCTTCTTCGGAGCTATTCATTTCAGGTAAGGTGCAAAGACGTTATCAAACAATTCGCTGTCACTCAAACGTCCATTTACTACACATACCGTTTCAACAGTGGATTTCACTACTACTTTATTATCACTTTTCCGGAAAATATCCTGATAGAACACATACTTAATGCCTTCTTTCTTCATATATAGCTTGGATACAAATTCATCTCCACTCTTCAACGGAGTTTTGAAAGCCATATTGATACGTGCTACTACGGGATCGACTCCCTGCTCATGAAGTGCTGCAAAGCTAACGCCGACCGAGGTCAGAAATTCATGCCGGGTATGTTCCAGATAATGCTGATAGTTGGCATTATTGACAATACCTTGAAGGTCGCATTCATAATCACGCACCTTCATTTCCAATTCATAGATATAGTTCATTTATCGTGAATTAAAGATTAGAGAATAATGACCGGAGCTAGCCTCTTTTCTGTTCGATATCCAGCCCTTTAAACTTTTTCAGTTCTTCGGTAGATACCAGTTTATACAGTTTGTCACTCGGACGTATCTTATCCGACTTCATAGAGAAATGCTGCCCTTTCTTTACGGTCTGCACTGGTTCCAGATCAACACGCGCTTCATCCAATGTCATAAAAACAGCGCCGGTAGTCGGTCCTGTAATCAACAGTTTGTCGCCTACGCTAACCTCGGCAGCTTCAACCAAAAACTCGGAGACTCCGATGTTAGAGAAGTATTTGATCCCTTTTCCCACGTAAATCTTACGTTCCGTTGCCGCCGATCCATAATTGCGGGTCCATTCTCCCAAACGCTGTCCGAGATAGTAGCCGTCCCAGAAACCACGGTTGAAAACGGTCTTCAGGCGTTCATCCCATGCTGCAATCTTTTCATCAGTAAAGGTATCTTCCAGATAGGCTTTGATAGCTTCTTTGTAGCATTCCACCACTGTGCGCACATACTCAGGTCCACGGGCACGACCTTCAATCTTGAACACACGCACACCTGCATCCAACATCTTATTCATAAAATGAATAGTTTTCAGGTCTTTCGGCGACATGATATATTCGTTATCAATATCCAATTCCACATCCGTTTCCTTATCACGAACGGTATAAGAACGACGACACACCTGCATACAAGCACCCCGGTTGGCAGAATGGTTCATCTCATGCAAAGAAAGATAGCATTTACCCGAAACAGCCATACAGAGCGCACCATGACAGAACATTTCAATACGAAGCTGTTCGCCACTCGGACCGCAGATATGTTCTTCCTGTATCTGTCGGTAAATCTCCGCTACCTGTTCCAGATTCAATTCACGGGCCAGTACCACTACATCAGCAAACCGGGCATAGAATTTCAACGTTTCTGCATTGGAGATATTCAGCTGGGTGGAAAGATGCACCTCCTGCCCTATCCGGCGGGCATAGTCCATCACTGCAACATCAGCCGCAATCACAGCCGAAATTCCCGCTTCCTTAGCCGCATCGACAATCGTATGCATTAAAGGAATATCTTTATCATAGATAATAGTGTTCACCGTCAGGTAGCTTTTCATCCCGTGCTCATCGCACGTGCGGGCTATTTCCCGCAAGTCATCAATCGTGAACGTATTAGCCGAACGGGCACGCATATTCAAGTTTTCTATACCGAAATAGATAGAATCGGCACCTGCCTGAATGGCCGCAGCTAGAGATTCGCGCGAACCTACAGGAGCCATAATTTCAAAATCTGTAATATTCATCAGTACTGTCAGATAATCATTAAAATATGATAAGAAAGTGCAAAGGTACAAAGTTTATCTATATCTAAGACTTAATTTATCTTACTGAGCCTTCAACTCATTTTGAAGTTCAGTAGCCATTTCCATACCTATCTTCTGTCCCAACTGCATTCCTTCTATAGTCATCTTAGGAGTAGCTTCTGCCAATTTCTTTCCAATTGGAGTTTCATAAAATGCAATCAAATCTTTTAGATCACCTATAGTCAGATATTTCTGATAGATAGGAACATAAAGCTCGACCATTCTATCAGCGAACTTTGTTTTCCATTTAGCAGCAAAATCATCCCAAAAGGCGTCCGTTGAACCTGGTGCAGATTGTTTCATCATACTTACCATTTGCGGTACCATAGTTTTCGAGACTTCTAAAGCACCGGAAAGATTCATCATTTTTTCCAACGTAGCTCTATACTCTTTATTATTATCACTTTGTGCATAAACCGAAGTTGCAGTAGTGAAAAGCATTATCATACTTACAACTATTAAAAACAGACCTTTTCTCATAATTCCAAATTAGTTAAATGAATGAATAGATACAAAAGTAGGTATTTTTTCTATATTTTTGCGGTGAAATAATCATTAGTTCACTTTATCCATGAAAATAGGCCACATAGACTTGGGAGAACATCCTATACTACTCGCCCCAATGGAGGACGTTACAGATCCTGCTTTTCGCCTGATGTGCAAAAAGTTTGGTGCAGATATGGTATACACTGAATTTGTATCCAGCGACGCCCTCATTCGTTCAGTCAGCAAAACTGCACAGAAATTAAGTATTAGTGACGAAGAACGGCCTGTTGCTATTCAGATATACGGTAAAGATACGGAAACGATGGTTGAAGCTGCTAAAATCGTAGAGCAGGCACAACCGAATATTCTGGACATTAACTTCGGATGTCCGGTGAAAAGAGTAGCAGGAAAAGGAGCAGGTGCAGGTATGCTGCAGAATATCCCCAAAATGTTGGAGATTACCCGTGCTGTAGTAGATGCAGTCAAGATACCTGTCACTGTAAAAACAAGATTAGGTTGGGATGCAAGTAACAAGATTATCGTTGATTTGGCAGAGCAGTTACAGGATTGTGGCATTGCAGCATTGACCATTCATGGTCGTACCCGGGCACAAATGTATACGGGAGAGGCAGATTGGACCTTAATTGGTGAAGTCAAGAATAACCCAAGGATGTATATTCCTATCATTGGAAATGGTGACGTAACCACTCCTCAACGTTGTAAAGAATGCTTTAACCGCTATGGAGTAGATGCAGTTATGATCGGACGTGCCAGCTTCGGACGTCCCTGGATCTTCAAAGAAATGAAGCACTACCTAGAGACAGGGGAAGAGCTACCTCCACTCAGCTTTGAATGGTGCATGGAAGTACTTCGACAAGAAGTAATCGACAGCGTAAACTTACTAGATGAGCGTAGAGGTATCCTGCATGTTCGTCGCCATCTGGCTGCTAGTCCTATATTTAAAGGTATTCCGAATTTCCGCAATACTCGTATTGCTATGCTTAGGGCGGAAACAAAAGAGGACCTTTTCCATATCTTTGAAGAGGTACATACCATCATGTCATCAGCTAATGAAAATATCTAATTAAAACTTCAGCAATATGAAAGTTATTAGATCTATTGCAACAATTATCCTATTGTGGCATGATGATTACTTGTAATCATTATACAAAACAAGAAAATCACCGAAACTATTTGAACATAGGCACTGCAAACCACTTCTTAAACATCCAAGTTACCATCACATACAACAGAAAAGCCGAGAAAAAGCCAACAATAGCATCAATTGCATAATGAGCCTGAATATATACGGTAGCTCCACATAATAATAGATAAAATGGCAACAGACAGCCAAACAGTATCTTGCTACCACGCCACGCCATAATCATCAGTATAGTGGAAATACCGACATGAGAACTGGGAAATGCTGCTGTAGGACGTTCACCTACTTGTTGGGAACCCTCTACAAGATTATAAAAAAATCCATGCTGATAACCTGGTCCTGGCAACAATTCCTGATGAAGATTAAAATAATCACCAATAGCAGGAAAAGTCCCTTTTGCCACGTGTTCAATCCCAATAGCAGGAAAATAGAATTGCGGTCCTGCCACCGGAATGAAAATATAAATTAAGTAATAGATAAAGAAAGAAGTGACCAATACAAAAGACATCTTCTCGAATAAATCGAATTTATAGATGAAATAGAATAAAGTCACAATCAGTATCATTGGATAATAGAAGAAATATCCCATATTAAATGCTTCACTCACCAATAAATGAGGAAAAGTATGACAAAACCAGATAGCAGGCTGACCATTGAAGATAAATTGTTCAGTTAGAGCAAAGATATGATCCAGATTCGGGAAAAAGCGGTTAAACTCAAAAGTATCCGGATACCAGTAGGACAACAAACTCATTTGTATAACAATACGTACAAAAGCCGAGAACTTACAAGGAGCCAGCCGATAAAGGTACATCAACAAAAAAGTCATTGCAGCAATCATTGCCCTATCCAGCAACATATGCCCTGGATGGTCCATTCGCTGAAACAGGAACAGAATTAATATGGAGGTCAACAGATTATAAATCAATGTTATCTTCTCCACTGCGAACAACCCTTTTCGGGTTTCTACACGCTTAAATAAGTCTAAAGCCATCCTTCGTTTTTATACCAGGCAATCGTTTCACGGACTCCTCTTTCCAAATCATACTCGGGAGTATACCCTAATTCTTTTATTGTAGGGGTAATGTCGCATTGCCAATTGCGTTGTTTCATAATCTTATACTTATCCAAATTCAATGTACTGCACTTTCCTGAGCGCATGGCAATGAATTGAGCGAGCAAAGATATAACTTTTAGCACAATTAATGGACATTTCACACGAATAACAAACGGATTGCCTAACTCTTTTTGAATTAAGTCCGAAAATACACGACTCTGATATACTTTACCGTCCGACAGAAAATAAGTTTTCTGTACTACTTTCTTCTCTATTCCCAAAAAAATTGCCTGAACAATATCTTTTACATA
>ERZ826016.2727-NODE-2727-length-13241-cov-2.354770_pt1 | contig 13241 bp, 8 predicted proteins | sample MGYA00519872_ERZ826016 | MGnify/ENA primary metagenome ERZ826016 (study PRJEB31778, sample SAMEA3449218) | human gut metagenome | biome: human gut; feature: human-associated habitat; material: faeces | place: United Kingdom | collected 2010/2012 ... | reverse complement strand
AGACTGTCTGGAATTATTCATTCTCATCCTCCTTGATATCTTCCCATGCGAATGTGCTGTTGCAGAAAGGAACGAGCATGAGCTGCGTCTCGCCGACCGTGATAATCTGTCTGTCCTTTACCTCGACATTGTTGAGCACAACCTCATCGTCGACATAGAACAGAGCCTTGGACTCACCCGGAAGCGCGAAAAATCTTCTCGACTTAGGGTCGTATATCACAACAGCGTGCTTGTTTCTCGATACGGTCTTATCCTCAGCTATCGTGACGTCCATGGAGCTGTCGCGTCCGATAAAGTTCGGTCCCGCCTTTAACATGTAGCTCTTGCCCTTCTCGTTGCCGCTCAGCGCCACAAGCCAGCCGACAACAGGCTCAATGCTCATATCCGCCTCGTAGAAGCGCACTGTCTTGGTTGAGTCGTCGTCAACGGTATTGTACATCGGCGTAGTAGGAGCATTCGAGAGGTGTACCTTCGGATTTGCGCCGGCAGCTGCTGTCCTTGAGCTCTCATTCATTGTAGGCTCTGACACATCCTTCATCGTAGGCATGCCCTGTGACGAAGCATCCATAGTATCATAGGACATGGTCACGGAGTCCTCGGACGCCGATGCTGCCCCTGCCTCAGCCTTGCAGTGCGGACATGAAGAATACTTGTCCCCGTCATAGTAATGCTTTCCGCTTTCACATCTTTTTAAATTCATGGTAAATTCCTCCTTGGATTGTTATTTATTTGCAGGCATTTGTGCCTGTTATTCGTAAATTCCGACTATCACCGTCGTATTGTCCATGCCCGACGGCGAATGGAAAAGAGCCTCCTCAATCAGCTTGTCGGCAAGCCCATCCGCACACATCTGGTTTTCAAGGGCGATATGCTCGATGGCATCATCGTTTAAGCCCTTGTACAAGCCATCGCTGCACAGAATAATCCTGTCACCGTACTCGAGCTTTAACGGCTTATCGAGGGTGTCAATAAGTATCGAGCTGCCTATTCCGAGAAAGCTTATAAGTGCCTCAGCCTTCGGCTCCTCGAGCATATAGGTCTCCATGTCAATCATGCCGACCCTGAGCTTCTCATCAAGTCTCATGCGGTAATTATGATCCTTGGTGAGGCACATGAGCTTGTCGTTATGCATGAGGTATATCCTGCTGTCACCTGCTGACATCAGATACATTAATTCCCCCTTGACTACAATCATGACTATCGTGCTTCCCGACTCAATCGGACAGCCCTCCTCATCTTTGAAATCCGCAACCAGCTCGTTAATCTTAGATGCCTCCTCGCGCAGAAAGGCACTTATGTCCTCTGCCTGCTCAAGCTTCGCCATATCCGCAGTCAGCACATCGACCGCGAGCTGGCTTGCGCGCTCACCGGACTCCATTCCGCCCATTCCGTCACAGACAGCCGCCACGGATATGCCCTTGCCCTCGTACATCAACATTCTGTCCTGCTGGTACTCCCTCGTGCCGATAAAAGTACTGCCATACAGCTTCAATCTACATTCCTCATAAAGTCTCACCGTGGTAACAGTTTCTTCTCTACTCATAATCCACCCCAATCTTTAAGCAGCACACAGCCGCCAAAATAATAAAATGCTGGTTTCTTATCGGAACCCACTGTCCTTTAGGGCAAATCTTCTGCTCGGTTGTAGTTCCGTTGTTCGACATGTCATACACGAAGAAGCAGTCCTCCTTCTCGTCAAACATGATGTGGCAGTGTTCCTTCGATACCGCCGCAAACGAAGGCACGACGATATTGCTCACGGCCGACGAGCGTCCCACAATGAGCTCCGTCTGAAGCGGAATCACCCATCTCTTTCCCGAGAACTCGCTGTTGGCTATCTCCACATACGGCTTAGGCTTGCGCGCTATAATGTCGCTTGACATCTTCTCGAGGTTTAACTTTGCCTCGCTGTAAAGCCTCGTCTCATCTAAATCCTGTTTTCCCGCACCTGTCGTCTCGGCAGCCGCCGATGCCTCCCGTGCGCTGTTTCCGGCCGCTCCCGGCTCATGTCTGTATGCCGTTATGCCGCGTGCAAACTCATCTGCCGTCTGCAAACGCTGTCGGTAATCCACCTCCAGCGCCCTGTCAATCGTGTCCGATAAGCTCTTGGGAATATCAGGACACACCTCACACGCAGGCTCATAGTGCTTGCTTCCGTTGACCCTGTCCGTAGCCGACGGAACCATTATTCCGGTCAGCATATAGTAGAGCGTTCCCGCCAGGGCGTACACATCGGTGTAGGGACCCTGTGCACCCTTCCTTGAATACTGTTCTATCGGCGCAAAACCCGGCTTTAACACGACCGAGAAATTCTGGTCCTTCTGCTGGCATATATGCTTAGCACTTCCAAAGTCGATGAGATACACCGCGCCGTCGTCACAGAAGAATATATTGTCGGGGCTTATGTCCCTGTGGAGCATATGCTTAAGTGCATGTATGCGGTGCAGTGACTTTGCCGCAATCTCCATAATATTCACGGCGTCCTCGACACAGAATTTTCCACCCGGCATCCTACGCATCAGGTGTCTTAGGTCACAGCCCTGCAAATAGTCCATCACATAGTAGGCTGTCCCTCTCTCCTCGAAGCAGTCCCGCACGCGGACGATATTCGGGACGTCCCTGAGTGACATAAGGCACTGCGCCTCCTCGGTAAACCTGAGCTTTCCGTGCTCGTACTGCTCCTCCTTATCGGCGCTCATCGGTATGAGCTTCCCATCGGGAAGCCTATTGCACATTCCGAGAGGAACATACTCCTTTATCGCACATACCGTGTTCTCGCTCATATCGAACGCCTTGTAGGTAATTCCGAAGCCGCCCGCTCCAATCAGTGATTCGATGCGGTACCTGTCACCACTCACCATTGTTCCAATTTTCAGTGAAAATGCGCTTTCTTCCACAAGCTTCGCCTCCTACCATCGTACTCTTATCTTCATGGAGCCTGCCGATATGACATCGCCGCTATTAAGCTTTCTCGCTCCGCTAAGCTTCACACCGTTCACTCCCGTACCGTTTGTCGTCTGCAAATCCCTTATAAAGATGGCTCCGTTCTTCTCCTCAAGGCTGAAATGCTGTCTGCTCATCTTTCCGTCTTTTATAGATACATCGCATATATCAGCTCTTCCGACAATCAGCGATTTATTGAGCTCGGTCTCTACCCTGCTGTTATTTCCGGCTTCGACATTCAAAATCTCGAATATTATCTTCCTTCCCGATACAAGCTGAGGCTTCACGGTCTTGCTCTGCGTCGGCTGTCCGGCGTATCCGGTTTCGGATTGTGTCGGCTGTTCACGGCGTTTCTGCTCGGATTCACGCTTTCTTCTTTCTTCCTCCTGCTGTTTCTTCCTGCGTGACAAGGACAGCACCACAAATACTCCCACAGCGGCAAGTACAACGCAGCCAATGATTATGTATATAGCATACGAATTACCTGATTCTTCGTCCTCCGTCTGTTCCTGAGACTCATCTGTCACGGCCTCGTTCTCCTGCACCGTGGTCTCATCGGAGTTCCCTGCCTCATCAGTTATCACCTTTTTAAAGCTCTCCGTCACCGGATTTGCCTCGGCGGATACATCATTTACATTCCTTACCTCAATCACATACTCGCCTGGACGAAGCTCACTGTTAAAACCTAACACCGCTGAATAATCTGCTGCGTTGTACTCAGCGCTCATCACATCGAGCTGTGTGCCGTCACAGGTCACAACATAAGCCGTAGCCTTGTCGGCTCCGCTCACCTGCTCCGAAAAATTGACTATCAGCTCCTTATCCGAGCTCTGTCTTACCGCTATTATGGTCGGAGCCGTCTCATCGGGAATATGCTCCGTAACAAGCACATATCCCGAAACCGTACTGCCGTCGGACAGCAGTGTGAGCTGTAGGGTCTGCGTCTTGTTGCTCGGAATATTGCTGTCCGCAAGCATTGTGACGACCTGCATCTCCCCTAACATGCGCGCAAAATTCGTGAATATCTTATCCGTCTCCTGAGCCGTGAACTCCGTGACCGTGCCTCCGCAGGCATCAGTGACGAACTTGAACGACTCGAGATTGCTCTCATTCGCTCCCGCTGCATATCCGTATACCGGGATACTTCTCCTATTGAGAGCCGATATCGCCTCCTGCTCGTTGGCTTTTCCCCTGTTATGGTCGTCGCCGCCGTCGGATATCATCATTATGACCTCGCGGGAATTGACATCGTTCCTGTCAGTCTCCTCCGCAGCCTGCAAAAGCGCTTCGTAGAAGAAGGTATCGCTGTCACCGTTGGTGAGTGACAGGATTGCCTCCTGCGCCTGCTCAGGTGTCTCATCGCCCGTCAGCACGGTCTGAACCGATGAGCCGAAGGTTATGAGCACCAGCCTGTCCTGAGCCGGCAGACCGCCATAAAATGTCACAAGGCTGTTCTGCAATGCACTGAAGTACGCTGCAGAGAACGATGCCGACACGTCTAGCAGCACATAGTAGGTTATTCCCTGTCCCGTCTGCTCGAACAGCTCAACATTGCTCACTGTAAGCTCGCTCGTGTCAAGCGCTGCCGTGATATCCGACGTGCTTATCTGCCTGTTTCCCCTCAAGTACGCTCTTATCTCCGGCATGACAGCCTGCACCGACTCTATGACAAGCTCCCCCTCGCTGCCGCTGTCCTGTGTATCATCATCTGCGTACACGTTGATACAGCAGACCGAAAGAAAAATTCCTGCCATCAGGAGCGCCGTGAATTTCACGGCAGCTCCCTTCACCTTATCAATCAGTTTTCTTCCCATTTTCTACCTCCCTCGCAAAAAGCGACGTAAGTCAGTGTGCTGTCCCCGAGCTTAAACTCATCATAGCTTTTAAGCTCCGCTGGCGAAGCGAGTATCGAGCCCTTGTACTCCACATAACAGCCATTCTCAGGCACAAGGAAGGTTCTGTTTGATTTGTTGTCATACACTATGCAGCAATGCTTTACCCTGCTCACCTTGTTATCATTGCGTATGACTATATCCATCGAAAAATCTCTTCCGACAAAATTCTGACCGCGGAATATTCTGTAGTCCGTTCCCTTGTCAGGTCCCTGTGTACAGACCAGCCACCCAGTTATGTAGCCCTCCTCTCCCGTGTCAGGCTTCGGTTCTTTATCCGAAAGTGCAATCGTCTTTGAATCTTCTCCCTGCATTCCACCACTCAAATTTGAAGCAGCATTATTACAATACGGACATGCAGTATATTTAGAGTCATCGTACCAATGTCCCCCTGTGCATTGTCTCATTCCCATAGCTTCTTCCTCCTGCGCGTAGCAAATATTATGATATATATACAGATTATTTCGGTATGTATCGCACTAAGTGCTGAATATTGCCAACACCATCGCCACTCGGCTCTCCTGTGGTGGATTCACGAGATTCAACTGTTGTTTTAGTGTACTCAAAGTTCTTTACATACTCAGTATAATTACATCTTTGTACAGCCTCACACCAGAATACGCAACACTGATAATCAATAGGTGCATCTCCTCTTCCCTCACCAACACAGACAGCATCACCATGCCTGTTTGGATATAAATATGATGACGCAAATTCCTTATATAATGTACATGAACCGCGTCCACTAAGCCATGTTCCGTAATACTGGCTTATATCTCTGTTAAACAAGTGGGTTTCGTTGCTCTGACCTGCTACCGGATATGTATAATGCCAGTACACATAATAACCTGCGGAAACATTTTCCACATCACGTTTAAAAGTATCTGTCTCCTCAGCGACATAAGGCTGGCCATAATTGAGGTTAGATGTCTCATTTCTGAAATCACCTATCCACGTTGCCCAATCTCTCGAGCCCTGTGCTGTCATTTCCCATTTTTCATTTCCGGTTCTGGAATATCCATCCAAGGCTGTCTCTCTTGACCACGTTGTCTCGGTAGTTGTCACAGTATATGTCCACTTGTTATCAACGACATTCGCTCCCGCAGGCACATTTCCTGCTACCACCCAGTCGCTGGCTGCCTTCTCGCTCCAGGTTGCCGTAAGCGTCATGTCACCGCTCACGGTCATTCCGTCAACGCCTGCGCCATTGTAGGTCCAGCCGCTGAAATTGTAGTAGTCCATCGTCGGTACAGGGAGACTTCCGCTGCTCAGCGTATCGCCCTTCTTCACAGTTACGGAGCCCACGCTTGTGCCGCCGTTTGAGTTGAAGGATACCGTATATGGCTGTCTGCCCTTGGATACAACTATTGTCACTGTGCTTCCCTTTGCAAGCTTGCTTCCAGCACTCTCGGACTGTCTTATTACACAACCCTCCTGAACGGTGTCACTGTACTCCTCACTTCCGCGGCTTACAGCAAAACCACTCTGGCTTAACTTGCTCTCTGCGCTTGATGCCGCCATTCCAGTTACATCAGGAAGCTCGACGAGCTCCTGTCCCTTCGAGATTACAAGTGTCACTGTGCTGTTCTTTGCCGTATTGCTTCCCGCTGCAATCGACTGGCTTATAACGCTTCCCGCCGGAACATCTGCACTGTACTCCTCACTTCCGCGAGCCGCCTTAAGTCCCTGATGGCTCAACTGGCTCTCTGCCTGTGCATAAGTCATGCCGACAACGCTCGGCACTGTAACCATCTCCTGTCCCTTCGAGACAATAATCGTGACTGTCGTACCCTTCTTAACCTGTGAACCTCCGGCAACGTCCTGGCTTATGACAATTCCTTCCGCCACGGTATCGCTGTACTGACGCGTACCCTCGTTCACCTTGAAGCCTGCCGCCTCGAGAGCACTTCTGGCCGAGCTTATGTCAGAGCCGACCACATTCGGAACGCCTGCATTCTCAGGTCCTCTCGATACAACTATTTCAACACGGCTGCCCTTATTCACAGACGAACCTGCCGCAACCGTCTGGCTCATGACAATTCCCGCTGCGACGGTGTCACTGTACTGCTCACTCACGCTTGATGTCAGACCGTTGTCGGACAATGCCTTCTCCGCTGTCGCGCGGTCACTTCCTACCACGTTCGGCACAGTCACCTTAGGCATACCGCTCGATACGATGAGTGTAACCGGTGTTCCCGGCTTCACCGATGAGCCTGCCGCTGTAGACTGGCTTATTACCTTGCCTGCTGCCACGGTATCGCTCGCCTGCTCCTGTATGCTGACACTCAGTCCGGCGTCCGTCATCGCCTTCTGTGCTGAACTGCTATCCTTTCCGACAACATTAGGCACTGTGACGGTCTGCATGCCCTTGGATACCACTATGAGCACTGTCGAATTTTTCTTGATATTGGTTCCTGCCGTCTCGGACTGGCTTATTACCTTGTCCTTCTCAATGGTATCGCTGTACTGGTCAGCCACTTCAACCTTGAAGCCTGCGCTCTTTAATGCGCTCTCTGCCGTAGCGCGGTCACTTCCCACCACATTCGGCACGGCAAACAGTACCTCGCCGCTGCTCACGACGATGGAGACTGAATCTCCTTTCTTTGCTGCCTTGCTTCCAGTTATGCTCTGGCTTATTACCTTGCCGCTCGCAACCGTGTCGCTGTTTGCGTAGGACACATTCACGATAAGTCCCAATGCCGACAATGCCGACTTGGCTGCCGCCTCGTCCATTCCCGTTATATCAGGAACGTCCTTCTTTGCCGGTCCTGTGGATACCACGAGCTCAACCGAGGTTCCCGGTGTAACCTGTGTATCTCTCTTTATGCTCTGCGATATGACAACTCCTGCCGCAACGCTCTCGCTCTCAGCCTCTACTATCGTGTAGCTCAGCTCGTTGTCCGTGAGCGTCTTAATCGCGCTGTCCTTGTCCCTGTACTGCACATCAGGAACCTTGACCATCTTCACACCGAGTGAAATCACAAGTCCGACGCTCTCGGTGTTCTTAATCTTGGCACCTGCCTCTATATCCTGCTCCATAATCACATCAGCCTCGTAGGTGTCGCTGTAGCGGCTCTCGGTGACGCTTATGACTATTCCTGCATTCTTTGCCTCTTCAATTGCCTCCTCATAGGTCATACCCTTAAAGTCAGGAACTATGATATCCTGCTCGACAACCTCTTTCTCCGAGTCACGCCCCTTCGATACGACGAGTTCAATCTGCGCTCTTATCTCAATCTCATCTCCGGATTTTACTTCCTTTCCGTCAACGCTCTGACCGATAATTCCGCCCTCGGCGATGACGTCACTGTACTCCTCCCTGACAGTGACCGTAAAGCCCATATCCTCGAGTGTCTGCTTCATACCCTCGTATTTGCTTCCCTCTGTCTTAGGAAGTGTCTTGGTCTCTACACCGCCGCTTATGGTTATGTTGAGCACGGTGTTCTCCTTGACCGGCATCGCTCCGTCAATATCCTGCGTGAGAACCCTGTCCTTCGGAACGTCCGAGGAGTATTCTTTTCCGGCAATGCTGTAGGAGAGCGTCTTTTCATTTAACTTTACGCTTGCCTCCTCGAGCTCCTTATTTACAACCCACGGGACACGCACCATGCCAAACTCGGTGTACGTCTCATCCTGCCTGTTTGCGTCAAAGCCTATAACCCCCGTAGCAAACAGAACCGACAATGCTACAACCACAAGTGCCATCGCAGGTACAGCCACCTTGAGCCATACCGGCCATTTTCTCGGGTCAAATACCCTGCTGATGCCCTCGTCGGTAAGCTTGACCACATCATCCGTCGTGAGCTCGTACATGAGGGTCTCCATATCCTTGGTACGCTTGTCTATCCTTATATGCATGGCATTCATAATGGCGTTATCAATATTCTTGGAGACGCCCTTGACGTACTTAGACGGCGGCTGCAGGGTGTTCTTGCCGTCCTTCTCTATGTATGCCCTTCGCTCTAAGGCATCGGGCGGTGTAATGCCAGTTATCATCTTGTAGAGTGTGGCTCCGACGGCGTACACGTCCGTGTGAGGTCCCTGGTCACCGCGGCTTCTGTACTGCTCCTCCGGTGAGTAGCCCGGCTTTACAATTACCGTGAGGCTCTTGCTGTGTATCGTCGTGGCGTATCTTGCCGCGCCGAAGTCTATCACCTTCACATCTCCGTCCTTGGTCACCATGATGTTGTCCGGAGCTATGTCCCTGTGAATGATTCCCGCCTTGTTCACCTTGTCAAGAGAGTCGATTACGGGAAGCATCATCATAATCGCTTCCTCAGGCGGTATCGTTCCCCTGTCCTTTATGTACTTTGCAAGTGTGACTCCATCGAGATACTCCATCACGATGTAAGCCGTGTCGTTCTCCATGAAACAGTCATACACCTTCACGATACCCGGACAGTCGGTGAACTGGGCAAGTCTCTTCGCCTCGCCCACGAACTTTCTAAGTCCTGCCGCGAACTGCTCTCCCTTATCCCCGTCGTATATGCTCACCTGTGTCACGCCCGGCGCTCTTGTCGAGAAATCACTCGGGAGATACTCCTTTATAGCTACCCTCTGCTCGAGAACTCTGTCCCAGCCGATGTAGGTGACACCGAAACCGCCGTAGCCGATGACCTTTCCGACATCATAGCGGTTGTTGAGTATGGTTCCGCCGGCAAGATGCAGCGGGCTCTCAGGCATAGCACCCTCGACGTAGCCACAGTACGGACACACCTTGAGGGCTGAGTCATAGGTTTTCATACAACCATAACATCTTTTTTCCATTATCCTTGGTTCCTCCTTATGTCATATCTGATTTCAGATACTTATTTAACATGTTTATATAATGCTTCGTATTCCTCATAGCTGTCTACATATTCGCCCAGCATGATTCTGTTGAGCGGCAGCATATTCTGCCGTCCCTGAACCAGCAGAACGTCCTGTGAATAAGGAGTCATCAGATACTCGAGGAACTTCTCTGCAACCTTGCGTCTGTCCCTGTTGTCTGCCATGATGCTCCACTCATAGCAGAAGTCTCCTCTTCCCTCCGACGGGAATCTGTCACTGTCGACAACGACCATCACATAGCTTCCGCTCAGATGCGACTGCACATCGTAATAATCGGCGGTCGAGCCCTCAAATACCGGATACTTCTTACTGTAAAATTCCTCCCCATCCGTGGTCACGACGTCGTCATAGCTGCTGTCACCTATGATGGTGTCTATATTCAGGGCGGTATCCTTGTCGTACTCAAGCATCACCGTATTCACATAGGTAACCGGATAGTTGAAGCCGAGCGGTATGCGCCTGTTGTCCGGGTACTCCCTGTTGTACTGGTTATAGAACAGCAGGTTGTCCTTATAGTAGCCCTTTGCCAGCTCCGAGAGGCTGCAGGCATTGGAAAGGTAACTGTCGTCCAAGCCCGAGGACAGGAAGAGGTCGGGAGCGTCGCCCGCATCGATTGCCTGCGTCAGCCTGTCGAGATACTCGTCCTGAGGGAATGCTGTCACATTTATCGTCACGTTGTCGTAGCTCTCCTTGAAACGGCTCACTATGCTGTCAAAGCTCTCCTCTATGGTACCGTAGCTGTTGCCCTCATACTGCGGACACCACACAGCTATCGTCGCCGTCGGAAGGGTCTCCTCCTCGCGCTGCTTCTCGAAGTTGAACTCGAAGCCTGCCACCACAACGGCAAGTGCGGCGCCTATCGTCGTATTTCTTATTCTCTTCTTTCGCTTTTTGAGCTGTGCAGGACTCAGCACCTTTTTCTTTGATTTGCCCTCACTGAGACAGATGTCTATGGCATCTATCATCTCCTGCACGTTCTCAAATCTTAGGTGCCTGTCGACCGCCAGGGCTCTCATAACGGTATTGCTCAGATTTTCCGATATGGAAGGATCAACCACATGCGGCGGGCGGACATCATCCCGTATTTTTCTGTTGGTCGACTCATCAGGCTTCTCACCGACCAGAAGATGGTACATGGTCGCGCCCAGTGCATATATATCCGTCCATGGTCCCTGCTCATTGACCGTCTCATACTGCTCGACAGGTGCGTAGCCCGGTTTCAGGATAATGCTCACCTTCTCCTCATCCACGGTAAAACGCGCCGCACCGAAGTCTATGAGTTTTACGGAACCGTCATTACATATAAAAATGTTGTCCGGGGAGACATCTCTATGCACGAAGCCTTTCTCATGAACAGTTATGAGGGCGTTGGCAATCTTGAGTATGATGCCCGATGCCTCCTCGACGGAGAGCCTCCCGCCCTTCTCCTTCAGATATGTATTAAGCGGCTTGCCGTCGAGGAACTCCATGACGAAATATGCCGTATCGTTCTCCTCGAAATAGTCGAGCACGTCCACGATATTGTTATTGCGCTTGCTGTTGTCATGGTTGAAGCTCTTCGTGTTCACTGCCTCGTCCCAGAACCTCTTACGCTGTGAATCGTATTCCTTTTTTCTCTTCTGCGCGTAAAGAACCACCTGGGTCGTTCCCGGCACACGGTTCACAATTCCGCTCGGATAGAACTCCTTTATGGCAACATAGCGGCTAAGCACCGTGTCCCACGCTTTATATGTGATACCGAAGCCTCCGTTTCCGAGTATCCTTCCTATTATGTAGCGCCCGTTCCGCAGCGTAACCCCGATGCCCAGCATATAGATATCTCTTTTTCCCGAGCCCTTAGCGTAGCCGCAGTGTGGGCAAATATCATAGCCGTCATCGTATTCCTTAAAACAATTTTCACATCTGTACATATCCAGTCCTCCATGCCACCGTCTCACGGTGACTTAATCAGTAATGAATTTTTGTATGCCCGTCAGTTATCCCAGCCAAAGCTGTCCCCGCACAGCGGAACGAACACCAGTGTACTCGAGCCGAGCTCTATCCTGTCCCTGTCCCCAAGGACGGCACTGCCGTTTAGGAGCGCCCCGTTAAGGTACGAAAGACTCATTCCCCCGCCCTGTTGCAGGTAGAACTTTCTCATCTTCGGCTCGAAGGTTATCACCAGATGCTCCTTTCCCGATATCTGCATATCGCCTGATATCACCACATCATTGTAATTCTCAAGCCTTCCCACCTTGTTGGCTCCCGTCCTGAGCTCGTAGCTGTTCCCGGCGGCTCCGCCCTTGATGCACACGAGCCACCCGACTACGGGCTCGGTCTGCGTGTCAGAGTTCCTGTCCCAGAAGGCTATGGTCTTGGTGTCGTCCCTTTCCGGTTCCGATGCGCTCTTTGGACTGCCCGCCTTTTTCATGGCCCCGACAAGCTTTACAACTGCCGTCCCGCCTCCTGCGGCTTGCTCAGGGCTCCCTCCGGCACTCTCCGTCTGCGGAAAATTCTCCCACACACCGGTAATCCTGTCGTTGTCCCGCTCAGACTCCTTCTGCCCTTGCTCCTTCTTACTCTTAGCATCAGCCTTAATATCAGACTCTGATTTCTTTTCCTCCTTTTCCTTCTTCTTTTCAGTCCTGTCCGTGTCCTCCTTTTTCTTATGCGGCTTCTCCCCTAACAGTGTGTACACGCTGCTCCCGCACTTCGGGCACTTTTCGCCCTGATTGGCATCATAGAAATGCCCATTCTCGCATTTTGCATACAGTACCTTCATAAAGCTCCTCCTTGTCCCTAGCTCCACAGTGCGATTGCTGTATAGTTATCCATATTCCTGCCTACACCGTTTTTTCTCACGACCTCAACCATCGACTGCATCCACTCCTCGACCGTGCTGCTGCTCTTTAGAAGCTTTCCCATCTGCTTCTCGTCAATCAGCTCCCAGAAGCCGTCACTGCACAGCAGAAAAGCCTGATAATCTTCAAGTTTCTTAGGCTCTGACAATTCGTACATCGGCTTATCCCACTCAATACCCATGACCCTCAGAAGTCTGTTGCGGTCAGGGTGGTTCCTTATCTGCTTTTCCTTGATATCCCTTGCGAGCACCAGCATCTGCGGAACGAATCCCAAAACGGCGCCCACGCCGGCTACGATACCGTCCAGAAGCAATCCCTGCAGCCAGTCAGCACATCCGATGAAATTGAGGAACTGTTCCAGCACCACAGGAATGCCTGGAATGCTCAGACCGAAGAAACTCCATCCCTCACCGAAGACACCGTCATTCATCCAGTCCGTAGCCCAGGTACCTACTGTAGTTACGGAAATATAATAGACGATAAACATTACAATTGCGAAAATCGGCAGCGCCGCCCATCTGTTGGTAACGATTTTGTCGATTTTATCCGATGTCGTCAGATTATCTTTCGTTTTTGCTTTCGACAGACACTTTCCGATAATCGATGTGATATAAGTATACCTTTCATTTGTGATAATGCTCTCCGCATCATCGTCGTATTCTGTTTCACAATTCAGAATGTCATTTTCGATATGCGATAATGTCATCTGATCGATCTTCAGCATTTCCTTGACTTT
>ERZ826016.2725-NODE-2725-length-13241-cov-10.738586_pt1 | contig 13241 bp, 6 predicted proteins | sample MGYA00519872_ERZ826016 | MGnify/ENA primary metagenome ERZ826016 (study PRJEB31778, sample SAMEA3449218) | human gut metagenome | biome: human gut; feature: human-associated habitat; material: faeces | place: United Kingdom | collected 2010/2012 ... | reverse complement strand
AGTGTTGTTGTAACACCTTGCTGCCGGCACCATTCGCTTACGGAGAGACCGCTGCCCCGGCATTCCTGTATAGCTATGTTCCATTCCTGCTTCTTGGCTTCGTGTTTCAGTTCATTGCTCGTCATTTACTTCACACCCTGAACATTATAGTGGTGGGAAGTTTCGCAATGTTCCGCTACTATTGTCCCATGTCTGTCCAGCCGCCCTCAGCTTTGACGGTTACTTGAGATGGCGGCCTTTTATATGCGGTTACGTTTTACGCTTACTGAGGGGCGGTCCATCGGACCGCCCCTCCTTGCTGTGCCGTATTCGGCTTTAGTCCGCGTTCTTGAGGTACCGCGCCATCATCGCGGCGACCTGCGCGCGTTGGGCATCTGCGCTCGGCGCGACACAGTTATTGCCGACGCCGTTCATAATGCCGTTCTGCGTCGCCCAAAGAAGCGCATCCTGCGCGTAAGCGCTGACTGCTCCCGCGTCCGCAAAGCGCAGCGTACCGCTAATCGCAGGTGAACCATAGAAGCGATAAAGCAGCGTCGCAAGCTGCTCGCGCGTCACGCTCGCCTCGGGGTTCGTGCCATCTGTGATGCCCTTGCTCTTGGCCCACTCGGTACCAACCTCGTACCACTTCTGGCCATTCTTGGGTGTGGTATCAATGCCCGCAAGTCTTGCCAGCACAGTATTCACCATGCCACGGGTCATGGGCTGACTGACACCAAAGAGATTATTCCCGACGCCATTGAATATATCACGGGAAGCGACGAAGTTGACCTCATCTCGACTCCAATGATTACGGGTGTCAATGAAATCCTTGGAGTTATCAATAATCTTCACCACCGTATTGCCGTCTACAGTCAATTGAACGCCGTCTTCGGTGGGCTTGGAATTCTTGACGATCTCCTCGGTGCCGTCCTCGTGGACGATGACCGCAACCGTGCCGGAGTTCACGTTGGAAACCGGGATCTCGATCTTCGTCTCACCTGCGTTCTTCGGCAGCTCGACCTTGACGGTCGGGGCGGAATTGCTGTCCTTGCCCGCCTTGACCTCGGTGGGCACCTTGACCGCCTCGCTAGACTTCTTCGCGTCCTCGACCGCCTTGTTGCTGATCTTGGCCTCCGCCTCGGTCTTGCCGTCCTTGTCGGTCTTGACCGTGCCGGTCGTGCCGTCGGCGGTCTTGCTCTCGGTCACGGAGCTGCCGTCCTTCTTGGTCGTGGTCTTGCTGGTCGAACCGTCCTTACCGGTGGTAGTCTCGACCACTGTGCCGTCGGGTTTTGTTTCGGTTTTGGTGGTAGATTCATCAGGGTTGATGGTCGTTTCAGTCTTGGTTGTGCTACCAGCAGAAGAACTGCCACCGCCAGCGCCACCAGTACCGCCTCCACCATTCACCAGCTTAGGAATAATTTCAGTTTTATACTCATCACATATAGCGCAGGTGTAGAGCATTTCACCGTTTTCTCCATAGGTAGGTTGCTTTAAAATTTTGCCACTATCCCAATCATGACCCTTGGCAGAAACCACTTTCTGTGCAACGAGAACTTCGTTGCAGACGGAGCAGTGCTTGCCTTCCGTCTTGCCTGGCTTCGTGCAAGTCGCCTCGACCACCGGATCAACCACTTCCGTGTGACCCTTCGCGGGAACAGTTTCCTGCGCGGTAATCACCTCACCGCAGACGGAGCAGTGCTTGCCTTCGGTCTTGCCGGGTGCAGTGCAGGTAGCCTCGACTGCCAAGTCGACGACCTCGGTGTGGCCCTTGGCGGGAACCTCGGTCTGTGCAACGATCACTTCGTTGCAGACAGAGCAATGCTTGCCCTCGGTCTTGCCGGGCGTCGTACAGGTCGCCTCAATTGCCTCGTCAATGACCTCGGTGTGTCCCTTGGCGGGGATCACTTCTTGGGCAACAAGTACAGTATTGCAGACGGAGCAATGCTTACCCTCGGTCTTGCCGGGCTCGGTGCAGGTAGGTGCAACTGCCGTATCAATGACCTCGGTATGTCCCTTGGCGGGAATCACTTCCTGTGCCTTAATGACCGCGTTGCAGACAGAGCAGTGCTTGCCTTCGGTCAGGCCAGTCTTGGTGCAGGTTGCCTCAACAGCCGTGTCAACGACTTCGGTATGGCCCGTCGCAGGGATCTCTTCCATACCGGATATCGTAGCGCCGCAGACAGAGCACTTCGTGCCGGCTTTATGGCCAGCCTCGGTGCAGGTAGCGGGCTGTTCCGCAACTTCAACCGGAGTATGTCCAGTCGCGTCGATTGCTTCGGTCTTGGTTGCATTGCAAACTGTGCAGGTGTAGGTCTTGGCACCGGCGTTCTCACAGGTAGCGGCGGTGGTAATCACGCCCTCATTCCAGCTGTGGCCCTTTGCAGGAATGGATTTACCCGGCTTTTGTACTTTATCACAAACCTTGCAATAGGTATCGCCGGTGTAGCCTTCCTCAGTGCAGGTAGGCTCACGGCTACCACGAACCTCGGTCAGCGAGTGGTTATCCTTCCAGCTGGCTTTGAGGGTCAGGTCGGAGAAGGCGAGGAGCATTTCATCGTCCCATTTCTCGTCATGAAGCTCATACGTCTCGAAAGTATCGTAGCCAACAGTTCCGGTGATGAGCCAACCGGCGAAGTCATAGCCTTCGCGAGTAAAGCCACATTCGGGAAGCGTGTAATACTCGCCGGACCCGCCGTTGACGATTTTTACCGAATCCATCGTGCCGATGCCGCCGTTGGCATTAAAAGTGACGGTGAGCTTCTTAAATTCGTTGAATACTGCCCTGAAGTCAACGTCCTCATGCGGGTTGAAGTCCCAGCCGTCGATTCCCTTCGTCTCATCATAGGGAGTCCAGCGCATCGCAAAGACGTAGGTATAGTTCTCATCCTCGGGTCTGCTAGGGGTTTCGTTGTTCAAATCATCCCATCCAGCCGTATCCTCGCAGGTGTAGTCGCCCTTCTGCAAGACTGTGTCGTCCCAGTTCAGCCAGCGGACATGGTACTTGTGCAGCGTCCACTGGGCGTAGAGGGTGACATTTTCGTTGGTGGTGATGTTTGCCTTGTCGCCATAGGCCGTGCCGGTGCCGTCCTTCGCCGTGTTCCAACCGGTGAAATCATAGTCCGCGCGGGTGAAGGTGTTGGCGGTCAGGGCAGTCGCCTCATTGGGCTTCACGGTCTGCGTACCCATGGTTCCCTTGCCGCCGTTGGCGTCAAAGGTGATGACCGGGTCCTGAGTCCACTGGGCATAAAGGGCGGTATTCTCGCTGAATTTCACGGGCGCCTTGTCGGCATAGGCCGCGCCAGTACCGTCTGCCGCAGTGTTCCAGCCGGTGAAGGTGTAGCCTTCGCGGGTAAAGGTGTTCTTTGGCAGATCAAAACTCGTATTGGGCTTACCTGTCCAGGTAGGCATCGTTCCTTCGCCGCCGTTGGCGTCAAAGTCAACAGTGATGTTCGCAGCACCGCCCCATACGCCATCCAGATAGGGAATGGTCGTACCCGCGCTGGCATTTGCCGTCTCGGTGTAGGTGCCGTCTGCGTTGTGTAGCTTCGCGGCGGTGATGGGGATGGTCACCGCATTATTGCCATCTGCATTATATTGATAGGTTGCGGTTTCCGTACCGGGCATGCTCTGCTGCACATATTTGCCGGTTCCGTTGCTGCTGCAAATGTCAGCGCCGCCGTTGGTAGTGTAGATAGCACCGATAGCTGTTACACTGCCGTTCACATCCATCTTGGCATCGACTAAATCGTTGTTAGAACGGGTATATGCCTTGCCCGGTGCATATGCAACGGACTTAAACTTGCAGGGGCCCCAGACAAAGTTATCGGAATTCCATTCATCAGCATCGTAAACATAGACATTTTTTTCGTTTGCAACCGTCAGGCCAGCGCCCTCGGCAATATTGACCTCAACGCCCGGCAGCAGCGCCGCCGTCTGGTTCACGGTCAGTTTGCTGCCCGAGGTCAAATCAACAGTCATATTGTTGGTAAATGGCAGAACATAGCTGCTGGAGCTGACGCTCATGCCTGCCAGCTTCAAATTCAGGCTGTTGACCTCCGCTACACCGTCTATTGTATAGATAATACGGTCGGTGGCACCGTCATACGCCTTGGTCAGGCTGCCGGAAACCAGCTTGAACATACCCTTGTCACCGATAAAGGGAATGGAGGTGGGGTTGATCTTCCTTATGGCGTATACCGCAGTATACACCGTCTCGCTGGCGCCGGCGTGCAGGGTCAGGGGTACCTCCACATTCTGCACGGCGTACTGGCTAAAGGGGAACACCTTGTTGCCCATTTCAGAAGATGCCGAGCCGCCGCGGAAGTCCAGAATCTGGTACCATTCGTAGACAGAGCCGCCGGACTCCACGGTGACGGCGCCGCTGCCGGAGATGAAGCCCCAGGCATACAGGGTCGCACCGCTTTGCACGGTGATGGCGCTGCCGGATTTCATGTTGATCCAGCCGTAGGGTCCGACCATCTTTCCAACACTGCCGCCAGCAGCAGCATAGTACTGTCCGCCGATGCTGATGGCTGCCCCATTCTCAAGTGTGATGGAACTGCCTTCCGCCATGGTCAGCGTCCGGAATACCTTGGCGCCCGCTTGGGAGGTGGTGGGCGCCGGGGTAGTGGTATAGCAGGTCTTGGCCTCGTCAAACGGAATCAGAAGTGTAATTCCAGTCGGAATGGTATAGCTGCCGCCGATAGAACCATCGGTCTCCAAGGTAATCTTGGACTGGCCGTTTGTCTGCGCATAGGTGACCGCATCGTTCAGGTCGTCGAACACCTGACCGCCGGTCTCAAAGAGCGCCAGCTCCTTGCTGACGAACCGCGCCGTGATGGTACGGTCACTGTCAAAGTTCAGGGCGGTCTTGGCATCGGTGCTGATGCACTTTCCGCTGGCCACATCGTACCATCCCATAAAGCGGTAGCCCTCCGCCGGGGTCGCCTCCACCTGATAGGCGGTTATGGAGCTCTGGGTGTGGGTGTACACCTCGGTGATAGTCTTCCCGTCCACAGTATAGGAGCCGTTCTCGGAGGGCTGGAAGGTCACGGTGGCGCTCACATCGGCCACCAGCTTCACATTGGTCATGGTGATCATGGTGTCGGCGCTGGTGTTGCCGGATTTGATCTCCACCTCAACGGTGCCGCCGGCTGCAAGCTTCTGACTGAAGCTGCCGTCTGCGGTGGTCGTGGTGTAGTTCACCAGAATCGTACCGTCGCTTACCACGACGGTATAGTCAAAGGACAGCGTCGCCTCTGTGGTCTTGTTGTTGGTGATGGTCAGCGTAGAACTATAGTCTTTGCCACCGTCGCAGCCTGACCCAGACGTAGACCGAGCCTTACCGATGATCTGGGTACCTACGGCGCTCCACGCATCGTCCGCGTCACCGGAGAAACTCAAGCCGATATTCTCGTCAGCCAGACCCGTTACTTCGCCACTGGCTGCCGCAAACACCGTTGTGGGCAGCAATGTAAAGGCCATGCACATACAGAGCGCGAGTGAAAGAAATCGCTTCCATGTGCTTTTCATTTCTTTATTACCTTCTTTCGTTGATGATTTCTGGCGTTTATTTCTATGTAAATGCTGAGTCCCGCCGCAAATGCGATGGCTGCCCAGACATGAGAAAGGTGGAATAGCATCCCCGTAGAGGACGTTCGGAAGAATTCATCAATGAAGCGGAACGCTCCGTAGGATGCCATATATAACGGGTAAATGCTGCCGGGATTCTTGCTCTTTTTCACTCTTGGGATGAGCAGAATCAGCATCACAATGTAATAGAGAATCTCAAGTTCCCTTGTGGGAAAGTGATAATGCGTTCCTGGTATAACTAAGCCAGCGCAGCAGCCAGAGACGATGCAGTTGATTCGAGCACACATCACTGTGAAGATCATGCAAATCGTAAAAATATCAAAAACGGCTTTGATATTGCGTTTTGAAACCTTTGCGCTGATGAAATAAAGCACTGGCATAAAGAACACTCCGCCGAATAAGCTCATGTTGCCAGCATCTCCGGTTTCCAGAAATGCAAATGCTTTTACACTCAAAACACCACATACCGTATGCAGCACCGAGAATGCTATCACGGCGTACCATTTCATTTGGAGTTGCCGCCGCATCCTGTACAGCCAAAATATGTTAAAGATCGTTCCAAGCAAGAGAAGAGCACTCAGGGAATAATCTTTCGTCCATGACATGGATAATTCAGCCAGTCGTGTACCCCTCAATTTGCATCACCCCCCTTCACATCTTCTTTAGTCCTCAGGCTATATGTCGTTTTTTTACTTCTCTCAGCATTGCTGCAGCTACACCAGTGCTGGGAGAAACGGGAAAACCGCATGGGGCAGGGCGCTTGTCCCTGCCCCATGCGTGGGACAATCAATCAGAGTTTTTCAATTTCCCAAACTAATCCTTATTCGGCAGAAGTCTCCGCTGCAGCAGGAGTCTCAGTGGGCTCAGCAGCAGATACGCTGGCAGTGCCGGTCTTGGAATACTTGGTAAAGTCAATGTGCATAACCACAACAACCGTTTCCGTTGCCTGGAAGCCCATAGAACTATCCAAATCAATTGTCACAGTCACAGGAACAGCATAGTAGTAATCTTTATAAGTGCCTTCTTGAGCAACCTTAAACTGGTTGGGTTTCATCGCACCAACACTGCCTTCATCACTGCCGGTCATAGCGATCACACCAGCCATGAAGTCTTTCCATGCATTGCCCGTATTGCCGGGAGTAAAGGTCATGTCAAAGTTAGCCGTAGTTCCATTCTGGGCAGTAACCTTAGCGGTCATCTTGCTCAGAACCTTGTTTACAACATTAGCGTTGCTGTTAACCGTATTCAATACGGAATTCACATCACTGGCATTACTACCCAACACGCCGTCCAAGGAATCGATGCTATTCATGATACCCAGCAAGGCGCTAACGGTGACACCGTCGCCATCAAATGCTTTCTGAGCGTCTTCACCGCTTCCAATCTTATCCACGCCTGCCTGCATCAGTTTGCCCGGCATTTCCATCGTGACCACAATGGCCTTGCTCTCATTAACGGTAATACCATAACGGCTGTTGATGGCGTCGCTATCCAGCATCTCCATCTGCAGGTGGTCAGCCAGCGTTCCGGCAAGACTCTTCACCTTAGCAACATCCTCGCCCTCGAGCTGAACAGCAATCGTGAATGCATAGGTATTGTCGCCGGTCACTTTGGCGTTGACAGTCTTATAGGTATAAACACCGTTTTCTTCTGTCATGTGATTGAGCGTATAAAAGAAACCGTCAGCCACAGAGAACAGGGCGTTCTTCAGTGCGGTGTTCTGGAAAGTACCCTTGTTGTAAACATCCTGACCATCCGCAGTCAGCACATAGTGGCCAAAGTTTTCATCCAAAGCGTTCTTCAGGTTGGTAGCAAGACCGGTGAGGAAATCATCACCAAAAGCTGCCGCGCCGGACTGAATTGCATCCACATTCAGTTTCAGCGTGTATGCAGTACCCTCCCGTTTCGCGGTAACCAGCACTGCGCCGTCATTTCCCTTGATTCCTGCTAGCTTTGCATCCAAAGCATCCCAAGCCTTTTCGGTTGCCTTGACTTCCGGCTGCTTATCGCCACAATTGCTGCACACGCCATTATTATAATTATGGCCCTTGGCGGGGATGTCTTCAGTGTAAGTCGCGCCGCAGGAGCAGGTGAAGGTCTTGACTCCAGCCTCTGTACAGGTCGCTTCCTTCGTCACGACGCCTGCATCCCAGGTGTGGGTGTGCTGCGCCGGAGGCGTATAGCTGCCACCGCCGGAACTGGTGGTACCCTTATTCACGGTAGTGGAGGAGCCGGAGCCGGTGGTACCGACCGTGGTATCCTTGCCGCTCTTGTCGGTGACAGTGATCTTCTCATCGCCGATGTTCTTGACGTCGGTTTCCTTGGTCCTAACGGTGATGTCCTTGTCGGACTCCACTTTCTTCACGGTGCCGCTGCCGGTGACGGTGGCATCCTCAGCATGGTTCTCCACATTGCCGACGGTGGTGCCGCTGCCAACATCGACCGTGGCGCCGGGAGCATTCTCGGTTACGATCACATTGTCGATCTTGGCGCCGTTCTTGGTCTCAACTGCGCTCTTTTCACCGTCCAGCGTCACATTGTCCGCGGAGGCGTTGTCCAGAATGACCTTGGAGTTGTCGCCGCTGATTACGATGTAATCGATGTTCTTGCTGCCCTTAACGGTCACTTCGATGTCATTGGCAGGCACGAGCAGCTTGTTCACCTCGCCGGTGATGGTCACATCGTCTGCCACAGCGAGGACGATACCCTTGCCATTGGCATTGACCGTCTCGCCAGCCTTGTCCGCATAGGTGCCGATGGCGCGGTCAAGAATCGTGACGGTGGCTGCGCGGGTGATGTTGTTCTGAGGAGCCAGCTGGTCGGCAGTCACGCCGCCCACAATACCGGCTCTGATCAGAGCAGCCAGCATGCCCCGGGCATAGGACGCCACCTGCGCACCGTCCGTGAACTGCGTCAGATTGGGGTTTTCGATGGGCTCGATACCCAGAGCGCGGCCCAACATGACCATGGCGCGCTCACGGGTAATGGACGCATTCGGCGTCACGGTGCCATCGCCGTTTCCTTTCAGAATGCCAGCGGCGGCACAGCGGTTGATGGCGTCATAATACCAGGCGTCCGCCGGGTTATCGATGAAGCCTGCGTCCTTTGCGGCGGGCAGCTTCAGGAGTCTTGCCAGAATGGTGGCGAGCTGTGCACAGGTAAGCTGACCGTCCGGGTCAAACTTGCCGTTGCTGCCCTGGATAATGCCGTAGCCGCTCCAGCGTTCGATGGAGGCCTCGGCCCAGTGGCCCGCGGTGTCGCCGTAGGTAGGCTCCGCCGCGCTTGCGCCTACCGTGAACAGACTGACTGCCATGGCAAACGCAAGAATGAGAGATAATGCTTTGCGTTTCATTTTGATCCTCCTATGAGAGATTTATATATTCTGCAGCTCCCTGCAGGTGGGCACTTATTTCACCGGCTCTGCCGGAGATTCACTTAGAATCGCTGTGCATTGGCTCAATGGTCTGCCCGCGCAGATCGGACAGCCGCACCATTTCTTTCCCGTGCGGCTGCTGATGACCGAACGCCACGCATGACCCTTATCGCAGAGCCACCAGACCTTGCGGCGGCTGCCGGGCGTCACCTGCTGCGGTGTAAGGCTGCCGTTGCGCGTCGGGTGCCATTGCGAGGCAACGACCGGATCTATCGTCGCGAGGTCGTTGAAGCCGGGCAGAATCTTGTGGTTGGAGCAATACGGACAATCGCTTCCACTCCGCACGCGGTGAGCTATAACAGCCGGATAGGAATGTCCCTTTTCGCAGCGCCACCACACGCGGCGGTTGGAGCCGGAAGTCACTGCCTCCGGTATCAGAGCGCCGTTTTTCTGTCGGTCCCATTGGGCGGCAAGCTGCGGGTATTGCGAAGCGAAGTCATTTTCGCCCTGTATGACCTTTTGCCCTGCGCAGAATGGGCAGTCTGTTCCACCACCCGCGCGGGATGAGATGGCGGCACGGTAGCTGTGCCCCTTGGGACAGCGCCACCAGGCCTTTCTCACCGTTCCCGGGGCGACCAGCGTCGGCAATAGAGGAGCGTTCTTCTCGGTATCCCATTCGGCAACAAGTGCGGGATACCTTGCCGCGAGGGAGTTTTCGTCCGGCAGAACAACACGCCCCGCGCAGACGGAACAGCCGGTGCCCAGCACACGGCTCTTGACGACCGAATCGTAGGAATGTCCCGCAGGGCACCGCCACCAGACCTTTTTGTGGCTGCCGATGGTCAGGTCGGCGAACTTCAGCGGAGTGTTTTTCTCCGCATCCCACTCAGCCTCAAGGGCAGGAACCTGTATCGCCAGCGAGTTCTCAGGCGTTTCCTTGCGTCCGGTGCAGTACGGGCAGCCGCTGCCCTCCGAGCGGGAGTATACCTTGGCCTGCCAACTGTGACCCTTGGAGCACTGCCACCATACCTTTTGATGACTTCCGAAGGAAACGTTTCCAGTCGTAAGCGGCGCGTTGCGAACCTCGTCCCACTGCGCCAGCAGAGCCCTATGGCCCTGCTTTACGCAAAAGTCGTAGAACGATGTTCGCATCCATGCTCACCCCTTGCTTCCGATCCGCCAGCCCGTCCTTTCGGCGCTCAAACCGGCAATCTCCCTTATAGCCGGACAGTGGTCAATAATGTAGGCTTTGTTGACCATTACCCAATAAACGATTCTTTTAGGACCTTATAGTATCACGTTTTGTCCAAAATATCAATAGCAAGGTGCCCAAAAAGGTCTACTTTTATATCCGACAATTCTCGCGTTTAACGACTTTTTAACATATATTGCCGCGCACCCAGTACAAAAATGTGCTGTGTGCAATGTGCAGTTCTTTGCCCGCTGCCCGCGCCGACAGCTCACCGCGCTCCCAACGCGCCTTGACCTCCTGAAATCCAGCGGGCAGTTCCTTATAGGGACGTCCGAACTTTACGCCCCGCGCCTTTGCCGCAGCGATGCCCTCCGCCTGCCGCTGATGGATGAATTCACGCTCCGTCTGCGCCACATAGCTCAGAAGCTGGAGCACGATATCCGCGATCAGCGTACCGGTCAGGTCGCGGCTCCGGCGCGTGTCGAGCAGCGGCATATCCAGCACGACGATGGCCGCTCCTTTCTTTTTGGTAATAACGCGCCATTGCTCCAGGATCTCTTCATAATTTCGCCCGAGACGGTCGATGCTCTTGATGACAAGGGTGTCGCCGTCTTTCAATTTTCGCAGCAGCCTCCTGTAGCCGCGTCGGTCAAAATCCTTGCCGGACTGCTTATCCAGAATGATCTGGCCGTCGTTCCGCCCAAACTCCCGCAGGGCGATGAGCTGGCGCTCCTCATTTTGTTCTCTTGTGGAAATTCTCGCGTAGCCGTATTCCATGCACAGACCTCCCTATATGTAATGCCGCGAGGAGTATTAAGAACCCTCCCCGCGACAAGTATGACATATTTGTTCCCGCTTTAGCAGGTACGGGTTATTTACCGTTTACGATAGTATGGAAACATGCGGAATATAAAATCAGGACAGCGCAGCGTCATGGCAAAAAGCCTATCCGCTGCGCTGTCCGATGTTCGCTTATGTGGTCATGTCAGCGGCTTTGCTGTTCAGCTGGGTCACTTCTTGCAACGCCAGAGGAGGGTTACGATCTGCGCTCTGGTGCAATCTGCGTTGGGGCTGAACGTCGTCTCGCCGGTGCCCTTGGCGCTGTCCACGTCCTTAAGGCCGGAGACGTCCACGGTGACGATGTCGCCGCCCGAAGTGACCTGATCGAGCTGCTTGTCGGTGACCTCCACGGCTGCGGTGCTGCCAAAAACGATCGCATCCACCTTCACGGTCTCCTGCTCAGAGGAAACGGGGACCGTGATGGAGGGAGCCGTCACACCGCTGCCGCCACCGCTGGACTTGTGATACAGCTCAACCTCGCCGGTCAGTGTCGTGTAGTTGGTGTCAGTAGGCGTGAGGCGCCACTTGTAGGCCGTGTTGTCCTCGACCGTGGTATTGCCGGATAGGACATTTTCCTTGTCATCCACCCATTCCAGCTTGCCGTCATTGGGGTTCGGCGTGCTGCCCTCGATGGTCAGCGCCGCGTCCTTCAGTGTCTTACCGCTTATGGTGATTCTGGTGTAGTTCGGCGCGCCGGTGGGCGTGGCCGGTTTGATCATGAGCACGAAGGGAGCACTAGTGACGTCGTTGTAGTCGTTGTCGCCCGCCTTGGTTGCGATGACGCTCACGGAGCCGACCTTGACTGGAGTCAGAACGCCGGTGTTGGGATCGATGGTCGCCTCGCCTGTGCTGTTAGCAGTGTCAATGCGGTAGGATACAGCGCCTGTGCCGTCCACCCATGCGAACGTACCGTTAACCATCTTGTCGCCGTCCTTCACCTTGCCCGCGATCTTGCTGTCATTCAGTGTCTGACCATGGGTGATGTCCGTTGCCGTCACTGCGCCGTCCGCCTGCGGAGTGATCTTGTTTTCCGCGCTGACGTTGATGGTCAGAGTGATATCCTGATAGTTGCTCGTGGAGATTGTAACAGTGATCGTGCCGAGTCGTCCTTCGTCTGTGCCGCTTCTGTTTGCTTCCAGCGTCAGTTCACCGGTCTTGCCGTTTACAAGGGTAATAAAGGAGCCAGTGCCCAGATCGGTAACAACCTTCTTGTCATAGGTGATTGAGCCATAGTCACAGGGAGCAGTCAGCTTCGGCAGCAGCGTTGAGAGAGCAAGAGAATAGGTCTTGTGCAGGCCGTTGGTATTCTATTATAAAGCAATAGTGCAGACAAAATGCGATGCGCCTGACCATCACGGAGTCAGAAACAGTTGACGGAATAAGATCCGCTCATTAAACTATAAGAGAAGATATGAATTTGGACCGGAGGTCTCAGCATGAAAAACGGATCCCAATACGGACTGTTGCTCTTACAGCGGTATTTATATAAACGTACAGATGATAAACATCCTGCCTCCGTGTCAGATATCCTTGCATTCTGGCAGGAGCATGGCATCCAGGCAGGACGCAAGAGCGTGTATTCCGCCATTGAGGTCTTGCAAAGCAGCGGTATGGACATCGTCTGTGTCAAAAGTACCCAGAATCGATATTTTGTCGGAGCAAGGCTATTCGAACTGCCGGAACTAAAGCTGTTGGTGGACGCGGTGGAATCCTCGCGCTTCATCACGGCAAAAAAGAGCGAGCAGCTCATTGAGAAGCTGGGAAAGCTCACCAGCGAGTCATACGCGTATCAGCTGGACCGGCATATCTATATGGATGGGACGGTCAAACCGGAGAATGAGTGCATCTATTACAGCGTAGATAAGATCCATAGCGCTATTCAGGAGAAGTGCCAGATCACGTTTCAGTATTTTGAGTACACACCGAAGAAGGAAAAGGTGCTCAAGCACGACGGCTACCGCTATCAGTTCAGCCCGTATGTCCTGATCTGGAACAAGGATTATTACTACGCTGTTGGCTGGTCAAATAAACACGGAAAGCTGGCGCAGTTCCGGGTAGACCGGATGACCGCCGTGGAGTTGTTGAATCAGACGGCTATTCTTGCGCCAGACTTTGATCCTGCTGAGTATGTGCAAAAGGTCTTTGGAATGTATCCGGATGCCCTTTGCACGGTGGAACTGCTGTGCGATAATGAGATCATGCGCAGCGTCATCGACCGCTTCGGTGAAAATGTGCAGACGGAAACTGTAGATGAACAGCATTTCC
>ERZ826016.2722-NODE-2722-length-13251-cov-4.571461_pt1 | contig 13251 bp, 10 predicted proteins | sample MGYA00519872_ERZ826016 | MGnify/ENA primary metagenome ERZ826016 (study PRJEB31778, sample SAMEA3449218) | human gut metagenome | biome: human gut; feature: human-associated habitat; material: faeces | place: United Kingdom | collected 2010/2012 ... | reverse complement strand
CACACTATCCCAACTTAAATTTCTTAACGAAAAACAACCTTTTTCCTAAGTTATTATAACTTTCAAGCTAAGATAAGTGCAAATATATAATTAAATCCGTTCTTTATCTGATTTTCACTTTATTTTAACAGGAGAGAGGAAAAGAAAAAACCGGGACAGAAAAAAGAACAGGAAGAAAAGATTTGGAAGAGTTTTCTTGGAAAAGAGATTATTCCAAAAAGCAATTCCTGTGAACTGTATTTTGAGGAGCGTGATATAGAGGCATTTGTTCAAAAACTGGAGAAACTGTATCCGTCTGTTCAATACGTCAATAAACTTATGACACACAATTGGGGACAAAAAGTGGTCCGGTTTTATGATTTAGATGGTAACCTGATAGAAGTGGGAACACCGGTGTAACCCGGACCCGTCCCCACACATACGATACAAAAAACATCCAAGGAGGCTCTACATGCAGATAAAAGATACCGATATCTACAAACTGAATTATTTTACATACAACAGGGCATTTACCGGCAGCTATGGAAATATGCGTTATCGACTTATCCGAAAAAAAGACGAGGAAGAGGAAGCAGTTCTGTCAGCAGCAGTTTATCCGCAGCCATACTGTTGGGAAGAAACGGAGGACGAAAAAAAGCAAATACGGGACTTTCCATTTACGGAAGAGGGAAGAAGTGAAATGATCGAATGGCTGAACCGGAAATTGAGTGAATTTTAGTGGAACTAATTTTTAACAGAATCGGTTTGGGATAGGAATCAATGATAATAAAATTTAATAGAATAAAATTCAATAAAAGGAATTTTAATAGATTTATTAAAACGTAGAAAGAGGAAAAAACATGGTAACATTATTGGCTGGAATATTTATTAAAGATAAGGAGAATACATCTTCGCCGGAAGTCCGGCAGGCATATGGAATGCTGACCGGAATTGTGGGGATATTTTTAAATATATGCCTGTTTGCGGGAAAATTCATAGCAGGAACCATCAGCAGTTCCATTTCCATTACGGCAGATGCATTTAATAACCTGTCGGACGCAGGCTCTTCCTTTGTGACTTTGATCGGATTCAAACTAGCCGGGGCGAAGCCGGACCCGGATCATCCGTTTGGCCATGGGAGAATAGAATATGTGTCAGGATTGATTGTTTCGGGAGTTATTTTGTTGATGGCATTTGAGCTGATAAAAAATTCCGTGGATAAGATTATACATCCGACAGAAGTAGAATTCAGCCTTTTGGCAATGGGAATCTTAGTGGCATCCATTTTAGTAAAAATCTATATGTATTTTTACAATCAGCAAATCAGTAAAAAAATTGATTCCGCAGCAATGAAAGCAACAGCAGTGGACAGTCTGAGCGATACACTTGCAACAACAGTTGTTTTAATTGCAGCAATTGTTGCAAAATATACCGGATTACAGGTGGATGGCTACTGTGGAGTTCTGGTAGGCTTGTTTATCTTCTATGCGGGATTTTCAGCAGCAAAGGATACCTTGGACCCGCTGCTGGGGCAGCCGGCAGAGCCGGAATTTGTGGAACGGATAGAGGAAATTGTAAATGGCTATGATATGGTATTGGGTATTCATGATTTAGTAGTACATAATTATGGACCGGGACGGGTGATGATTTCACTTCATGCAGAGGTGCCGGCAGATGAAGATATTTTAAAAATACATGATATGATAGACATTATAGAAAATGATTTGAAGGAACAGCTGCACTGCGAGGCAGTCATTCATATGGACCCGCTGGTGGTGAATGATGAGCAGACAAATGAGCTGCGGACCGCAGTGAAAGAAATCGTAGAGAGTTTTGAAGGCAGCGTGTCCATGCATGACTTTAGAACAGTCATAGGACCGACACATACCAATATGATATTTGATGTGCTGGTGCCGTTTGACTATCCGATGACAGATGCACAGGTCAAAGAAAAAGTGCAGGCAGAAGTGTGGGAGCGACTTGGAAAAGAATATTACACTGTTATTCAGATTGACAGACCATATACGGCAATGAAGAAGTAATAAGAAAAAATAAAAAAGATAATAGAACATAAAAACGGCAGCTTGAAAAATACGATTCAAACTGCCGTTTTACTTCCTATTTTCTATAAAGGAGAAATTCTCACAATCTCACTATTCTTTTGCGGTTGCCGGTGGATATTGTTTTACCGGTTCTTCGGTTCCTTCCTGAATGTCGTTTACTACTTCGTTTTTATCCATATTATTCATCAGGGCATCCTGATCTTCGATATCTGTTTCGTTTTGCGGTGTATCAGTAGCAGGCGTCTCTTCGGAAGGGTCAGCAGGAATATGGTAAACATATTCGTTGGAGCTTCTAAAGATCGTATTGCTCGAACCCATCTGGTTCACGACAAGGACATCGCCATCCTCTAATTTATCCGTTTTAATCTTAAGATAGTTGCCGCTGACATAAGTAGTAGGAACCTTGGTGCCATTGATAAAGACCTTACTCCAGGGAGTAAAATGCTGTCCGTAGATCATCAGTTTTCCATCACTGGCAAGCCACGTTCGGTCAATACTGGTCTCATCGATACCCATGACCAGATCAGAAGCCGGATACGGGTCTTTATCGCCGTTGTAGCAGTAGCGTTTTCCATAAAGGATATCGTACTGTAAAAGCTCAAAATTCTGGATGTAATCCTTAGAGTCAGTTGCTACATCCTGCTGACTCTGATGGAAACGGAACATTGTTCCTTCATGGATGTCAAGCTGGTCGGTTAAGTGAGCTAAAAGCTGATAGGAAGTCAGATCAGCGTCCTGTTTCTCCAAACCGAAATTATTCCAGGTTACATACTTTGTCTTAAAAATATCACCGGTTGCCATATCACTCTCTTCTAAGCCGAGTGTAGGAAGATGGTCCCCCCAGAGCACGAGGATCGTTTTCTCATCACGCTGCGCAAGGGCATCCTTTAACTTTCCAATAAATTTATCCACTTCGTGGATTTCATTAATGTAATATTCCCACTGATTATTGGTAGCTTCATCTTTTGCACCACTAACGGTAATTTCAGGGTTTTCAATGACCTTTTCCGTCGGATAATCGCCGTGACCCTGAACCGTGATCGTGTAGACAAGATCCTGCTGATCCGGTGTGGCATCCATGGACTTGATCGTTTCATCCACTAAGATATCATCAGTAGGCCAGGAACCAAGCGGAGTGTATTCCGTGATGTTCATCAGTTCCTTACTGGTAAAGGTATCAAATCCCATCATAGAAAACGCATTGGCACGGCTGTAGAAGTTACCGCCGTTGTTGTGGACTACATGAGTTCCGTAACCTAATTTAGAAAGGTCGGAAGCAATGCTTTCGCAGTCTGTTTCTTTTAAGATCGTCTTATATGGATATTCTCCGGTTCCGAAGAACTGAAGTCCCATACCGGTTAAAACTTCAAATTCCGTATTCGCCGTACCGGCACCTACAACCGGAACCGTCATATGACCGGTGGAGTAATTTGCCTCCAGTTCATGGAAGTTCGGGATCGGATCACTTGAAGTCTTTAAAAAGTTGATATCAGTAGGGTCTACAAAAGACTCTAACAGAACGACAACGATATTAGGCATATCCTCTTTAGAGCGGCTGGTATCCGCTACTTTTACGGAATCTTCAATCGATTCAATCTTCTTTTTTGAGTAGGCATCCGGTTTGCTCATGCCTCTGTCCACAACGGAAGAGGAGAAACCGTAAACAAAACCGTAATTTTCATAACCCTGTGCAATATTAGAAAAATAAGAAGCGATGATATTCTTATCCTGCGCTGCCTGTGTGGTCAGTGGAACCCAGATAAAACAGGATGCCACAAACAGGAAAACGACCAGTTTGTTAGAACGTCCCTGGAATTTCGGACCCTTTGCCCAAAGCCAGATACAAAAGGCAATAAAAGCAGCGACTCCGATAACGGCGATCAATGCCTGACCGGCAGTAAAGTAATTCGTATTCTGCATGGTTAAGAGGTCAGTGACCATCTTTAAGTCGGTATAGCCAAATGGTGTGACACGCTGTGCTAAGATACATCCGTTGATAATTCCAAGGAACAGCCACAGACCGCTGATGATGACGCGGGCAAGGGCTCTTCTGCGGAAAAAGTATACAATGGACAGCGAAACAAAAATGATCAGTGAGTTATAAAGGTAAGCCCAGGTATGTGCATCCATAAAGGTTAAAGTAGAACGCAGGTCTCTTCTGGAAATAAACTCAATGATAAATGTCAAAAAGCATGCCAGTATAATATGGAAGATAATCGAAAAGCGGTTCATAAAGTTGATGACCTTATCCAGCTTTTCACGCGTCTCCGGTTTCATCGGCGGAATCTTTGGAATCTTAGAATGAATCTTTAAGAAAAAATTCTTTATGGCTGATAAAATATTTTTTAGTTTCTTCATGTATTTCACCTCGAAAAAGTATATTCATATATAGATAAAAAAGCAATGTAAAAAAAGATTTACACCAAATTTACACTACCTAAACAAGAATAAAACGATTTCAAGTAAAAATCAACGGTAATCTTACATAAAAATATCTTAAGAATTTATGAATGTTCGTCGAAGATGCGAAGAAACGCGAAAAATGGGCTGGAAAAGTCAGGAAAAGCACTTGAAACTGCAAAAACCATGGGTTATACTAAAATAATAACAGAAGGTAAGAAAATGGGTATTCATATGAAGAAATACATAAATACAAGTCGTAGGATTAATACAAAAGAGAGTGAAGAATGGGTCTTCATTGTCATTAATGCATTGAAAAAAGTATGGCTTGCAACGTTGATCATGGAGTTGTTTCTGTTTATCTTTTTTCAGCCGAATGAAGAGTGCAGCAGAGGCTATTACTTCTATCTGTTTGTAGCCCGCCCATCGATCGGACAGGGAGTCTGGCTGGCAGCAGGAGATATTTTATTTAAAAAGTTTATTAAAGATAAAAGCCATAGAACCGTTTCTATATTTATGATCCTCTTGGTATCGGGATTTGCAGCGGTTCCTGTTTGGGTACATACCAGTGTCGGACTGATGCCGGTCGCATTGCTGTTCCCGATGGTACTGTGTCCGTTTTACAGGGATTGGAAGATGATGGTGCTGCAGGCAGGAATCTCTACCGCATTATATGCGGCGTATCAGGGGTATTTTTTACCACATTCCCCATATCTGCCACCGGAGAATCTGTTGATCGATGTAACGATCTTTGCAGGCTGCACGTTTGTAACGTTTGTGTTAGAAGAACAGGTAAACCTTTCCTATATATTACAGGAAGAAAAATCAGTCAGAGATTCCCTGACGCATCTGTATAATCATGAGACATTTTATGAAGAGTTAGAATATCACATGAAGCGGTATGAGGAGAAAAAAGAGACTTTTTCTGTTATGATCGCCGATATTGATAATTTTAAAAAAGTCAATGACACCTATGGTCATGCATTTGGAGATGAGGTCATTCGCAAAGTGGTTGTGGCATTTGCGGAGGGACATGGAAACAGTGATTTCTGTGCACGTTACGGTGGTGAGGAGTTTGCGATGATCCTTCCAAAGCGGGGGATAGAAGAAGCCATGGGAATTGCAGAGAATATCCGAAAGAAGTTTGAAGAAATTGCTTTTCAGACAGAACTGGGGGAAAAGCATTTTACTTTAAGTATCGGAGTTGCGGAATATACAAAAATATATGAGAATGCCAGCACATTTTTTGAACAGGCAGATAAAGCATTGTACGAGGCGAAGAGATCGGGAAAGAACCGGGTATGCTGTGCAAAGAGTGCTGAATAGGAAAGGCAGAGAGATACACGAAGAAAAAGTGGAGTCAGTAAGCTCCACTTTATTTTATAAATTTATTGATTGCTTCTTCAAGGTCTTTTAACACTTGGGTGTCACCGGTTTCAACGGCATCTACGACACAGTGGTTAATGTGATCTTCAAGAATGATCTTTCCTATATTATTGATGGCAGAACGGACAGCGGCAATCTGGATCAGAACCTCGCTGCAGTCGCGACCGTCCTCGATCATAGTACGAACGGCTTCCATATGACCGATCGCACGGGACATGCGGTTTAAAACAGCCTTTGTGTTTTCATGATGATGACCATGCGTATGTGAGTGTTCATGCTCATGCGTATGTGATTGTTCGTGTGTATGCTCATACTCATGTGTATGTGATTGTTCATGCACTTGTTCGTGTATTTCCTGTTTCTTTGTACTCATAAGTAGCTCCTTTAGTATGAATGAGTTTATTGTAAAACAAAAAATATCTTCACGCAACCGTTTTGTGAGGGGCAGCAAAGCGTATCAGCGTAGTATTGGGGTATTGTAGAGAGATAGCAGAAGAAAAATGTATGAGGTATTTTTATGAAAAAAATAGCAGTTGTATTGTGTGGGATTGAATATAGTAATCAACAGGAGCTGGTACAGGGAATGATACAGTATCAGTCAGAGCACGGAGGAAGCATTCATGTATTTCAGTGCAGTGGCGATCATCTTCAGACCGGAGGTCATAAAAGGGGAGCCTTTCAAATTTTTGATTTACTGAATCCGCAGAATTACGATGGAATTATTTTGGCACGCGAGACACTTCATGAAAAAAATATGCAAAGACGCGTGGTGGAACGTTTGAGGGAGAGTGGCGTTCCGGTGATTTCCGTAGGGGCAAAAACAGAGGGCATGGGCTGCATAGAATTTGACGATTACCATGCAATGAGTCAGATGGTTCGCCATGTCATATGTGAGCATGGTGTGCGTAAGCTGGCATATATTGATGGTCCGAAAGAATACAGTGATGCGGCAAAAAGAGCACAGGCATACCGGGATGTCTTAGAAGAAGAGGGAATCCCATTTGATTCCCACTGGTTTTTTCGGGGAGATTACAGTGTGGAAGCCGGAATTTATGTGGTCAGTGAACTAGACAGGATGCATAGAATTCCGGAGGCAATTATCTGTGCAAATGACTGTATGGCGGCAGGAGCCATTATGGAACTGCAAAACCGCGGATACCGGGTACCGGAAGATATTATCGTAACAGGTTTTGACAATGTACCGGTTGCAAAGGACAATTCTCCTAAAATTACGACAGTGGATTGTGCCAGAAAGACGATGGGATATCGTGCCTGTGAGTATCTTATGACCAAAACTGCAAAAGAGATACAGGAGCTTTGCGTTCAGATACCGACAACACAGATTTATTCGGAAAGCTGTGGCTGTGAGAGCGAAGGTCGGGATGACGGGCGGGAATTAAAACGCCGCCTGATCCGCCAGACGGTAAAGACGAAGGATTACCAGAAGAGAATGAACGAAGTCTTTAACAGCTTTATGAAATCCAAAAAAGTAAAGGATTTTATTCAGCCGGTCAAAGAATTTGTTCCGGGGCTGGGAACCGAGTGTTTTTACATAGCATTCCGGGACACGGATGCCTTTGCGAGACGGATGGTTCGCAGCTATGGAGAAAAGGAGCCGTTGCAGGATGCAGCCTGGAATGAGGCAGAGAAAGAGAGATACCGGCTGCCGATTGCCTATGAAAAAGGAGTGTTTTCCTCCTATGGCGAATTAGAGCCGGGAATGCTGCTTCCAAAGGAATGTACGGCAGATGAGAATGTGGTTTCATTTGTTATGCCGATTCACTATCAGGAACATTTTTTTGGCTACTGTATCATTGGTTACTGTGATATGGTAACAGAAGCTGATTTGATTAAGCAGTGGATGCTAAAGTTGGGAAATGCAGTAGAAAGTGTTTTGAAAAAGCAGATTTTGCAAAATATAACAGAGAAGTTAGACCGTATGAGTGCGTTTGACGGTCTGACCGGACTCTATAACCGGGTTGGCTTTCAGATACAGGCAGATAAATATAAAATGTATGCAAAGAGCAGTGGAAGAAGTCTGTACATCAGCTTTATTGATATTGATGGCTTGAAAAAGGTAAATGATACTTATGGCCATCATGAAGGAGACTGGCTGATTAAGGCGATTGCGGAATGTTTAAGAAAAGCAAGCCGGGAAGAGGAAGTCTGTATGCGTTTTGGCGGCGATGAGTTTATCGTGTTGGGACTTGAAAACGTTGCAGATGGACGGCATCTGGAATTTGAGCAGGAATTTCAGAATCATATCAGGCAGGTCAATGAGAGTCAGAAACGGGAGTATCCGGTTTCGGCAAGTATTGGAAGCTATACGATAGATGATGTGGAACATACCAATCTTCAGATTGTCATTGAAAGAGCAGACATGGAGATGTATCTGCGAAAGAAGAAGAAAAAAAGAGGATAGAGGAGCCGCACTTTTTTGGAAAAGAGGCATATAGTATAGTGATGTTTTTTCCAGGAGAAGTGGAGTGGACTATAATAATAAAGACTGGTATTACTCACCACAGACCTATCCGTTTTATGCGCCATACCAGATGCAAATGCAGGCAGGATTGCCGATGCAGATGCAGGGGAATTATTTAAAAGAAATGGAGTATGAAAAGGATTTAGACCGGATGAGGGAACTCTATCCGAATGAGGTCAAAAAGATCCAGAAATATGTGGACGAAGAATGTGACAGAATGGAGTATGAGGGAAGCCTGATGTTTGACGAATATCCGGATAAAACGATGCTCTCTTTAGTCAGCAAACGGATTATGGATAAGATCGCACAGGATAGCGAAAAAGACGAAGTAGAGACCAGCGAATGCTGCGGAGGTTCCCGCCGTGGCGGAGGATTGTCCGATTTGGTGGAAGTGTTGTTATACAATGAAATGTATAGAAGACGCTGCAGACATCGGCGTTGTAACCGCTGGTGGTAAAATAGTAGTTGAGTTTTTGGATAAAACTATATACAATGAAAGAAGTCAGCGGTGCCGTATGGCACCGCCTGTTTTTGAAGAAAGGGAGGACAGGCTTTTGAAGAAAGGAAAGATAAAAATAATCGCACTGATCGGGGCATTTGTACTGACCGTATTGATCGTGGGACTAATAAACCGTCATTCGAGCAATGACACGACCGATAATATGGCGGGAGCAACACTGCCGGTTGTTACGCTCACCTATGCAGATGAAGAGATCAATGAACTTCATGGTTATACGGCACAGATGAATGCAGTATATATGAGAGACAGCATTACACCGTTAGATAAAAGCCGTAAATTGCCTGTCAGTATTGAGACTTTCGGCAATTCCATTGATAAGATTTCCTATGAGATCCGAAGCATGGACAGGAAGCGTTTGGTCGCAGAAGCCGATGTGAAAAATTTTAAGGCAGAAGACAAACAGGTGACAGCGAATATTAAAATACAGAACATCATTGAAGAGGGAGAGGAATATCTTCTGATCTTAAAGCTGCAGCAGGGAAAAAAAGAGGTCTACTATTACACACGCATCATACAGCCGGTAGATGCCTATGTGCAGGAGAGCCTTGCGTTTGCGAAGGATTTTCATGATACATCCATGAATCCGGAAACAAAAGGGACACTGGCAACTTACTTAGAACCGAACTCATCAGGGGATAACAGCAGTCTGAATAACGTTACGATCCATTCTTCCTTAAAGCAGGTGACATGGGCAGATTTTCCATATCAGAAAGTCAGTGAACCGATCCCGTCCATTAAGGAGATCAGCAGTACCTGTAATGTGATCACGTTAGATTATGTAGTAAAAGCAAAAGATTCGGATTCCGAATACTATAATGTAGAGGAATACTATAGAATACGATACACCAGTGCAAGACCGTATCTGCTCAGCTATGAGCGATCGATGAACCGCGTTTTTTCAGGTGGAAAAGACAGTATTTATGATAACTATATCCAGTTGGGAATACGTTCTAAGGATGTAAACTATATCTCAAATGAAAATGGAAGCGTTGCAGCCTTTGTACAGGAAGGAGATCTGTGGATGTACAATCAGGACACCAATCAGATCGCAAAGGTATTCAGTTTCCGTTCGGATATGGAAGAAGTGGATGACAGGGAAAATTATGGAGAACACGATATCCGTATTGTCAGCATTGATGAGCGTGGAAGTATGGACTTTTTAGTCTATGGCTACATGAACCGGGGAATCCATGAGGGCAGGACCGGGATCAGTGTGTGCCATTATGACTCTGTAACCAATACAGTAGAAGAGCAGCTGTTTTTACCGGTAACGACTTCTTATCAGGTTATGAAAGAAGATTTAGGAGAGCTGGCATATCAGAACAATCAGGAACAGTTCTACCTGATCGCAGGCAAGACACTTTATCAGATCGATTTAGACAGCCTGAAAGTTACCAAAAAAAGGAAGGATTTAAAGGCAGGAACCTATCAGGTGTCAGCAAGCGGACGCTACCTTGCATATAAAGATAGCGAAGGACAGCTTTTAGTGGAAGATTTAGAGACGGGAAATACACATCCGGTCAAGAGCAGCGGTGGAGAAGAGACGCGTGCCATCGGATTTATCGGAGAAGATTTTATATACGGACAGGCGAGAAATGCAGACAGCGTTAAGGATGCAGCAGGAAATCAGGTATTTCCAATGTATCAGATCCGGATCTTATCACCGGAAGAAGATTATAAAGTAGTAAAGACCTATGAAAAAGGCGGATATTATATTACAGATGTCCGTATAGATGAAAATACCATCTATTTGAGCAGAGTCCGTCCGGAGGGCGGAGCCTATGTGGATGCTTCGGAGGATACGATCGTAAACAGCGAGGAAGAGAGCGGAGCAAAAGCCGAGCTGCATACAACTTCGACAAAAGAACGCCAGACACAGGTGCAGATACAGCTTGCAAAGGCGGCAGAAGAAGAGAAAAAATTGCAGACTCTGGTTTCAAAAGAGATCATCCATGAGAAATCAAAAGAGGTGCAGTTAGATATTTCGGGTGAGCAGCAGTATTACGCTTATGCAGCAGGAAAGGTCGTGCTTGGAACAGCGAATGCAGCTGAAGCGGTCAGAGCAGCCGATGAAAAAATGGGAGTAGTTGTAGGAGAAAAGCAGCAGTACATCTGGAAGCGTTCACGCAGGGCTTTAAGAGAAAACGTCATAGCGGATGGAACACAGGCACAGGGCAATAGCACGGCTGCAAAATGCCTGAATGTTATCCTGAAAAAAGAAGGGCTGAATTTAGATGCGGGAGCATTGCTTGAAAATGGTGAAACTGCAAAACAGATCTTGCAGGAAGCCTTAAAGGAAAGTACGGTATTGGATCTAAGCGGATGCGGAGTAGAGCAGGTGCTTTATTATGTCAGTGAAGGAAATCCGGTCTTTGCAGTAAGAGGAACGGGAGATGCGGTGCTGATCACAGGGTACGATTCGAACAGTGTGTGTATTTATGAACCGGGAAGCGGAGCAATTCAGAGGAAAAATATGGAAGAAGCCAAGAATACACTGGAAGGATCAGGAAGCTGCTTCTATGCATATTTAAAATAGAAAAGTTGCATAAAAAAATGTAGTTTTGTTGGAATCCTTGTTGGAAATTGCCAAAAATGAAAAAAACATATTGTAAAACACCTGGGAATAAGCTATATTACATGAATAAGCTATACAATGTAGCAATATGTTAGAACACGGAATGAAGCGAAGCGAGGTATTGGGACTGTGAGTAAAAAAGAGATTGTAGTTTCTGATGTTGAAAAAGAACATGATAATCCAATTGCTGAACTGGTACAGGTAGCCTGTAAGTTCGACAGTGAGATCATATTAGAGAGCAATAACCGCAAGATTAATGCCAAGAGTATTATGGGAATTATGGCATTCAATCCTTCCAACGGTATGAAAGTAAATATCGTAGCAAATGGAGAGGATGAAGCGGAAGCTTTAGATGCAATGGAAAAGTTCTTAGTTTGTGAATAGGAGGAGCATATGAACGCAAAATCAGGAAAGAAGCCGGAAGTGAAACCAGTTGTAACAACTGCACAGACAAAGACAGCAGAAGTAAAGCCTGCTGAAACAAAGGAAGCAGAAGTAAAACCTGCAGAGACAAAGACTCTTGAGGCAAAGGCAGCAGAAGTAAAAGCAGCAGCCAGCGCAGTAGAAGCAAAGGCAACAGAAAAGTTAGCGAATGTAAAAGAAACCGTAAAAGAGACAACAGAGGCTGTAAAAGAAGAAGTAAAGAAAGCTCCAAAGAAAAAAGCCACACGCAAGGCAGCCGCTAAGAAACAGAGCGAAAGCGAGACCGAAGTATTTGTAGAGTATTACGGACAGCAGTCTTCTGTAGAAGAGATTACAAATAAGGTAAAAGAAGTATTTGTATCAGAGGGACACAGAGTATCTACCATTAAATCCTTAAAGCTGTATCTGAAACCGGAAGATGGTTTTGCATACTATGTGATCAACGAGAAGTTCGCAGGACGGGTTCCATTGTTCTAAGAGAACGGATAAATCAGTATAGGATCACATAATGATCGTACATAAAAAAGGATTTCCTGTAAGTCGTAGGACGACTTATCGGAAATCCTTTTTTGCTCTATCGAAAATACAATGTTCCGTTAAAGTATGAAAACGGTGTTTTCTATAGAGTAAAAAGCCCCTCGGGCAAAGATGCACTTTGGGAAAGGGAACCGGGAATTTTAGTATTCGCCGGCTCTGTATTTTTTCAGAAGTTTATCGATTCTCTCGTATGGATCTAAGAGATCGCTGATCGTTGTATCATGATTTAAAGTATCGATGATGTAAGCGATGTATTTACTCATATCACAGTTAATGTAGTATGGTCTGGAAAGAAGTTCCGGTGTCTGGTAAGTGAGGTTTGTGGTAACTACTTTGTAAATAGTACCATCTTCCACTGCCTTGTCGAAACGTTCAAGACCGTTGGTGAAGAGACCAAATGTCGAAACAACGAAGATACGGTTTGCCTTTCTCTTCTTTAACTCTGTTGCAACGTCGATCATACTCTCACCGGAGGAGATCATATCATCGATAATGATAACATCTTTTCCCTCTACAGAAGTTCCTAAGAACTCATGGGCAACGATCGGGTTACGGCCGTCTACGATCTTGCTGTAATCACGACGTTTGTAGAACATACCCATATCGACACCAAGTACGTTTGCAAGGTAAACAGCACGGTTTGTACCACCTTCGTCCGGGGAGATGATCATTAAATGGTCATTGTCGAGTTTTAAGTCATCACAGTTCTTTAAGATACCTTTGATGAACTGGTAAGCCGGCTGAACAGTCTCAAATCCTTTGAGAGGGATCGCGTTCTGGACACGAGGATCATGAGCATCAAAAGTGATGATATTGTCAACACCCATAGCAGTCAGTTCCTGTAATGCAAGTGCACAGTCTAAGGACTCACGTCCAGTACGTTTGT
>ERZ826016.2720-NODE-2720-length-13268-cov-10.800878_pt1 | contig 13268 bp, 10 predicted proteins | sample MGYA00519872_ERZ826016 | MGnify/ENA primary metagenome ERZ826016 (study PRJEB31778, sample SAMEA3449218) | human gut metagenome | biome: human gut; feature: human-associated habitat; material: faeces | place: United Kingdom | collected 2010/2012 ... | reverse complement strand
CGCCAGGGAGGGCGTCACGCTGGAGGAGGACGGCACGGCGCTGTTCCCCGACGCGCCCACGCTGCGCGGCATAAAGCATCTGGAGGGCCTTTCACGCGCCGCGGCGCAGGGCTTTGCGTGCTGCGTGCTGTTCGTCGTTCAATTTTCTCCCGCAGCCGCCTTCGCGCCCAACCGGCGCACGCACCCTGCTTTCGCAGACGCCCTGCGCGCCGCACGGGACGCAGGAGTACGCGTACTGGCCTACGACTGCGCCGTCACACCGGAGTCCATGGTCCTGCGCGCGCCCGTCCCCGTCACAGGGCTTTGAAAAACGCGCCGCCCATCAGCGTCCTCCCCGTCCCTGCATCCGGACGGCAAAAGCCCCGTCCCCAAAGGCCGTTCGGCCGCCGGGGGCGGGGCTGCTTTTTATCCTTTACCCTGCGCCGTGCACGATTTTTCGCGCTCAGACCGTTTTCTGCATGGTATAAGGCAGGATGCCCAGGAACAGGTTATACTGCACGCCGGACACATTGCTGTGCATGGCATAGACGTCCTGGTTCACATAGGTGGGGATATTGGCTACCATAGTAGTGCCGGCCTCCTCCAGACGGGGGATAAGGATGAAGAAGATAGCAAAAATGATACCCAGGAACAGCAGCAGCGTCAGCGTCAGGCAGACAGGCCGCTTCAGCTTGGCGTTCCACGGACTGTTCCATTTGATCAGGCCGCGGTCCCACAGGCGCTCCAGCGCCACCATCATCAGGTTCAGCACAAACGCGATGCAGATACCGATCAGCAGCGGCGAGAGCAGGTCCAGCAGACTGCCCAGCACACCGCTGATCCACTTCAGGTTGTTCAGTCCCCAGTACAGCAGTGCCGCAAAGGCGATCAGCAGCATGATCCGCTTGATATTTTTCTTATTCAGGTCCAAAGCCATCCCGCCCTTCGGTCATGTTACACTATATATTATCACGTCCTGTGTAAAGTTTCCATGCAAAAAGCGGCGCAAAGTGGAAAATTTTTGTGAACAGTCCGGCGGCGCCTATCAAAAATACTTTTCCCTATCGGAAACTCCTGCTTGCATTTTGTCGAACCATTCGATAAACTGTAAGGTGCCTGAAAGATTTTTCACATACGGAGGTATTCCCTATGAAGCAGCTCAACCGCTGGGTCTACGCCATTGTGGGCGTCATCGTCCTGCTGTTCGCAGGTCTCGTGTACGCCTGGAGCGTGCTGTCCACCCCCATCGGCGCCGAGTTCACCGGCTGGACGAAGGCCCAGCTGAGCCTGACGTTCACCCTGGTGATGATCCTGTTCTGTATCGGCTCCCTGCTGTGCGGCCTGCTGGCCGGAAGGCTTAGCGCCAAAAACGCCGTGCGCCTGGGCGCAGTCCTGTTTCTGGCCGGCTTTTTCATCGCCAGCCGCTGCCAGTCGCCGCTGACGCTGTACCTGGGCTTCGGCGTGCTGTGCGGCCTCGGCTCCGGCCTGAGCTACAACGCCGTAATGAGCACCATGGTCCGCTGGTTCCCGGATCGGCCCGGCCTGATCTCCGGCGTGCTGCTGATGGGCTTCGGCGGCGGCAGCTTTCTGATCGGCAAGCTGTACCAGGCCTGGACACCTGCCGGCGTCGGCGGCTGGCGCACCAGCTTTCTGGTGCTGGGCATCGTATGCTTTGCGGTGCTGGCGGTGTGCTCCTTCTTTTTCGTAGCACCCGGTGCGGACTTTACCGCCCCGGCGGTCAAGGGCGGCAAGACCGTGTCCCGTCCCGCTGCCGCGGATGTCACTCCCGGCCAAATGCTGAAAAAAACCACTTTCTGGCTGTACTACGTCTGGGCCATCGCGGTCAGCGCTGCCGGACTGGCCCTGATCTCCCAGGCCAGCGGCGTGGTGTGGCAGGCCAGCGCCGACCAGACGGCGGCCTCCGTGGCCACCATCGTTGGCCTGATCTCCATCTGCAACGCCGTGGGCCGCGTGCTCTTCGGCGGGATGTACGACAAGTACGGCCGCAGCCTGTCCATGCAGCTGGTGAACGGCCTGTTCATCCTGACCTCTGCGGTGCTGCTGCTGGCCATGTCCAGAGGCAGCGTGGCGGTGGTCATCCTGGGCTTTGTGCTGGGTGGCCTGGCCTATTCCGGCGTCACGCCCACCAACTCCGCCTTCTGCCGCGCCTATTTCGGTCCCGGCCACTATCCGGTGAATTTCCCCCTGATCAACACGAACCTGATCTTCGCCAGCTTCGGCAGCACCGTCTCCGGTGCGCTGTATGACGCCGGCGGGTCCTATAACAGCACGTTTCTCCTGATCATCGGCCTGGCGGCGGTGGGTATCGTCTGCTCCCTGGCCATCTCTGCCATCGACAAAAAGGGAAACTAAGGCACAGAACAGAGCGCCTGACCCGCTGGGTCAGGCGCTCTCTTTATTCGGATATGCGGAACAGACGCTTGCCGTTTTCCAGTGTGGCGCGGGCCAGCTGCTCCACGGGAACGCCCTTCCACTCCGCCAGCTTCTCCGCCACCAGGCGGACATAGGCGGAGTCGTTGCGCTCGCCCCGATGGGGCACCGGGGTCATGTAGGGGCTATCCGTCTCGATGAGCATACGGTCCAGGGGCGTAACGGCGGCCACCTCCGGAGCGCGGCGGGCGTTTTTGTAGGTCACAGGGCCGTCGAAGCCCAGGTACCAGCCCAGGTCCAGCAGCTCCCGCGCCATCTCCGGGCTGCCGGAGAAGCAGTGGAACACGCCGGTAACATCGGGGAACTCCCGGACGATGGCCAGCGAGTCCCCGTGGGCCTCGCGGTCGTGGAAAATGACCGGTAGGCGCAGCGCGCGGGCCAGCGCCAGCTGGGCGCGCAGCACCTGCTGCTGGAGCTCCCGGGGCGGGTTCTCAGCCCAGTAGTAGTCCAGACCGATCTCACCGATGGCCGCCACCTTGGGCTGTCGGGCCAATTCACGCAGCACGTCGATATCCGCTGGGACAAAGCCGGCGCAGTTCTCCGGGTGGATGCCCACGGCGGCGTAGACATGGGGGTAGGCAGCGGCGTAGGACACCGCCTTGCGGGAGCTGTCCAGATCGCAGCCGGGGTTCAGCACCAGGGCGACACCGCGCTGCGGCAGGCTCTCCAGCAGCAGCTCGCGGTCCGGGTCGAATGCCTCATCGTCGTAGTGGGCGTGGGTGTCAAACAGCATGGCTCACGCCTCCAGACGGACCTTGCCCAGGGTCGTGCTGTCCACGTTCTGCTCCTTGATGGCCTTCAGGCGGGCCATGTGGGGCTGCTGCATATGGACGCGCTGGTGTTCGGCGCTCTGCCAGCGCTCGATAAGCAGCAGCTCGTTCTCATCCTGGGCAGAGAAGTAGTAATCATAGGCCAGGCAGCCGTCCTCCTGGCGAATAAGGGTCAGGATGCCCTCCTCCACCAGCTGGCGGACAAATTTCTCCCGGCAGCCGAGCTTGGTCTGGTAGCGGACATACAGCATGAGTTCTTCCATCGTGCACCTCCGGTGTTTTTTTGCTATTGTAGCACTTCGGGCGGGCAGGTGCAAATATTTCTGCGGCGAAGCGCAAAAAAGCATTTACAAGCTGTATAAAATAAGATATACTTTACAAGCTGTATTTTATTTCCGGGTGGGATACGCCCCGGAGCCAAGACAAGATAGGGTGGGAGAGAAACATGGCAACGGATTTTTCCAGAACACTGAGCCTGCTGCGGCAGGAGAAGGGCATCAGCCAGCGGAAGGCAGCGGCGGCGCTGGGCATCAGTCAGGCGCTGCTGAGTCACTATGAAAACGGCATACGGGAGCCGGGTCTGGCCTTCGTGTGCAGGGTGTGTGACTTTTACCGGGTGTCGGCGGACTTTCTGCTGGGCCGCACCGCCAACCGGGATGGCGCGATGATCGACTCGGAGATGCTGTACGACGGCAGCACGGAGAAGGGCTCCCTGCGGGGGAGCATCATGGCCACGCTGCAGAAGAAGCTGGCGGTGAACACCACAGGGCTGCTGTTCGACCTGCTGAGCCGCACCAACAGCCGGGAGGCCATCACCGCCGCCGGAGACTGCCTCGGCGCCACGCTGTACGATCTGCTGCGGCGGCTGTACCGGCAAAGCGGCGGCAATGAGGATCTGTTCGCCACAGAGGCGGTGGACTTCGATGCCGGCGCAGTGGACGCGGCGCTGCTGCGGAGCCGCGGAGCCTATATGCGGGCACTGACGGAGGCGGATGAGCTTCCCCACCTGAGCTCCGACGCGCTGACCACCCTGCCCGGCATCGGGCAGAGCGCCGCCCAGGTCATCCACAATGTGGATGAGCGGGTGACGCGGGCGTAGGGGGAAATGGGTTTCGTCCCTGCGGGGACGAGTGGCTTTCTTTCATCGTTGAAAGAAAGCCACCAAAGAAAGCCGCCAAAACCTACGGTTTTGGAATCCCTTGGCGCGCTACACCCTGTGCGGAATCCCAAAATCGTACCACACGCAATCAGCCTGCCGGTCATCGCTGTCGGTCAGAAGGACTGTGCCGGGACAGCTTTCCGCGTGGCGCTGCCGCGCACCGCTGCCCTCTGCCTCGGTAGGGGCGTGGGGGTTCTATCGGGCGGGGCGGACAGAGTCGTCCGCCCCTACAACGAAGTGCCAACGTGCACCGAGGCGCGGGAAACTCCCTCCGTCATGGCCTGCGGGCGCACATCTCATCCGGCGCTGCCTATACTGTACAATGAATTACGGATACATCTCCAAAGGAGGAGCTTCTATGTTTGACCAATCCCATATCCGCAATTTCTCCATCATCGCCCACATCGACCACGGTAAATCCACGCTGGCGGACCGGCTGCTGGAGAAGTGCCACGCCGTTCCGGAGCGCGAGATGGAGAACCAGCTGCTGGACAATATGGACCTGGAACGCGAGCGCGGCATCACCATCAAATCCCGTGCCGTGCGTATTTTCTATACCGCCAATGATGGGGAGACGTATGCCCTGAACCTGATCGACACGCCGGGCCACGTGGACTTCAACTACGAGGTCAGCCGGTCTCTGGCCGCCTGCGAGGGCGCGCTGCTGGTGGTGGACGCCACCCAGGGCGTGGAGGCGCAGACCCTGGCCAACACCTATCTGGCCATGGACCACGATCTGGAGATCCTGCCGGTGTTCAACAAGATCGACCTGCCCGCCGCCGACCCCCTGAAGGCCAAGCAGGAGGTGGAGGACATCATCGGCCTGCCGGCACTGGAGGCCCCGGAGATCTCCGCCAAGCTGGGCACCAACATCGAGGCCGTGCTGGAGGACGTGGTGAAGAATGTGCCCGCGCCCAAGGGCGACCCCAAGGCGCCCCTGCAGGCGCTGGTGTTCGACAGTCAGTACGACCCCTACGTGGGTGTGGTGGTGTATTTCCGTATCAAGCAGGGCACTATGCGGAAGGGGCAGACCATCCGCATGATGGCCACCGGCGCGGAGTACACCATTCTGGAGTGCGGCTACCTCAAGCCCATCGGCAACGAGCCGACGGATGCCTTACAGGCCGGCGAGGTGGGCTATTTCACCGCCAGCATCAAAAACGTGAAGGACACCCAGGTGGGCGATACCGTCACCGACGCGGCGAACCCCGCCGCCGAGGCGCTGCCCGGCTACCGCCCGGCGCAGTCCATGGTATACTGCGGCATCTACACCGAGGATGGCAGCAAGTACCCGGATCTGCGGGACGCGCTGGAAAAGCTGCAGCTGAACGACGCCAGCCTGACCTTCGAGCCGGAGAGCTCCGTAGCCCTGGGCTTCGGCTTCCGGTGCGGCTTTTTGGGTATGCTCCACATGGAGATCATCCAGGAGCGTCTGGAGCGGGAATTCAACCTGGACCTGGTGACCACGCTGCCCAGCGTCATCTACCACGTCTACAAATCCGATGGCACCATGGTGAAGGTGGACAACCCCCACAACTACCCCGACCCCGGCACCATCGAGCACGCCGAGGAGCCGTATGTCAAGGTGTCCATCATCAGTCCCCAGGACTATGTGGGCAACATCATGCCCATGTGCCAGGAGCGCCGGGGCGAGTTCAAGGATATGCAGTATCTGGACACCCACCTGGTGGAGCTGCACTACCAGATGCCGCTGAACGAGATCATCTACGACTTCTTCGACACGCTGAAGGCCAACACCAAGGGCTACGCCAGTCTGGACTATGAGCTGTCCGGCTACCGCACCAGTGATCTGGTGAAGGTAGACCTGCTGCTCAACGGCGACGGCGTGGACGCGCTGAGCTTCATCGCCCACCGGGACAAGGCGTATCCCCGCGCCCGGCGGCTGTGCGAAAAGCTGAAGGAGAACATCCCCCGCCAGCTGTTCGAGGTGCCGATCCAGGCGGCCATCGGCGGCCGCATCATCGCCCGCGAGACGGTGAAGGCCATGCGGAAGGACGTGCTGGCCAAGTGCTACGGCGGCGACATCACCCGCAAGAAGAAGCTGCTGGAGAAGCAGAAAGAGGGCAAGAAGAAGATGCGGAACCTCGGCACCGTCCAGGTGCCTACCGAGGCCTTCATGGCCGTCCTCAAGCTGGACAGCGATTGACAAAAAAAGAAACCGCCTGGGGGCGTCTTTCACAGGTACACAAAGTGACATGACCTTTTGTATGGGCAGGCAGTGGCGCAAGCCGCTGCCTGCCTGTTCTTTTTCTGTCTTGATTTTATCTGTTTTGCGCTTATGACACCTGCGTCTGTGCGGCCATCTGCTGCACGACCATTTCCAGAGAGGGAATGAAGTGGACTTCGGCACTCTCGGCATCTTCTGCGGACATGGTGCTGTCTACGACACCGATGTCGCGGTAGATGATCCGCACCTCCTGCATACCATTGCGGTTGTAGCGACCCGGTCTCTCGCCAATGTCGATGCGTTCAATGAACAGCCACAGCAGCTCCGGCGTCAGCTCGGTTATATCCGTGTAGCGACTGGCTTTCTCAATGAAGGCGTCCACGTTGGCGGCGGAGGCTTTCAGCTTCTCCAGCTTCGCCTGCTTCTCCGGGATGGCTGCGGCCAGCTGCTTCTGCTCTGTATTGTAGTCGGCAGACAGCATTCGGAACTGCTCGTTGCTGATCTTGCCCAGCACATTGTCCTCATAGAGCCTCTTGAATAGGACGGACAAATCCGAGTTTCGCTTCACCATTTTGTCCAGCTCCCGCTGGGTGGCGGTCATCTCCTTGCGGAGCTGTGCCGTGTTCTTGCGGTTGATGTAAGCAGCGAACTGGTGCTTCTTTGTTCTCGCAAAATGCGTCACCCGCCGCAGGTCATCCAGTACGATAGCATTCAGGTTGGCTTCCGTGATGTGGTGGGGTGTGCAGGCGTCCTTGCCACGCTTGCCGTAGGTGGAGCAGCGGAAGTAGTACTGCTCCGGCTTCATTTTCCCCGTGCGGCACAGTACCATGTACCCGCCGCAGTCAGTGCAGTAGACCAATCCGGCGAACAGTCCCGGCGCATCCATGTGCTTGGGCGGACGGCGTTTGTGTTCCCGAACGCGCTGCACCGTGTCCCAAGACTCTTGGTCAATGATGGCCTCATGGGTGTTCTTCACCAACACCTGTTCCTCCGGCGGACGGTGGAATATCTGCTTGTTCTTGTAGGACAGGGTACTGCTCTGCATATTCAGCGTGTGACCAAGGTACACAGGATTGGATAGGATGTTCGCCACCGTTGCGCCGCACCAGTTATACGGGCGCGTGGTATCCAGCCGTGTGCAGGCTACGCCGGTCTGTTGGTAGTACTGATTAGTGGGGTTCAGCACATGGTCGTCCCGCAGTATGCGGGCGATCTGATTCGGCCCTTTCCCCTCAGCACAGAGCTTGAAGATACGTTGGACGACACCCTTTGTCTCCTCGTCGGGTACGAGTCGCTTGCTGTCATCGTCCCGCTTGCGGTAGCCGTAGGGCGGCTTGCCGCCTAAGCGTTCCCCGTTCTCCGCCTGCATCCGTTTCACGGAACGTACCTTGCGGCTGGTGTCCTTGGCGTGGAGTTCGTTGGCCCAGTTGCGGATGGGGTTGAAGTCGCTGCTGCTCTCTACCAGAGAATCCACGCCATCATTGACCGCGATGAAGCGGACGCCCTTGGACGGGAAGTAGAGCTCCGTCAGCTCACCGACCTTCAGATACTCGCGACCCAGGCGGGACATATCCTTCACGATCAGAGTACGCACCAGCCCCGCCTCGATAAGCGTTACGATGTCCTGCCACGCGGGACGGTCAAAGTTGGTGCCACTGTAACCATCGTCCGCCATGAACACGGGGTTCTGAAATCCATTGTCGGCGGCGTACTTCTCCAGATAACTGCGCTGATTGACGATGCTGTTGCTGTCACCAGCGTGGTCGTCCTCCTGGCTCAAGCGACCATACAGGATGTCCACCGGCTCTCCGTTCTTGATGATGTTGGCTGTGATTTGACTTGCCATGTTTCCTCCTTTCTCAAGGGCAAGCCGATGCGGTACACACACCATACCGCAAGGCTCGTCCAAAGTCTACTGAAAGAATTACCGTTTTTCCTTCTCTATACTTGAGTCGATGCAGACCAGCAACTTCTTCGTGGCGGTAGTTGTTGGCTGGCCGGGGAAGATAGAGGTGACATGGAAGCAGTGCTTGCCCACCATCATGTCACGCTCCACGATGACAGCATCCTCGTCATAGTGATAAGTTGTATCACGGAATACAGGCTGCACACCATCGTCTGTCTCACGCAGCAGAGTACGTTCCGGCTGGTAGCTGCCCAGCATACCGGTCTGCTTGTATTCTTCGTATTCAGTCATAATAGTCCTCCTGAATCACATCCTTCAGCGAGATCGTGCCGCGTGTGCTGGTGACCTCGCGGACGCTGCCGCCACGCATCTTGTTGTATTCTTCGCGTGTCATATCTACGTCTGCGGCCAGCAGGTGGTTGGTGATGTTGTGTTCCACGGTCAGGTTAAACAGCAGCTTGGCCATACGGTTTGCGAACACGCCCAGCGTACCTTCCAGCACATCCGCCACTGCGTGTGGCAGGAACGCACCGGCGTTCTGCACCTTCAGGTAGCCATCGTAGAACCGAACCGCCTTCTCCACGAACTCACTTTGGCTGCCGCAGTTAGCCAGCGGCGCGTTTATTTCTATCATTTTCTTTGCTTCCGGCGTGAGCCAAAAAGCGTACTTTTCTTTGGTGTTTGTCATTTTAGTTTTCCTCCTTGAAATTTTGCCGCGACCCCGCAGTTTTTCTCGTAACTACGAGGCTTTTTCTGTTTCCGTCCCCACCGCCCACCGAAAAAGCCACTTTACGACCCCTGTGGCTGACCCTGTGAAACTGCCCGCACTGTGGGCAGAAGTGACCGGGGCGGGGGTGTCCACGACGCCGCCCCTTTCTCCTGCTTCGCTTTCGGCGCACCGAAAAGCTCCCCAACACGCGCCCAAATAGGCTGGAGGGTATCCGTACCCCACCTTCGCCCTGCGAGGCCACACAACGGCCCACAGGCGGCAACACCGCGGGCAACCGGCGCGAGGCGCGGTGTGGCTGTGAACTTTCCTTTTCCTTCCCTGGGTTTGCTCCAAAATCGTGATTTTTCCGGAGCAAAATAGCATCGTGTACCTCTGCCAAAAATCGGTACATTTTCGCTCTGTGACGGCTGTGACAGGTGTGACGGCAAATTCAACACAGGCACCATATCAGTTTTTCCCGTCACTGCCGTCACTCCCGTCACACGGAAGGCAAAGGATACTCAGCATCCGCGTTGTCCGTGTGCGTTCGCTGACCACGCGGATACCATTCTGCTCCAGTACCTCCGCGTACTTCACCAGCCGCTTGGACAGCACACTGGGCGTTAGCCTCTCCCCTGTCTTTGCTTCCAGCAGCGCACTCAACTCCGTAGCTGTTCCCTCGAAGCTGCCCAGCCCCCGCAGAAAGACAGAGAGGGAAATTGCCTCCGGGTCGATGGAAGTGCGTTCCCCCTCCACCGGCTCTGTCAGCCGCCATGTGTAGCCGCTCTTATCGAATACCAACGGCAGCTCGCGGTATTCTATGTCCCGTCCGGTGCAGTACAGGGTCGCTTCACCGCTGCCGCGCCTACGTTCCTTCAGCACGAAGTTGCTGTCTGTCGCTCCGCTGATGCCCGTCGTGCCGGAGATCATATTCATGGGATCATCATCGTTCATCTTACGGAGGTGGTGAATGAGCAGGATGGCGATGTGGTGCTTGTCCGCCAACGCTTTCAGTACAGAGATGTCACGGTAGTCGTTGGCGTAGGGATTGCCGCTGTCGCTGCCGGTGCGGATGCGCTGTAATGTGTCGATGACCACCAGCGAGGTGTCGGGGTGCTGTGTAAGAAAGTTGGTGAGCTGCTCCTCCAGCCCCTCGCCGATGCCTGCGGCGATGGTGGCGAAGTGCAGTGCCTCCGGCGCGTCGTCGGTGATCTGAAACAGGCGGCTTTGGATACGGGTGAGGCTGTCCTCCAGGCAGAGGTAGAGCACAGTGCCTCTATGGGTCGGGAAGTCCCACACGCTTGTTCCCTGCGCCACTTGCAGACACAGCCATAGAGCCAGCCACGATTTGCCCACCTTCGGTGCTCCGGCAAGGATGTGTAACCCCTGCGGCAGCAGCCGGTCTATGATGAACCGTGTGGGCGGCAATGTAGTGGACAGCAGCGTGTCCGCGTCGATGGTTTGCAGTTGTTGATGCGTCATGCATATCATCTCCAATCTAAAGTTTATTTTTCTGTACGACCCAGCGTGTTCATGGTATAATGAATGCAGGACGCTATACATGAAAAAGTGATCTTTCTCCGCTGCGAAGAAAGATCACTTGTGGACAAAACGGGAAGGTACGCCAATGGAGAGAAAACTCGGCCTATATGTCACGCTGGGTAACGACGGAAGTCTGAAACGCACGTCGGTTTCCATATCTGGCGAGACAGAATTGGATGCGACAACGCTGAATGACGAGGTCATCCTGTTCTCTGAACTCATTTTTGATTTCTATGCCTTTATCGTAGATCGCATCCGGCTGTCCGCTGCATATCTGGTCACGCAGGACGGCGACGGGAAGGATACCGTCGATATGCGCGTATTTGAGTTCATACAGGATGCGGTGCAGGATTTGATCGAGGAGTTTGAAGAAGACGATCCCCTATATGGAACGCTTACGAGAACCATCATGGAAGACCGAATCCCCATTGCTGACGGGAGCGACACATACCCCGTGACTGCCGTGGAGAAAATCATTTCAGAATTGTCCGCGGTAATGCTTACACAATTCTCTGTGAACAATATCCTGCGGGATATGCGCTTCCATGTCCCCGTCGATCTGGACAAGAAATACCGGAGCTTGCAGGAGGTGGAATTCACACAGATTTCCAGCTTTTCAAATCTGCATACCCCAGAGTATCTGTTCCGTTCTGCGGCTGACTACTACACGTTTCTGGTACTCCACTTTATTGCTGCAGAACCGCGCGTAGCATTGTGTGAATGCTGCGGCAGATACTTCATTCCAAAGACCGCCAAGAAAACCTTGTATTGCGACAGAGTACTGAAGGACGATAAAACATGCAAGGACTTGGGCCCCGCATTAAAGCATAAGCTGCAGGCGCAGAATAAAAAGGTCGTGGAGGAATTTGACCGCGCAAAGCAGCGAATGTACAAACGCTATGAGCGTGCGCTGGATCCGAATAAAAAGGCATCCAAAAGGGATCTGAGCTATGCGGAGTATTATGAGTGGTTGGAAAATGCAACGGAAGCACGGGATGCATACCTTGCAGGGACGCTCTCCGAGAAAGACGCTCTGAAGGTTATTAGGGAAGATTTTGTAAACAGAGACAAAATGTAAGAACAAACGCAAATCAGAAAATGCAAAACAGTGAACGGCACGAAGGGTACCCCTTCGTGCCGTTCGTTGTGTGAGGCCAGTTATACAGTGCAACCACGATGTGTTCACCATTTGCCTGCAGGATTGCCTACGATAGAAAGGCTCCACAAGTGGTAGGCGGGATGCGGCTTAGATATTGTTTTTACAGCCCCCCTACGATAGTCTTTAATGCATACGGTTTTGCATACTTCAAATAGGAGTCGCTCACAAAAACCATATTTTTTTCGGTAGGTCTCGCCCACATTGCGGGATATACTACAATCCTCTTTTTGCCATGGAAGCTCTCTGCCTCAATAGGTTCGTGGTCAAAATCAATATGTACACCAGAGAATTGAAGTATCTGTTCTACGGATTGCAGCGAGTTTCTTTGTTCGTAAACAGGGAGCATTGGACTCCGAACCCCTTTTTCTGCCCATGTCAGCAAATCAAGCGCAGCACTGCGATCAAGCAACCCATGGACATATTGATTCCGATAGTGCTTCAAGCACTTATGACAAGCACTATCGCAGTTGCAACTACTTAGCAATTCTCTTGTTTTAATCAGCAACTGTTGGATAGATGCTTCAATGCTGACGGCATAGCCTGCACCGCTTGAAAGACTGTCGTAGAGATAAATATCAATAAAATCACCTTTCTGATTCTGCCTAACACGAAAGCCAGTAACGAGCTCGGTGAACTCAATATCGAGCTCTTGGCATGCTGACAAGCGCAGTGCTTCTGCAAGAGACTGTCCCGCACGATTTAACCAAGAATTTTTTGCGAGGTCCATACTAACTTGCTGTCGATCCAAGGCAATCTCCAGCACAAGCATATCTGTAATAAAGTCATATCCGAGATTGACATTCTTTGTTTCATTGTGCTTGCAGCGGGTTCTAAGAAACTTGGATCTATAAGGCCGCATGATATCTTTGAGTACAGATGGATCATCACCAGGCATCGCTGCACCACAGTCGCAACAGATGGTGAAGCCTTTATCTCCAATGCCTTTGTTGAGCATGATGATCCGCTGATTTGGCCGAACCGCCATTCTGGTGTTGGAATATCCCTTAATAGCTACAACATCGTCAGCATCAGGCAATGTGGAATAAAGGGGCTGTTGCGTTGCGGTATACTCTTCGCTTAATTGGGCTTGTTCTATTGCCTTGGCGTCGCGAGGTGCAAATCCCCAAGGACGTAGCATAGGAAGCATATGCGTGAGCTTGTCGTTCCCGCAAAATGGGCATTTATGCGGATGATCCTCATCTAACCCGAACCATCCGCATTCAGTGCAGGTAGAGATATTTTTGCAGTAACTCGCATCTTGAATAAAAGCTCTGGCTGGAGAATAAGCCGTTTGTTCAGTCCGACCACCACCCGGATAATACAAGCCTCCAATTTGATAAGTCGTTTTATCTACAACAATTGCCCGCCCAGGAGCATACTCGCCAATAGCAACATCTAAGCCTCG
>ERZ826016.2714-NODE-2714-length-13303-cov-2.613376_pt1 | contig 13303 bp, 9 predicted proteins | sample MGYA00519872_ERZ826016 | MGnify/ENA primary metagenome ERZ826016 (study PRJEB31778, sample SAMEA3449218) | human gut metagenome | biome: human gut; feature: human-associated habitat; material: faeces | place: United Kingdom | collected 2010/2012 ... | reverse complement strand
CTCACAAGAAGTACTTGATGAACAAGATTATCAAATAACATACGGTCCGGTAACTGCAAGCAACGTATATTCGAAAGCCCCTCTTACTTTCCGTACTTTAGATGGGAACAAAAACAATATCAGCTTCATGGTAATCAATGATATACATGGGGACAACACTCTTTTCAATAATCTACTGAAAGGTTTCAAGAAAGGGGAAACGGACTTTGTTGTATTTAATGGAGATATGGTCAGCCATATGGATAACGAGCAACAAATGTTTGAAGGTTTCGTCAATCCTGCAACCAAACTATTTGCTTCCGAGACTCCATTCTATATGGTTCGAGGCAATCATGAAAGTAGAGGTAAATTCGCCCACCACTATATGTCGTACTTCCCCACTCCTACTAACATGCCCTATTATTCTTTTAAAGAAGGGCCTGTATATTTTATTATCATGGACGGAGGTGAAGATAAACCGGATAATGACATCGAATATTTAGGAACTGCTGCATTTGATAATTATCGTGAAGAACAAGCCGAATGGTTACGTAAAGTTGTGCAAAGCGAAGAATTCAAATCTTCCCCGTTCAAAGTAGTAATGATTCACGTACCTCCCGTTCAAAGCACATGGCATGGTCCGTTACATACAAAGAAAACATTCTTACCTATTTTGAATGAAGCAGGTATAGACTTAATGCTATGCGCACATTTGCATCAGCATATATACAACCAACCTAATACAGACGGGGTTAATTTTCCCATTCTGATAAATTCAAATACTAACGTAATGAAGATTAATGCAGATGCAAAGATACTAAATATTGTGATTGAAGATGAAGCCGGAAAAGAAGTGAAAAGAGTATCTTACGACGCTAAATAAAAGAATATTCAATAGACCCTTTCTCGTATGGATATAAAAATCTTTAAGAAAGGATCTATTATTTTTATTATGAAAAAGCCACAGCCCCACTATGCCAAGGCAACGCTATTCAATCACAAAAGTCTCAGATTTAAAATTACTGTAATATCTTCCGGAGATTGCAATGAATTTCAGAACACAATAGTCAGGGTCCATAACCCCTTTTTTATAATACATAGTATCTCCTTCTTCCCATATCATTTCTTTACTGACATGATCTGTCAGGACTTCGATGTTACCTTTCAGCATCACCCCTCTAAAAAAGCGGGAATCGCAAAAATAGATACAAGAATGATCGTTCTCCAAAAATTGTGCTACCCGCATAGACGAAGTGTTTGTAGTAAAGTAAAAGGTATGAATTCCTTTGATTACAACATCTAAACAATAAAAAAGAAATCGAATCTTCTAATTAAAGCTAAACTCAATAAAGATATTAACTGAGAATATCAAAAAAACAGAAATAGATTCCTTCTATATAACAATTCTTATTGTATAGAAAGGAATCTATTAGCTATCAAATTCTTTTCTGAATGACTATCCAATATGACTAATCAACACCCGCTTCAAACGATTCAAACCTTCAATCAACACCTGTCGGGGACAAGCTATATTGATACGAATAAAGCCTTCACCATTTTTACCATAGAGACTCCCATTATTTACCTGCAACTTCTCTTCAGCCAATAAAGTATGTACTATCTCTATAGAAGATCGTTTCAGGACAGAACAATCCACCCATACCAGATAAGTACCTTCAAGCATTGTCACAGGGAATTGCGGGAGATTCTCGCTGAAATAAGCTTTCAGATAGTTATAATTTATCCAAAGATAATACTTCAGTTCTTCCAACCATTCTTTTCCTTCATTATAGGCAGCAATCAATGCTTCAATACCAAATGGATTTACGTCACACACTTCATTTATATTAATAGCTTTATCTATCTTTATACGCAAATCTGCATTGGCACAAACGATGTTTGCAATCTGTAGTCCAGCCAGATTAAAAGCCTTACTTGGTGAAACACAGGTAACAGAACGCATCAGAAATTCTGGAGAAATAGATGCAAAAGGAGTATATATATATCCGGGATAAACTAGCTCACAATGAATTTCATCCGCTATTACCCATACATCGTTCCGAAGACAGATCTCTCCTATACGATTCAGCTCCCGCTTAGTCCATACCCTACCGACGGGATTGTGCGGATTACACAACAATAGAAGTTTCACACTCGGATCAGCAGATTTCTTTTCTAAATCACTAAAATCAATTTGATAAGTACCATCCCGATAAATTAACGGATTGGTAATCACTTCACAACCATTGTTACGGATGGATGAAAAGAAGCAATTATATACCGGAGTCTGTACCAAGACCTTGTCCTGTGGGGATGTCAGGGCCTTTATTATGGCAGACAAAGCAGGTACGACTCCGGTGGTATAAATAATCCATTCTTTTTCTATTTGCCAAGCGTGGCGTCTATCAAACCAATTGATAATAGCTTCATAATACGTATCAGGTACGCTAGCATAACCGAAAATACCATGTTCCACACGTCTGCGTAATGCTTCTACTATAACAGGAGCCGCACGAAAATCCATATCGGCTACCCACATAGGTAAGACATTCTCTTCTTTTGTCGTATCCCATTTATAAGAATTGGTCCCACGTCGAGGAATTATCTCATCAAAATTGCATTTCATTGATTGAAACAAGTTGTATTATCCCACAATCTCAATTCACAATTTCCCGGAGCTTTGATGTTTTCATCCAAGATGATTTCACCATAACTTTCTGCTATGATACTTCCGCTACGAGGATTCTTCACACTATGCACAGAACTCTTTATAGTAGCATTTATACTACTATATTCAAAGCAGAGGTCAGTATCATCAGCCATTACACAATTTTCCATTACGAGATCATGCGCATAACAGAGTGGTTGCGTACCGGAAATCTTACAATTCACCAAACGTAAGTTATGTGAATGCCAACCTAAATACTCACCATTCAATTCGGAATCATACACCGTTACATGCTCGGTATTCCAAAAAGCATCTTTGGAGTTGATAATAGCATTACGAATCTCCACATTCTTACAATACTGAAATGAATAGTTACCATTTTGACTGTAATTCTCAATGCGAATATTTGCACTGTGAGCGAAGAGATAATCAGCATTTTCAACCTGCACATTTCTTAATTCCACATTACGGCAATGCCAAAGAGTTTCCTGTGCATTGGAAAGCTGCACATTCTCTAACTTTACTCCCTCCATTTCACGAAACATCTTTGGGGCTTCTACTATAGTATCCATCATTTGTAAATTCTGAGAATACCATAAAGCAGCTCGTGCACCTTCCGTAAAGAGACATTTCTTCACGATAAAACCATTGTTATGCCAAAACGGATATTTACCTTCAAAACGACAGTTCACTGCAATGATATTACTGCATTCTTTCAATGCAGATTCTCCTTTATGGATAATTATATTATCAAGTTCTAAATCGTGTGTTGCAAATAAAGGACGTTCGCCTTCATATTCTTTGTTTTTAATAAACTCCATTGTTCTATAATTTGTTATTCGTTGATTTCAATTATCAAATATTTTCAGTTAAGTAGTGCATCATAATTAATAAATACTAGGATCAATTATAGTATCTGTCATTCAGAAAAGATACTATCGAAAATCATTCGATCCTCCACTCGTCCCAAACGGGTATAGCTATATGAAGTAGAAAAAGTCTCATAAAAAGTACTATACAGTTGTTTCCATAAAACATCAGATCGCCAGCGTGCATGGTTCCCAGAGCAGAAGACGACGTCGATAATTTTTCTGATAAATAATAATACTTTTCATTCCTATTCAGTTCCGACATATCTACTGCCATGGCAATAAAGCCTTGAAAGCTATGGTTGCTGCATTTTCCTCTAAAGTAGCTTCGAATGTGGTTGATCCAATTATTATTCTAAGACTGTTATTCATAAGCTCATTATCACCATTTTCATCATCCTCATTATTGTTTCCATCGTTGTTATCTCCTCCATTGCCGCTATCTGGATAATCAGGTACCAACGGCCGTTCTATATTCGTAATAAGGTTGTCTGTGCCGCATGACACAGCACTGACAAATAAAGTCAGTAGCAGAATCAAAGTGATTATATACAATTGCCTCATAACAGCGAGGTATTATTGTTTTAATGATTCATTGAAGAAAGACTCCAATTTATCAAACGGAATAAGACCGACACGATCATACAAATCCACATGCCCTGCACCAGGAACAATATATAACTCCTTTGGTTCGGCAGCCAGTCGGTAAGCATTTTCACTGAACTCACGTGAATGGGCATTTTCGCCGGTTATAAAAAGCAATGGACGAGGAGAAATCGTTTCGATATCAACAAAAGGATAGAAATTCATAAATTTCACATTACTAGCGAATGTCGGATGTGTCGTAGTAAGAGGTGTTGCTCCTTTAGGGGTGAATTCACCTCGTTGTGTACGATAGAATTCATAAAATTCACGTTCTATCGGGGTAGATTCTTTGGTCAGTTCATGCACTGTACCACTGGTATATTTAGTCTTTCCCCCTATAAATTCCACATACCGTTGATTGGCTGCCTCAACAAGAATTTGTTTTCTCTGTTCCAAAGTAAGTGCGCGCTTCAATCCATTACGATTGGCTGTTCCCATATCGTACATGCTTACCGTTGCGATAGCTTTGAGGCGAGGATCGATTTTTGCAGCACTGATAGCAAAACTTCCACTACCACAAATTCCAATTACCCCAATACGATTCCTGTCAATAAACGGACGTGTACCTAAAAAGTCCATTGCTGCACTGAAAGTTTCTGCATAGACTTCCGGCAAGACAGCATTACGAGGCTCCCCTTCACTCTCACCCCAAAATGAAAGGTCAATAGATAAGGTAACATAACCACGTTCAGCCATCTTAGTCGCATAAAGATTCGCACTCTGTTCTTTGACCGCTCCCATTGGGTGACCAACAATGATGGCTGGGTATTTATCCCCTTCTTTCATACTTTTAGGCAAGAAAAGGTTTCCGCTCACTTTCATCTTATACTGATTGGAAAAAGACACTTTCTCTGTATTCAACAGATCACTCTTATAAAAATTATCCGCATCTGTCTGCGCAAAGGAAAAGCTGATGCCTAATGACGTTAGAAATGTTACTAGCAATAATAGTATTCGTCTCATATCTTACCTATTTTAATGATTAATATATTGATTACCTAATTTCGACATTGCAAAATTCGAAAGAATAGAGAAAAATCATTGTAGACATATTACGGCTATTATTACCCAAATTACAGAATTTGATGTTTTACCCGGAAGGGAAGAAAAAAAGTTATACCCCAATTACAGATAGTATAACCTTAATTGCGTTTTTACCCAAACCCATAAAATAAAAAACAGTCAACTATATCCAAATGACTTATGGGCTCTATGCGTCCTTCCTAAAACAGTCCAAAAGTTGCGAAATTAAATATGGACGTAAATTCTATGGCTATTAGGAAAATACACATTAGTACCAAACATTCAATTAAATATTCACTATAAAAAGCCAGAAGTTAAAAGACTTACAAGGTACGAGAATAAAATGTATAAATAGAGAAAATCGGAGCACATGCCAAAAACATTCGATGCGTGTATTGATTCTCACATTGCTGAAAGATAATCCGAACTGCCGCATAGTGGTCATCGTGATTTAGCAACAGTTATGGCGAAATAGAACCAGAAGAATGGACTAAAGCTTACCCTTGCTTTGATGCAAAAGACTGGAAATTGCTTTAAATAGGACAGATATAACATAAAATCCCCGGTAATGCCTTAGACACTTGGCATTCCAGGGATTTTCCTTACACACAAAAGTTATTATAGAAAATTGAAAACTGTTCTGTTAAAAGCGCAAACCTACAGTGAGGACTACTTTATGATTGTTATTCTTTAATTCTGTTCCTTCCAAATACTTATTATAGAAAGCATAGAAATCTTCTTTGTATTGACTATATTGATAAGCCATATCTACATAGAACATCTCTCCACGATAACCACAACCTAAAGTGTAATTGTTAGTTGCCCCAGCATTCGAATACTCCGTATCTGTACGGATTGAGTTGTCCTGCAAATATTTAAAGGCGCTTGATTTCATTGAAGCTGTAACATGATTATACCCCAGACGGAAAGCAAATTCGGGAGCTAACTTGAACTCAACTCCTGCACGAAGTGTATGAACTCCATCCATCATTGTTTTCACGTCATCAGTCTGTTGCAACTCCTCTCCATCGGGAGTTTTTATTTTAGCGGATGAGTAATCCATATATTCATATTCCAATCCTACAGCAGCAACCGAACCAAATGTATATCCTGTACTCAAATTAAACTTCCAAGGCGTTACCAAGCGATACTTAAATTCACCATCCATCGGATTACTATTACGATCAACAGGTTCGGCAAATCCGGGTGCTACACCTTCTACATTCAAATCATAATCAATAAATGCACGGTTACTCTCAGTTATGGAATAGAAAGTTGGAGTATGGATTGCACCCCCAATACGGAAAGAAGAACTTTCAATCGGACGCCAAATAAATCCTAACTTTAAATCAACTCCACTACCATCAGACCAGAAGTCATTACCTAAATCATAACCACCTTGTTCATTACCTTGCTTATCAGTAAAGTCCTCTTTATAAAGGCTTGTACGTTTATAGTCTATACTATATGCACCAATAGTTGCACCCAGATAAAACCGATCATAGAAATTGAAAGAGACATTGAAATCATAAGAATGTAGACCTCCTCTTTCACGAGCTGTATAAGCTTGTCTTACCTTATCACCATTGTTAAAATATGAAAGATAACCATTGAACAACTCTCCTTCTTCGGGATTTTCTGTATTCTCAAGATATTCCGGAACAGCTAAATGTGCGTCATATCCCAATAATCCAAGCCAAGGTATATCCGGATTTGTATAGGCATCTTTCCGGTTCAGAGTTTCAACAGGGAATGGAGCATACTGCCCCTTATCATTATAATTCAACATTCCTGCCATAGTCTCTGTTTGAGACGATCCGAAGATTCCATTCATTACCATATTCTTATCAAAAGATTTCGTACGGCGATAATTAAAACCGAAATTTACAAAACGTAAAGAGGAATAATTTCCTATTTTCGTTGAGAGTATAAATCCCGCATTATCAAAGGAACCGCGAAATTTATCTACGCTCGGTCCACCTCCTGATTGTTTGGAACCTATATTGGTAAAGCCAAAAGATAACATCGCATCATTACTACGATATATACCGATGCCGGCAGGATTGGTTCCCATAGTTGAAATGTCACCTCCTAATGCTCCCATAGCGCCACCCATACCAATAAAACGTGCGGTTCCATTTAAGTCGCTTCCCATCCAACGATTGGCATCATAGATAGTAGGCTGTGCATACACGCTACCCATGCAAAAAAGAAGTACACCGATTAGGGTTAATTTACCTATATTTTTCATAACTTTATATCTTTAGTCAATCATTTATCTGCTTGCTATTTTCTTCCCTATGCTATCTTCTACTACCACCGCCAGATGAACGTGAAGAGCCACCACCAGAACTGCGAGAAGAACCACCGCTACTACGAGAACTTCCACTAGAAGAAGGGCTATAAGATGGGCTACTACTACGAGAAGGAGTATAGGATGGACTACTGCTTCTGGAAGGAGTATAAGACGGTGATGAACTGCGACTAGAACCCGGTGAATACGTTGAACTACTACGTGAAGAAGATGAACTTCCACGAGAATAAGTCGAGCTGCTACGAGTAGAGGAAGAGCTACCACGAGTATAGGTTGAACTTCCACGGGAAGATGAAGAAGAATTACCACGAGAGTAAGAAGAACTTCTACGAGTTTCCGTAGATGAACTTCGACGATATGTAGATGGTTCTCTTGTAGTAGTTGACGTATTAGCACGTGTACTACTAGGACGCGTATAGGTAGATGAACCACGACGAGAGGATTCACCTCGAGTACCGGATGTACCCTCTATACGGGAATTTGTAGGAATCCGAGTACCTACGACTCTGCCATTGGATGATCCACGAACAGAACTTCCCTGATAGTTGGAACGGCTTCCCTCACCTCGTCTAGAATAAAATGATGAACCACTGCTATAACGGGCACGATTATTGGCATTCAGTACACTGCGTCCACCATAATAAGGTCGGCTTACGCCTCCCCAACTCGGACCACCACCCCAATGATGATGATGATGTCCCCATGAACCGCCACCATACCAGCCACCCCAGTAGCTACCATAATAAGGATAGTATCCCCAACCACAGTAAGGACGATTCCAGCCCCAACCGTAATTCCATCCCCAGCCATAATTCCAGCCCCAACCAAAAGAGTTATAGCGCCAATCCCACCAAGCCGGATTACCGAATGTAGGGAATGCATAAGCATAAAATCCATCAGTATAAATGTTCCAGTCCCACGAATTAACTCCGTAGACTAAATCCCAATAGAGCGGACTATTGACACTGATAGCGAAACGCGGATTACGAAAACGAATAATACGTTCTGCATATTCATAATCTTCATCTGTTCCGTTGAACTCACCATTTATCCATTCTCCATCTAAATCTGAAGTCTTTTTTCCTTTAATATATAAAGTGTCATTCTCCATTTCGAACTCGTTGTCACGAGCATCGTAACGACGATTATATTCATCCACATCCCGTGTTTTTCCCTTACGGTCTTGAATAACGACCGTAGTACCCGGAGAGGTATAGATGTTGGTCGTAACCTGTTTCTTCGGTTCCTTCTTGACCGGAGTTTCTTTTTTCTCCTTTTTATCTTTAGAAGGGATGAAGTAAAGGTCATCATCAGCGCTTTGTGCCCTCAGGCCTAGCGGGAGGCATAAAGCAATCAACAGGAAATAAACAATCTTTTTCATATCATCGCGGTTTATATAATTACTTATACTTTTTCACTTTACAAAGATAAAGAAGAGATTCTCCTTTAAAGGGAGATTTTCCCCAAACGATTATAGGGATTTCCCTATTATTTTATCACAAAAATAAAAAAATACTGATTAACAGCATACTAACTAACAATAAATTAGCATTAAATGTTGTTATATGGCACTTTTTAGCTTTTTTGAGGGTGAGCGGTTCTTCTTACAGGAAAAGTACAGTTCTTGATAGAAACAGTAATCATGGTTACATAACCCGTAATTTATATACAATCAGGTTCGCGATTCCACTATACCTTTGCATCGATAATTAAAAGGAAAATTTTAAAACATTATTTATGTATGTACTTAGAAAATATTTATTCCCCGGAAGATGTAAAGAAGTTATCAGTGAAAGAACTGAATGGTTTAAGTGGTGAAATTCGTATGGCACTGTTGCAAAAGTTAAGTGAACATGGAGGGCACTTTGGACCTAATTTCGGAATAGTGGAAGCGACTATTGCCTTACATTATGTGTTCAATTCTCCAAAAGATAAAATAGTATTTGACGTGTCACACCAAAGTTATGTGCACAAGATGCTGACTGGACGTAAAGATGCCTTTCTTAATCCGGACAAATATGATGAAGTGTCAGGTTATACCGAACCCAAAGAAAGTAAACATGATTTCTTTATTATAGGTCATACATCGACTTCCATTAGTTTGGCAAGCGGATTGGCTAAAGGGCGAGATCTGAATGGAGGAAATGAAAATATAATAGCAGTGATAGGCGATGGTTCGTTAAGCGGCGGTGAAGCTTTCGAAGGTTTGGATTATGCTGCGGATTTAGGTAGTAATATGATCATTATCGTTAATGATAATCAGATGTCCATTGCCGAAAATCATGGAGGCTTATACCAGAATCTAAAAGCTCTGCGTGACAGTAACGGTCAATGTGAATGTAACTACTTCAAAGCTATGGGTCTTGATTATATGTATGTAAAGGATGGCAATAATGTGGAAACTTTGATTGAGGCTTTCTCCAAGGTAAAAGATATCCAACATCCTATTGTAGTACATATTAACACGCTTAAAGGCAAAGGTTATGAACGTGCTGAACAAAACAAAGAGACTTATCATTGGCGTACTCCATTCAACATAGAAACAGGAGAAGCGAAAGCGAATTACGGTCAGACGGGAGATTATTCCGAAGTAACCGCACGGTATCTGCTAAAGAAAATGAAAGAAGATTCACGTGTAGTAACAATAACTTCGGGTACTCCCACCGTTATGGGATTTACTCCGAATCGTCGGCAGGAAGCAGGTAAACAATTCGTGGATGTCGGTATTGCTGAAGAACACGCTGTAGCGCTGGCTTCAGGTATTGCAGCCAATGGTGGAAAACCTGTTTATGGAGTATATAGTACATTTATCCAACGTTCTTATGACCAGCTTTCGCAAGATCTCTGTATTAATAATAATCCGGCAGTGTTGTTAGTTTTCTGGGGAACATTATCTGGTATGAATGATGTAACACATCTCTGTTTCTTCGATATTCCACTCATTAGCAACATCCCTAATATGGTTTATCTGGCACCGACTTGCAAAGAAGAATATCTGGCTATGCTCGAATGGAGTATCCGTCAAAACGAACATCCGGTAGCGATTCGTGTTCCGGCAACCGAAGTTATTAGTTGTGGTGAACCTGTCGATACTGATTATAGCGAACTCAACCGTTATAAAATTACTCATCGTGGTTCAAAAGTAGCAATTCTGGCTTTAGGTTCTTTCTTTGGATTAGGACAGTCAGTGATCTCTTTATTGAAAAAGCAAACAGGCATTGACGCTACATTAATCAATCCGCGTTATATCACAGGAGTGGATAGTGTACTCATGAATGAACTGAAAGCTGATCATCAGCTGGTGATTACTTTGGAGGATGGTGTATTGGACGGAGGATTTGGTGAAAAGATCGCCCGTTACTATGGGGCCTCGGATATGAAGGTTCTTAACTTCGGAGCAAAAAAAGAGTTTGTAGATCGTTTTGATTTGCAAGAACTGCTTCGTGCCAATCATTTGACTGACGAACAGATTGTGGAAGATATTATGAATCTTATCGGATAAATAATAGTTCATACTGTTTCTCTGATTACTCAAACAGAGCGCCTATTTACATCAATAAGGCGCTCTGTTCTTCAATAAAGTCTCCGTTTTCCAATTTGTGAGAAACAGCTCCTTCAATCATCTTTAAAGATAAAAGATAAGGAACTATTTTCCTTCGTCCTTTTTCTGACTAAAGATCAATTTACCTCTCTGGCTGATTGTCCACAATCCGTCTATAAGTCTTACATTCTTTGTATCATCGTCTTCTACATTCCAGGCAGATCCACCGTATGGCAAACTACGTTTATCCAATATTTCATTAGGCTGATTATTAGAAAAGAAAAGTTCTGCCCGCACAGAATCCGGACTAAAAACGATAAAAGCAGAAGCGCCACTCCCGTCTATAGCTTCCGTACGTATTCCTTTCTCAAAAAGGCGTATGCAATCTTGCCGAACTTCACACCATACATATCCGGCAGAACCGATACATCCATGGTCATCACGATCACCACCTAAAAGCGCCTTTTCACGAGGAATCACTACTATTTTAGTGGCCGACATTCCTTCAGAATACTTTCCATTGTAATATACTGTAGCAGTGTCTTCCAATAATATTCCGCTGGGAGAGTCTCTTTCGGCATATAGTGTACTAAACTCTAAGGTGTCACCCAATTGAGAAACGATAGTTAAAGTATTCATTGTAACGTCAGAGATCACTCCCTTCACACTTACTTGTTGGGGTGTACAAGCTGTCATTGCCAACAAGCACACTCCCGCCATTACATTTAGATTTTTCATAATTACTATAAATAAAAAAATGATTTGCTAAAATATGAACCAGGTTCAATAAAACAATTATTTTCGTTGCCACTACTACAGCAATACAACTTCATAGAATATAACGAAAAAACATAAAAAAGAGTTTGACAGATAGTCAATAACGATCCATTATTATTCTACAATCATTCGAGGAATATATAACTTCTTAAAATCCTTTTTATCAATACCTGTTATTGTCACAGGTAAGTATCCGACAGAAATAGTTACTTTTCCGTCCACAACTTTAAATAGTTGCATTCTTCCAAAAATATCTGTGACAATTATCTTTTTAGTATGCTGTAAATGCAAGGTCTCTTCGCTATGTCCCTTTTCTATCCACAAACACATCTGAGTTTTCCCTTTATTATCATACGCAAATCCATACGTCGAACCTGTATATTTGCCAATAGGAGTTGCATATCTATAATTATGTATCATATTAGAATATGCTACGGCAGACGGTTTCACACTAAGAGATTCATTAAATCTGAGAATACCGAAAAAGGCTTCGGGATTATAAGCTCCGAACGGTTCATCAGCAATCTCATACCAGAACACTTTTTTAGCCCCATAGTATAGATGTGATAAATAAGTTCTAACCAGATAAGCAGCCTGTTCATATTCGGTAACAGGTACATAATGGTTAGGTTTCCCATCACTTGTATAAGTAGTCCAACCCACTTCCGTAACCCACATTTCTGTTGATACTTTCAACTCCTTCAGTTTATTCTTATTTTCATTATAAAAACCGGAAGCGAATTTCTCCGTTTCAGGATAGATTTTATCATTCACATAGGGATGAATTGCAACAACATCAATATAAGGAGCTGCTCCTCTTTCATTTACAAAATATTCAATCCATTCCCCTTCCCCCTGCCACATTAATTGAATGGATGGATCTATCTCACGAATAGAATCTCCCATCTGCTTAATAAGGTCCGCAAACGGTTTTCCCCAACCTTGAGGCCGCCATTGTTGTCCCTCAGGATGCGGCCAACGTTTCGACCATCCACCAAAATTATTAGGTTCATTTTGCGACTCAAATATAGGGAAATGTCCTTTAGTCAGTTCTACATATTTTTTTAGAATAGATATATCGTTATCCCAAGTCCAAATGCTTTTCTTATTTTGTACACCATTAAATGAATCTACATATCCAAACAAATTGAGCCAGCAGATATGATGGCTATCCAGATAATCCAAATCAGGATCGCTCTTTAATCCGTCTTCAATAACTTTCTTCCAATTACTTTCATCACGTACCCAAGCTATACCCAACTTCTGTTGCACTGCTGCAATCTTCCATTTCTTATAATCATATCGGGTAAAATGCCCGCAAATACCAAAAGGAGAATCCCAATCTTTTTTTGTAAGAGTTACATTCGGTATTACTCCAAATCCTCCTTCGATAGTGTCAGTTTTTATCCCGGACACAGCAATCACCTTTAGAGTATAATATCCTAAATCCTTTTGTTTAAGTGGATAGTGAATGGGAGAATGCTCCT
>ERZ826016.2711-NODE-2711-length-13320-cov-2.429250_pt1 | contig 13320 bp, 9 predicted proteins | sample MGYA00519872_ERZ826016 | MGnify/ENA primary metagenome ERZ826016 (study PRJEB31778, sample SAMEA3449218) | human gut metagenome | biome: human gut; feature: human-associated habitat; material: faeces | place: United Kingdom | collected 2010/2012 ... | reverse complement strand
CGATATTAACCAGATCATTGCCAATTTGACCCCGCAGGATATGGAAATGCTGCGGGGCGTGGCCGCGTCCATCTTAGGCGACGGCGGGCAGGGAAGTGCGCCCGGTGCGGCGTCCCCTCCCGGTGCACAGCCTACGCCCCAGCCTAAGCCGGGGAGCGCCAACAGCGCCGTGCAGCAGCTGACAGACACGGTGGCCGGTGCCCAGAATATGCAAAATCTGCTGTCCGGGCTGGAGGGGCTGAACTTTGGTAAGGCGGACTTTGAAATGATGATGAAAGCCAAGTCCATTTTTGACCGTATGAACCGCAGCAGCAATAAAAATGTGGATCTGATCCGGGCGCTGAAGCCCCATTTAAGCCCCAAGAGCCAAAACAAGGCGGACCAGGCCATGCAGATCCTGCGTCTGTTTGAGGTGCTGCCTATGCTGGAGGAGTTGTTTTAGTGCCGGCGTTTAGTGAGGATCAGATCAATGAAGCCAAGGAGCGGGTGCGCCGTATGCATGCTCGTGCCGGGTCGTATCTGCCCCGGGAGGAACCGCCGCAAGGGCATAACGACCGTCAGACGGCACCGCCGCCCGGCAAGGAAAAAGCATCCCCGGCTGCGCCAAACCCGGAGGAACCGGCATCGGAGAACGAAGGGGATGACAACGCCGTAATCTTAATGCTGCTTCTGCTTTTAGGACGCGAAGGCGCAGATCAGGCGTTGCTTTTGGCTCTGCTTTATCTTTTGTTTTGATAAGGGTTGGAAAAATAGGGTAAAATATGTTATAATCCGTTAGTGTAACATCTCACAATGAAAGGAAGTTTCATTTTGACAGATTATGTGCAAAAGAAGATAGCCCCCGGGGTAGAGCTTTTGGCTGTGCCTGCCGGGCGGTTTAAGACCAATGAACTGGCCATTCACTTGGCAGTGCCTATGGAGGAGCAGATGGCGGCGAACTATGCGCTGGCCATCTCAGCGGTCAGCCGTAAGGGCAAGGCCTATCCGGATATGCGTGCGCTGCACTTGCAGTTGGACAAGCTCTACGGCGCGGCCATCAGCGTCACCGCCAACAAATCCGGCGGCTGCCAAATTTTGAAGATGGGCATCACCACACTGGACGATCGCTTCGCCCTGGATGACGAGAAGATTGCCGAGGCGGGACTGGAGCTGCTAATGAATCTGCTGTTTGACCCGCTTTTGGGGGAGGACGGCCTGTTCTCATCGGCGGATATTGAGACGGAGCGTCGGGTGCTGCTGGAGAAGCTGGCTGCCGAGGAGAACGAAAAACGCCTGTACGCGGTCATGCAAATGCAGCAGATTATGTTTGCCGGCGATCCGTACCGGATCAATCCCAAAGGCACCAAAGAGACTTTGTTGGCTGCCACGCCGGAGAGCGTAACCGCCGCCTGGCACCGCATGCTGCGAGAGAGCAAAATGCTGGTAACTGTGGTCGGCAGCACGGATCCGGAGGCGGCCTGTGCGGCGCTGCGCCGTCGGTTAGAGGGCGTGGAGCGAGCGTATCAGCCCATGCCCACTCCCCATTTTGTGGCCCGGTGCGAACAGGTGAAAGATGTGCGGGAGAGCGAAAAAATTCGTCAAGGTAAGCTGGTGCTGGGCTTTCGTGTGAATATGCGCCCGGATGATCCGTTGGCACCGGCTATGCGCAGCTTTTGCGATGTGTTCGGCGGCGGCCCGTACTCCAAACTCTTTATGAATGTGCGAGAGAAGATGAGCCTTTGTTACTACTGTTCTGCTCGCTTTGCCCGCCAAAACAGCTACATCTTTATTCAGTGCGGCTGTGAGGAGGAGAATATGGACAAGGCTGTGGCCGAGATCCTGCATCAGCTGGAGATGATTCGGGATGGTGACTGCAAAGCCGAGCTGGAAAGCTCCCGCATTGCCATGATCGACGCGCTGGACGGCGTGGCAGACACCCCCAACGGCCTGGAAAACTGGTATGCCGCCCGGCTGTTGGACGACGTATTCCGTACCCCTGCCCAGGTGGCGGAGGAGACCCGGAGCGTGACTGTGGAGCAGTTACAAGAATGTGCCGGTCGGTTGTCGCTGGATACCGTTTACCGCTTAGTGGCAGAGAAAGAGGAGGTGCAGGCACAGTGAAAGAACAAGTTTCTTCCATTTTGGACGAACGCTATTATGAAATTGACCACCCCACAGGGCTGAAAATATTTGTGATGCCTAAGGCTCATTACCGCTCTGCTTATGCGGTGATCGGTACCAAGTATGGCTCCATTGACAATCGCTTTAAGCGCTCGGATGCTGCCGAATACACCCAGGTACCGGAAGGCATTGCACATTTTTTGGAGCACAAGCTGTTTGAGTCCGAGGAGCTGGATGCTTTTCAGCGCTTTGCGGCCACCGGTGCGTCTGCCAATGCGTATACTTCTTTTGACAAGACCTGCTATCTGTTCCAGTGCAGCGACCACTTTGACCAGTCGTTGGAGATTTTGCTGGACTTTGTGCAGCACCCGTACTTTACGCCTCAAACGGTGGAAAAAGAGCAGGGGATTATCGGCCAGGAGATCACCATGTACTATGATGTACCCGGCTGGATGAGCACCTTTAACCTGTTGCGGTGCCTGTATAAGAACCACCCGGTGCGCATTGATATTGCCGGTACGGTGGAGTCCATCTCCCACATTACGGACAAGCTGCTGTATGACTGCTACAATACTTTTTATAACCTGCACAATATGGCACTGGCGGTGGTTGGCAATGTGACACCGGAGCAGGTGCTGGCCGTCTGTGATCGGTGCTTAAAACCGACAGCCGATGTGACGGTAGAGCGGGCGTTCCTGCCGGAACCGCGAGAGACGTTCAGCTAATATGTCACTTGGAATCAATACCTTAATGGATTTATTGCAGACTGCTATAAAGAAGCTTGCACCAAGCCGGAGCAGGACATAGAGACCATTATTCTTACCAATCTGCTGCTGGAGATTATGGCCGGTGACTCCTCGCCTCTCTATAAAGACTTGTTTGACCGAGGACTGATCAGCGGCGAATTCTCTACGGAGTATTTTCACGGCTACGGGTATGAAGCCATTATCTTTGACGGCGAGAGCACGGATCCCCGGCAGGTGGCGGCCGCCATTCAGGCAGAGGTAGAACGCCTGCGCCGGGAGGGGATTCCGGAGGATCTGTACCAGGCAGCCCTGCGCAAGTCCTATGGTCGGGAAGTGATGTCCTATAACGATATTGACAGTGTGGCCAACGGTATGATAGATGCCCACTTTAACGGCTTTTCCATCTTTGATGTGACGAATCGCTACAAGGCCATTACCAAGGAGAAGATTGAGGCGCGCTTGCAGCAGGTAATGAACCCGCAGTACAGCGCCCTGTCGGTTGTAAAGGCAGAGGAGGAGCAGCATGAGTAATTTTACCCGCGTGTACTTCCCCGGGCTGGGGATCGACTTTGATCTGCCCTCTGTGGCGTTCACCATCGGCAGTTATGATATTCATTTTTACGGTATCATTATCGCCTTTGGCTTTATGCTGGCGGTGCTGTACGGCGGCCGTATGGCATACAAGTGGCGTATGAGCCTGGACGGGATGACGGATGTGCTCATTTGGGGTACGGTCTTCGGTATCGTCTGCGCTCGGGCATATTATGTGATTTTTGAGTGGGGCTATTACAGCGCCCACCCGGCAGAGATCGTGCAAATTTGGAACGGCGGGCTTGCCATTTACGGTGGCATTATCGGTGCCCTGATCGGCGCCGCCATCGGCTGCAAGGTGGGCAAGATCGACTTTCGCAATCTGCTGGACTTGGGTGCCTTGGGCCTGCTTATCGGCCAGGGTATCGGCCGCTGGGGCAATTTCTTTAACCAGGAGGCCTTTGGCACCAATACGGACACGGCGCTCTTTAGAATGTGGAGCGTAAAGATCAGAGATACGCTGGCCGCCTCTTCTGCGGATTTGGCTGCTAAGGGTGTGACCGTGGACCCGGAGGTGCCGGTGCACCCCACTTTCCTGTATGAAAGCCTGTGGTGTGTATTGGGCTTTCTGATCCTCAATTACATTGTGCATAAACACCGCAGCTTTAAGGGCGAGATTTTTGTGCTATACGGCGTTTGGTACGGCGTGGAGCGCATGGTAGTGGAGGGTATGCGTACAGACAGCCTGTACATCGGCTCCACCAGTATTCGGGTCAGCCAGGTGCTGTCGGCGGTGATTGCCGTTGTGGCACTGGTGTACTTTATTGTGGTGATGGTGAAGAAGAAGCAGGGCCGTCTGCCCCAGCGCCTGCGGGTGGTGCCGGTAGAGGAGCTGCCACCCCGCCCCACCAAGGAGGAGCGCCGTGCTGCCCAGGCGGCCAAGCGCAGCAAAACAAAGAATAAAGGAGTAAACGAGGAGAAAAATGGCACAGATCATTGACGGCAAGGCCGTGTCGCGCGCCGTGCGGGCGCGGGTGGCACAGGAGACCCTTGCATTAAAAGAACAGGGCGTGACCCCGGGGCTGGCAGTTATCTTGGTAGGCGAGGATCCGGCATCCCAGGTGTATGTGCGCAACAAGGAAAAAGCTTGCGCCGAGGTGGGCTTTTACAGCGAAAAATACACGCTGCCCGCAGACACCACCCAGGCGCAGCTGAATGCACTGGTAGACGAATTGAACGCAAAAAAGGAGATAAACGGCATCCTTTGCCAGCTGCCTTTGCCGCCGCACCTAAGCGACAAAGAGGTGATCGCACGTATTGACCCGGCCAAGGATGTAGACGCCTTCCACCCGGAGAATGTGGGTGCTATTATGATTGGTGACTACCGCTTTTTGCCCTGCACCCCTGCCGGGGTGATGGAACTGATCCGTTCCACCGGCACGGACCTGACCGGCAAGCGGGCGGTGGTGCTGGGGCGCAGCAACATTGTGGGCAAGCCCATGGCTATGCTGCTGCTGCACGAGAATGCCACAGTGACCATTGCCCATTCCAAGACACAGAATTTGGCAGAGCTGACCAGGCAGGCGGATGTGTTGGTGGCGGCAGTGGGTCGCCCTAAGTTCGTTACAGCAGATATGGTAAAGCCCGGCGCAGTGGTTATTGATGTGGGTATGGACAGGGATGAGAACGGCAAGCTGTGCGGCGATGTGGATTTTGACGGTGTTTCCCAGGTGTGTGGCGCCATTACCCCGGTGCCCGGCGGTGTGGGTCCCATGACCATCTCCATGCTGCTGGAGAATACGCTGACCGCTGCCAAACTGCAAAACAGTCTGTAATTTTAACCAAGAATTCTTTGATAAACAACCAAACCTATGGCGGATATGTATAAAAATACATATCCGCCTCTTTTTTTTGCAGTTTGCACATTGAATGGTCGCCCGGTTTGTGGTAAACTTGTATCAGTTTTTTTATTTGCAGAAAGGGTGAAACAATGCAGACAATTACACTTGCAATGTCCGTGGATGACATCATCGGTAAGGTACAGGACGCCGTATGGGGCTGGCCGCTGATCATTTTGATTTTAGCCGCCGGCGTGTGGCTGACGGTGCGAACCGGCTTTGTACAGGTGCGGCACCTGGGCAAGGCACTGAAGTTTATGGTTAAGAATGAGGACAACGGCGAGGGAGAGGTTACTTCCTTCGGCGCGCTGTGCACGGCGCTGTCCGCCACCATTGGTACCGGCAATATCGTAGGCGTGGCTACGGCCATTTGCCTGGGTGGTCCCGGTGCACTGCTGTGGATGTTGTTGGCCGCCTTCTTCGGTATGGCCACCAAGTACAGCGAGGGCTTTTTGGCCATTAAGTACAGAGAGAAGAAGGACGACAGCCATTATCTGGGCGGCCCGTTCTACTACATAGAAAAGGGCATGGGTTCCAAGTGGAAGTGGCTGGCGAAGCTGTTTGCTGTGTTTGGTATTTGTGTCGGCCTCTTTGGTATCGGCACCTTTACCCAGATTAACGGTATTGCCACGGCAGTGCAGGATTTCTTTGATCCGGAGTCTGCCCATGTGGCGTTTACGCTGCTTGGCAATGATTACACTTGGGCTACCGTGATCGGCGGCCTGGTGGTCACCCTTTGTGTGGCACTGGTGGTGCTGGGTGGTATTCAGCGCATTGCTAAGGTTTCTCAGGTGATCGTGCCCTTTATGGCCATCACTTATGTGGTATTTGCACTGATTATCGTGCTGGGCCACATTACCGCTATTCCCGCTGCGGTGAAGCTGATCTGCCAGAGCGCCTTTGATCCGCAGGCAGCGCTGGGTGCTGCCACCGGCGTAACCATTAAGCTGGCTATGCAAAAGGGTATCGGTCGCGGCATTTTCTCCAACGAGGCGGGTCTTGGCTCTGCACCGATTGCTGCCGCTGCCGCCAAAACCAAGGACACGGTGCGCCAAGGCTTGGTGACGATGACCGGCACCTTTATTGATACCATCGTGATTTGCACCCTCACCGGTCTGTCCATTGTGGTCACCGGTGCCCAGAACGCTTTTGTGGCCGGTTCCGTAGAGGGCGTAAAGATCACCAGCCGTGCCTGGCAGACGGGTCTGCCCTGGAACGGTCGGTTCTCTGCCTTTGTGCTGATGGTGTGCCTGGCGTTCTTTGCCTTTACCACCATTTTGGGCTGGAATTACTACTCCGAGCGCTGCCTGGAGTACCTGGTAGGCTCCCAAAAGTTCACCAAGGTGTACCGCTATGTGTACATTCTTGCCGTGTTCATCGGCCCGTACCTGACCGTGGCGGCTGTGTGGAACATTGCGGATATTTGTAACGGCCTGATGGCATTTCCCAACCTGGTTGCCCTGTTTGCCCTGTCCGGGGTGGTGGGCAAGGAGACGAGAGCCTATTTTGCCGAAAAACGCCACGACTTAAAAGCCATGGCGCAGGATAAAAAATAAATTAAAATTCTATTCGTTTCAGCGACTGTGATCGGCTTTGCCGGTTACGGTCGCTTTTCTTTTTGTATATCGCTTGATGGGCGGCACACACTATAAACATCAAAGCGAACGGAGGTTTTCAAAATGAAAATGATGAAAAAATGGCTTTCTTTGCTGCTGTGTGGGGTGCTGCTGCTGTCAACCGGCGGGCTCTTTGCCGCCTGTGGCAAGCAGACGGACGACGGCACCACCAACGCCACGGACACGGCCAAGAGCCAGGTGACCCTGCGCTACCTGAACTTTAAGCCGGAGATAGCCGGGGTATATGAAAAGATCGCCAAAGCCTACAAGGAAGAAACCGGCGTGAATGTGATTGTAGAGACGGCGGCCAATAACCAGTACGAGTCTACGCTGACGGCCAAGATGGCCACAGCAGAGGCGCCCACGCTGTTTCAGATCAACGGTCCCAAGGGCTATGCCAACTGGGCGCCTTATTGCGCTGATCTGTCCGATACCAAGCTGTATGAGCACTTAACGGACAAATCTCTGGCGGTCACCGGCGACGGCAAGGTGTACGGCATTCCCTATGTAGTGGAGGGTTACGGGATCATCTATAACGAGGCCATCACAGACAAGTATTTTGCACTGAAGGATCGGGACAGTAAGTACAAATCCATGGATGAGGTGCGTTCCTTTGCCGCGCTGAAGTCTGTGGCAGACGATATGCAAAAGCACAAGAAGGAGCTGGGCATTGAAGGCGTGTTTGCCGCTACTTCACTGAAAAGCGGCGAGGACTGGCGCTGGCAGACCCACTTGATGAATGTACCCATTTATTATGAATTTAAGCAGAATAAGGTGGATTTGACTACGGACGCCACCAAGGAGATCACTTTCTCTTTCGGTGACAATTTTAAGAATATTTTTGACCTGTATTTAACGGACAGCACGGTGGAGGCGAAAAAGTGCGGTACCAAGACGGTGACGGACTCCATGGCGGAGTTTGCGCTGGAAAAGTGCGCCATGGTACAAAATGGTAACTGGGCATGGGAACAGATCGCCGGTGTCACCGGTAACAAGGTGCAGGCAGACAAAATCAAGTTCCTGCCTATTTATATCGGCGCAGACGGCGAGGAAAACCAAGGCTTGTGTGTGGGCACGGAGAATTTCTATGCCATCAACGCCAAGGCAACAGAGGCACAGCAAAAGGCGGCAGCCGATTTTATTTATTGGTTATATTCTTCCGATACCGGCAAAAAATTCGTAACGGATGCGTTGGGCTTTATTGCACCCTTTGACACCTTCTCCGCAGAAGATGTGCCGGAGGACCCGCTGGCGGTGCAGGTGCAGCTTTGGATGAACAAGCAGGGCGTTTACAGCATTCCCTGGGACTTTACCGTGTTCCCATCTCAGACCTTCAAGCAGCATTTTGGCTCTGCGCTGCTGAGCTATGCCCAGGGCAGAAAAACATGGGCGCAGGTGCAGGAAAATACCGTGGCGGACTGGAAAAGTGAAGCGGCTGCCTCTGCCTAAAGGAACGACGGTATGCAGAAAAATTTGAAAAAATACGGCTGGTTGTTTTTACTGCCCACAGCGGTGGCCTTTCTCTTTGCCTTTGCGGCGCCCTTTGTACTGGGGGTAGGGCTTTCCTTTACCCGGTTCCGGACGGTGACGGACGCCGCGTGGGTCGGACTGCAAAACTATGTGCAGGCCTTTACTGCAGACAGCGGCTTTCTCCACGCGCTGTGGTTTACGGCGCTGTTCTCCGGCGTGAGTATCATCACAGTGAATGTGCTTGCCTTTGCACTGGCGCTGCTTCTTACCCGAGGGCTGCGGGGCACCAATTTCTTTCGCGGCGTGTTCTTTATGCCTAATTTGATCGGCGGGATTGTGCTGGGATATATTTGGAATTTGCTCATTAACGGTGTGTTGGCCTGGGCGGGGGTGGATATTACCTATCAGCCCGCCTACGGCTTTTGGGGGCTGGTGGCGCTGACCAACTGGCAGCTGATCGGCTATATGATGGTGGTCTATATTGCGGCGCTGCAAAATGTGCCGGACGATCTTTTGGAGGCGGCGGCCATTGACGGCGCATCCCGGACGCAGACTCTGTTTCGCATCAAGCTGCCACTGGTGATGCCCGCGGTGACTATTTGCACTTTTCTGACCCTTACAAATACCTTTAAGATGTTTGACCAAAACCTGGCGCTTACCGGCGGAGCCCCTGAGCAAAAGACGGAGCTGTTGGCGCTGAATATTTATAATACCTTTTACGGCCGCAGCGGCTGGCAGGGGGTGGGTCAAGCCAAGGCGGTTGTGTTCTTTATCATCGTGGCGTTGCTTGCCTTTTTGCAACTGCGCGTGACCGGACAGCGGGAGGCCCACGGCGTATGAGAAAAAAACAAAAACAGAAAGCTCCCCAAAGTACGCTGGAAACGCTTCTTCTGGTGTTGCTGTCGGCGCTGACCCTGGTGCCTCTCTTTTTGGTGGTGCAAAATTCCTTTAAGTCCCGATTTTATATCTCCGGCGACCCGTTTGCACTGCCCAACAAAGAGACCTTTGTGGCGTTGGAAAACTATATCAGCGGTCTGTCTGCCGGCGGCTTTTTCGCCGCCTTTGGCCGTTCGCTGCTGATCACCGTTGTGTCTGTGGGGCTGATCGTCCTTTGCACCTCCATGGCCGCCTGGTATCTCATGCGGGTACGCACGGCACTGACCAAGGGTATGTACTACCTGTTCGTTTTCAGCATGATCGTGCCGTTTCAAATGGTGATGTACACCATGACCTATTTGGTTGGCCGGGCAAAGCTGAATACCGTTCTTGGCATGCCGTTTATTTATCTGGGCTTTGGCGCCGGGCTGTCCGTGTTTATGCTGTGCGGTTTTATCCGAGGAATTCCCCGGGAGCTGGAGGAGGCAGCCACCATTGACGGCTGCAATCCGGTACAGACTTTCTTTTTGGTGGTGTTACCACTCTTAAAACCCACGGCGGTGACGGTGGCGATCCTCAATACGATGTGGATCTGGAATGATTATCTGCTGCCGTACCTGGTGCTGGGCACGGAGAAAAAGACCGTGCCGGTGGCCATTCAAATTGCCATGCAGGGTGCCTACGGCTCCACAGATTACGGCGGGCTGATGGCCATGCTGGTGCTGGCGATGATCCCCATTGTGGTCTTTTATCTGTTTTGCCAAAAATATATTATCAAAGGCGTGGTAGCCGGTGCGGTTAAGGGCTAAACGGCAGCTGCGGAAAGGAGTGTGCCCCAGTGGCGTCTATCTCGCTTGAACATATTAAAAAAACTTATGAGGACGGCGTGACTGTCATACCGGATCTGAATTTGGAAATCCGGGATCGGGAATTTTTGATTTTAGTAGGACCTTCCGGTTGCGGCAAGTCCACCACTCTGCGTATGATTGCCGGGTTGGAGGACATCAGCGGCGGCACCTTGAAGATCGGTGACCGGGTAGTGAACGATCTGCCGCCCAAGGATCGGGATATTGCCATGGTGTTCCAAAGCTACGCTCTGTACCCTCACATGACGGTGTACAAGAATATGGCCTTTGGTCTGCAACTGCGGCGAGTGCCCAAGGCGGAGATCGACCGCAAGGTGCGGACAGCCGCACAGGCGCTGGAACTGACCGCGTACCTGGATCGGCGACCCCGCGCCCTGTCCGGCGGGCAGCGGCAGCGGGTGGCGCTGGGTCGTGCTATGGTGCGGGATCCGGCGGTGTTCCTTTTGGACGAGCCCCTGTCTAACCTGGACGCCAAGCTGCGTACAGAAATGCGCGCACGCATTGCAGAGCTGCACCGGGAACTGGGTACCACCTTTGTGTATGTGACCCATGACCAAACGGAGGCCATGACCATGGCGGATCGGATCGTGGTCATGTTGGACGGCAAGATTCAGCAGGCAGACACGCCCGCACAGTTGTATGCCCACCCCTGCAATGTGTTTGTAGCCGGGTTTATCGGCACGCCGCCTATGAATATATTGCCCGGCCGTTTGGTGCGGCGGGGGAACGCCCTTGATTTGCAAGTGCTGGGTACGGAGGTGGCTTTGCCCCATCGACTGCAAAGCCATGCCAAACTGTTGACGTATGTGGATCGGGATGTGCTTTTGGGCCTGCGCGCGGAGGATCTGTCCACGGACCCGGCATGGCTGAATATAACAGATCCTGCGGCCTTTCGGGTCCAGGTGGAGATGGCGGAGCGTATGGGGGCGGAAACCTATTTGTATGCAGATTTACAAGGACGGCGAGTGATCGCCCGGGTGCCCGGCACCGTCTCTTTCCAAAAGGAAGACCAAACAGTGCTGTACCCCAACATGGAGGCGCTCCATTTGTTTGACCCGGAAACGGAGGTCTGTATCTGTGACTGACCGCTTGTTGCAGCGGCGTGGCGCCGGGGTGCTGCTGCCGCTGTTTTCTTTGCCCGGGCTCTACGGGATCGGCACGATGGGTGCCGCGGCTTACCGCTTTGTAGACGATTTGTCGTCTGCCGGGCAGCGGTACTGGCAGCTGCTGCCCCTGTGCCCGGCAGGGCAGGGGAATTCACCGTACCAAAGCCCCGGCAGCTTTGCAGGCGATGCGGTGTATATTGACCCGCAGCTGCTGGTGGAAAGCGGGTATTTGCAGCCGCCGGATTTGGATTTGTTACCCTGCGGTGGTGATGACCGGGTGGATTATCCGGCTGTGCGCCGGGGGCGTCAAGTGCTGTTTGATCGACTGTTTGACCGCTTTGTGCGCCATATACCGACAGACTTTGACTGCTTTTGCCAAAGTCAGGCCGATTGGCTGGAGGATTATGCCCTGTTTTGTGCCCTTAGTGAACGCTATGGAAAGCGCTTTTTTCTGTGGCCGTCGGCTTTGCGGCAGCGAGAGCCGTCGGCTTTGAAGAGGGCGGCAGTGCAGATGGAGCGGCGGGTTTTGTACCATAAAATGCTGCAATATTTTTTGGATCATCAGTGGCGAGCGCTGCGGGCTTATGCCAATGCCCGGGGTGTTTACCTGATCGGCGATCTGCCTATTTATGTGGCGCCGTGCAGCGCCGATGTGTGGGCGGCGCCGGCGTTGTTTATGCTCTCTCCCTCCGGCGCGCCGTCTCGGCTGGCCGGGTGTCCGCCGGACGCGTTTTCGCCCACCGGTCAGCTGTGGGGCAATCCGGTATATAACTGGAGCGCCCACGCGCGTACAGAGTACCGCTGGTGGGTGGCGCGGCTGCGGCACGCTTTGAACTGGTTTGACGCGCTGCGGCTGGACCATTTTCGTGGCTTTGCCGCTTATTATTCTGTGCCTGCCCGGGCAAAGAATGCCCGGGACGGCTGCTGGCTGCCGGGGCCCGGTTTGTCGCTGTTTTCGGCGCTCCAACAGGCGTTGGGGGATGTGCCGCTTTTGGCGGAGGATCTGGGCTTTTTGGACGATACGGTGCGGGCGCTGCTTTCAGATTGCGGCTTTCCCGGTATGCAGGTGCTGCAATTTGACTTTGATTCCCGGGACTGCGGCGGTGGTGCTGTTTGCAAGCCCAATACGGTGATTTATACCGGCACCCATGATAACAGTCCCCTTGCCCTCTGGAAGGAGGAAGCCGCTCCGGAGGATGTTGCGTATGCCTGCGAATATCTGGGCCTGAATGAGAAGGAAGGGTTCAATTGGGGCATGATTCGCGGCGGCATGAGCAGCGTGGCATGCCTTTTCGTAGCCCAGATGCAGGATTATCTGGGGCTGGGCCTGCACCATCGTACCAATGTCCCCGGAACTACTTCCGGCAACTGGCAGTGGCGGCTGCTGCCCGGCGAGGCATCGCAGGCGCTGGCCCGGCGTCTGCGGCATATTACAGAGCTGTATGGCCGTGCTGAGCGGATAGAAAAGTCCGAAAAGGAATAAACATAAAAAGCCACTTGGGAGCCCCTGCCGTAAAAAGGGCGCCCCAAGTGGCTTTTGCATCATAATGGAAAAAGTGGAGGTATAAAGAAAATATATCGGAATTTTTCGGCTTGAGTCCGTTTTTTTGGACAGGTAATGTTGTAGAATGGGTACATAGAGAAAAGGAGGGCGAACGCTATGGCATTCAAAATCGGTTTTATTTCAGAGCCTGTCCGCAAATCGGAGGAGATTTGCGCCGAGCCTCCGAAGCAGATTACGCCCCGGAAATCCGTGGTGCAGGTCTATTTCCCGGCGGATCACAGAACGCTGGCCTATTACAACGACCGGTTCGATCTGCACCGTGGAGATTTGGTCTTCGTAGACGGCAAGCTGGAAGGAGAGCAGGGGCGCGTTGTTGAGGTCAGCTACAACTTCAAGATTAAGCTTTCGGACTATAGGCGGGTGATTGCCGTGGCGGATACCGCCGTGCATGGGCAGTTTTACGCCGCTGGTTCCCATTTCATCACCTTCGACCGCAGTGCCCTGCCGGCGCAAAAGGTGCGCACATGGTTCCTGCCGCCGCAGAAGCCGGAAGATGAATTTGCCAGCGGCGCCGATGACACCGTGTTCCCGCTGAGCGAGTTGAAGG
>ERZ826016.2706-NODE-2706-length-13328-cov-3.053492_pt1 | contig 13328 bp, 9 predicted proteins | sample MGYA00519872_ERZ826016 | MGnify/ENA primary metagenome ERZ826016 (study PRJEB31778, sample SAMEA3449218) | human gut metagenome | biome: human gut; feature: human-associated habitat; material: faeces | place: United Kingdom | collected 2010/2012 ... | reverse complement strand
CGAATAGAGATATGAAAGCATTTATTTTTGATCTGGACGGTGTGATTGTTTTTACAGACCGTTATCATTATCAGGCGTGGAAGGCGTTGGCGGATGACTTGCAGATACCTTTTGATGAGACGGTCAATGACCGTCTGCGGGGTGTAGGTCGCATGGAGAGTCTGGACATTATTTTGGAAAAGGCAGACAAGGCGTATAGCCTGAAGGAAAAGACGGCATTTGCAGAAAAGAAAAACAAGATCTACAAGGAATTACTAAAGCAGATGCAGCCATCGGATGTGTCAGATGAGGTGCGAAAGACGCTGGAGGAACTGCGAAAGCGCGGACACAGGCTGGCGATCGGATCTTCCTCAAAGAACACCAAGTTTATTTTAAAACAAGTGGGGATTGAAGACTATTTTGATGCGATCTCCGACGGAACCAATATCACAAAGTCCAAACCGGATCCGGAAGTCTTTGTCAAAGCGGCAGAATTTCTGGGAGAAGAAGCGACAAACTGCATCGTGATAGAGGATGCCAAAGCGGGTATAGATGCAGCCAAGGCGGCAGATATGATGGCAGTCGGCATCGGGGATGCAGCAGGCTACGAAAAGACGGATGTGGCGATCACGTCATTTTCGCAGTTGCTGGACATTTAATTTAAGAAAGTTTTGTATTTCGATAATGCAGGGGAGTTTCCCCTGCTATTTTTTTGAAGGTGTTCTGAAATTGCTGCTGGGAACTGAAAGCCAGTCCACCTGCGATCTCGCCCAGACTTTTGTCCGTCTCGCGCAGTTCGTATTTGGCGGTCTGAATCTTTAGTTCGTTGATGTAGCGGGATAGAGTCTTTCCAGTGTGCTTATGGAAGTAATCGGAAAAATAGGAGGCATTGTAGCCAAGATGACCGGCGATATCCTGTACGCTGATCTTCTGATCCAGATGCTCCTGGATATAATGATAGGCTGCCTCGATGGTCGCATTTTCAAAAGGCGGATGCTTGGCATAGGAGATCCGCTTGGTGAAGTCTAAGATCATGGCACGGTTTAATTCCATTGTGGTCGCAAAGAGATCGCAGCGCTCTACCTGGGCGATGTAGTAGTCGGATAAGGTGATCGCTGTATGATAAGGAATGCCGGCTTCGACCGCCAGACGTGTGGTAATAGCAATGGAGCCGATCGCAATGTTTTTGGCTGACCGCAGGTTAGTCGAAGCAAGGTGAGGAAGTCTTGCAGAGTCCTCGGTTAAAAGATCATCATAATATGCCTGCAATTTTTTATAATCGCCGGCTCGTACCATCTGGCGGATCATGATCTCACTGTCTAAATTATCGCTTTTTTCTGTACTTGTAGGATAGTTGGTGCTGGCAGTGTCGTGTTTTACCTGATAGGTGACATGGATCAGCTCGTCTGCGGCATGCGGACAGAGCAGTTCCTGTAAAAATGCCATGATATCCAGAAATTTGGTGGAGGATACCTGGGGAATATAATTGAAAAAGCGTTGTAATTCCTGCCAGCGTTCTGCAGGCAGACCAAGAGCTTGCAGAGTGCGTCTGGCAGGACCTTCCCACAATTCGGTCGGACTTGCAGGTCCTAGGATGAGATAGGTATCCTCCGAAATGGCAAGATAGCCTGCCATGATATAGTCCGGGGAGATCAGATAGCACTGCGGATACTTGCCGCCGATGTATGGCGCCATGAGCAGATGGGCGATATTGGGTAAAAAGGTCTGCGAATGAAAAAATAATTGAGAACCATCCTCTGTATGCAGTTCGATCGGGATCTCGATCGCAGTCGCAAATTTTTGTAATATCGCTCTATCAATCATGGCAAACTCCTTGCTATATAAAAATTAAGTAATAAATATAATAATTTTATAATACAACGGGAGCCTTTCTTTGTAAAATGAAAATACAAAATATATGGAGGGTTTTATATATGAGTAAAAAGAAAATATCAAAAAAGACCTTGATCTTCTGGCCGACCAGAACGATCGCAACATCTGTATTTGCAGCATTGATTGGATACGTCACCTTCTTTGCCACAGATTTTTTGGGGATTTCTGCGGTAACGGCAGGTGTGATCTTTATGGTATCCAAGATCTTTGATGGCGTGACGGATATCATTGCCGGCTACATCATCGATCACAGTCATTTTAAACTGGGAAAGGGGCGCCCATACGAACTTGCCCTGATCGGTTATGGGGCAGCGACGATCGCGCTCTTTAGTGCACCAAAGATGGGGATGACACCATCCTGCATCTATCTGTTTGTTATGTATTCACTGATCAATTCCGTATTCCTGACGCTCTTAAATTGTAACGAGCCGGTATATCTGTCAAATGTCATTGAGGAGTCCAGTCAGAGTGTAACGATCGCAGCCATTACAGGATTTATTTCCCTGATCTTTACCATGCTGGCATCCATGATCCTGCCACAGTTCGTTGCAACCGTCGGAACCACACGCCAGGGCTGGATGCTGATCTCTGTGGTCATGTCTATTCCTTTGACCTTATTCGGTCTGCTTCGGTTCTTCTTTGTAAAGGAGCGCAGACAGAGTGCAGAGACAGTATCACAGAACTTTACTATAAAGGATATGCTTTCTGCCATCATGCAGAATAAATACATTTTGCTGTTCTCTTTGATCATTTTGATCAGTAATGTCGGAAGTAATCTGGTCAACAGCGTGCAGACTTACTATTTCCAGTATATTATGGGTGATCTGAGTTTGGCATCGATCATGTCCTTATCCATGCTTGCGATCATCATTGTGATCATGTTGACACCAATGCTTTCCAACAAGTTTGGTTTCTTAAAGGTTATGCGTGCTACCACTTTGCTCGGTATGATCGGCTATATCATCCGTATTTTCGCACCGACCAATATGGGACTTTTGTTTGGATCCAATATCCTTGCCATGATGGGATTTTATACCATGTTCAGTTTTGCGGGAACCTTTGTCATTGATTGTATTGACTACGGTGAATGGAAGACAGGACAGAGAAATGAAGGAACCATTGCCTGTGCACAGAGTGTTACAGCAAAGATCGGAACCGCTGTCGGCGTTGGTCTGATCGGACTTTTGATGGGACTTTCCGGATATGACGGAGCACTGACGGTACAGCCGGATTCTGCCAATATCATGATCATCATGCTGTTTTCTGTGGTTCCGGCGGTATTCTGCCTGATTCAGTTGATCCTTTTACATCTGTATGATCTTGACAAGATTCAGCCACAGATCCATGCAGATCTGGAAAAGAGAAGAAATGCTGAGCAGAATTAGGAGGTAAGACAATGGCAATTTCATATAGTATCAATTTGGAAGAAGAGGGGAGAGATTTTCCCCATTATTGGGAACTAAGTGTAGGTTCTTGTCATGCTGCCACGATCCTGCGGGCAGATGTGCAGGAACAGATCAAAAAAGCGCACCGGGACATCGGATTTCAATATCTGCGCTTTCATGGACTTTTGGATGATGATATGAGCGTGGTCATTCCGCCATTGATGCCGGGCATGGGAGAGGCACAGATCTCTTTCTTTAACATCGATCGGATCTTTGACTTTCTTCTTGACATCGGCATGAAGCCTTTTGTGGAACTGGGCTTTATGCCGGAGGCTTACGCCAGCACCGGACAGACCACTTTCCATTACAGAGGATTTTCCTCTATGCCGAAAAGGGATGAGGATTGGATCGATCTGATTGATAAACTGGTACGGCACCTGGAGGAGAGATATGGGGAAAAGGAAGTACGTTCATGGTTCTTTGAAGTATGGAACGAGCCAAACCTGCGTTTCTTCTTTGACGGAACAATGGAAGATTATTTCCATCTGTATGAGATGACCGCAAAGACGATCAAGCAGGTGGATGCCTGCCTGAAAGTGGGCGGACCGGCAACTTCCAATAATATGTGGATCCCGGAGTTCCGTCAGTTCTGTGACAACAACCATGTGCCGTATGATTTTATTACGACCCACCACTATCCGGCAGATGATCCGCTCTCAAGAGCAGGCATGAATGTCGCAGGAAGCAAGGGCGATGGTATGGATATGGAGGCATTTGCCAAAATGCCGGAAGAAGAACGCAGTGCTATGCTGGAGAAGATGGCAGAGATGTTCACGCGGCCAAATACCAATCCGCGTGATGTATTGGCACAGACGGCAAGAAAGGCAAAAGAGGAAGCCGGCGATTATCCGCTTTATTATACAGAGTGGAATGTAGGGCATTATGATGTCAGTTATGCAGCCGCAGGTGTGACGGCGACGCTGGCATATAATGAGGGCTTGGTCGAGGGCTATTCTTACTGGTGTATTTCCGATATCTTTGAAGAAATAGGACTGCACGGGCTGCCATTCAACAATGAGTTTGGACTGGTCAATGTCTATGGAACGCCAAAGCCTGTCTATCGGCTTTTCCAGGCACTGCATGAGGCAGGTACAAAGCGCCTTAGCGTAGGCGGGGAAGAAGCAGGAAGAACAGCGGAAGTCCTTGCTCTTGCGGATGGCAAGGAAGTAATGCTTTTTGCCTATAACCATGATATTGAAGAAAGAGACATCAAGGAAGAAGATATGGAGATCCGCCTGCAAGGCTACATCCGTTCTGTAAAAAAAGCAGTGATCGATGCAGATACGACCGCGCCATACAAGGCATGGGAAGAAATGGGCAGACCGACTTACTTAGACCGGGCGCAGGTGCTGGCTTTGGAAAATGCATCGCAACTGGTATATGATGAGATCGCGGTAGATGAGACCGCGCCACGCCTTACCTTTACGGCAAAATCGGAGAGTGTAACGATCTTTAAGATCACATTAGCATAAGAAAATTTTAGGATCGGAATAGATATAGACCAGTTCCAGCCAAGGGTGCCGGTGTTTGCGGTAAGGTATATCTCTGGGATAAATAAGAAAAGTAAGACAAATGAAAAGACTACAGGGAATGTGGAAAATACATCCTCTGTAGTCTTTTCGCTTGCTTAGATTACAGAAATCTGTCGTAACTGGTTGTCTAAGGCTTTTAGTTCATCATCTGAAATCTTACCATAGGCAAGTAAGTCGCGCAGTTTCATATCGCTGACCATAGAAGTTCCGTTGCTGTCATCGAAAGCAGCGCTCATACCCTTTGCCTGCTCGGACAGACCGGCGATTAAATTATCAATCATTGGTGCTAAGAGTGCGGAAGCTTCCGGAATAGCCATCACATGTGCAAAAGTACAGTCGACGGTCAGATAATCCAGGTAATTGTCATTGATATGGGCAGGACAGAGCGGTTCTGTCATACCTTCGAGTGTGCATTCGCCAAAAATGTCTTTTAACCAGCCAATACTGTCTTCCACCCAATGTGGTACGCGGGAACAGATGGTTTGTGGACGCGTGTCCTGAATACTGCTTTCGCATGTGGAAAAACCATGTGGTCCATAAGCATAAATATGACTTTCAAAGGCAACACCGTTGTCTGATAAAGCACGCATAAAATCAATGGAATTGTTGATCGGAACCATGCTGTCGGTGCGTGTTGCAAAGACGAAGCAAGGTGGTGTTTTCCGGTCTACAGCGGAGATGGTCTCCGGTGCATTTGGATTGCAGGCCTGTACATGCTGACTGGTTACAGCATATCCTAAAATAGCAGCATTTGGGCGGTTCTGTGCAAGTGTTGCAGCAGCGGTTGCCAGATGGCCACCAGCGGAAAAACCAATAACTGCAATCTTATCTTCGTAGATATGCCAGGTGTCTGCATGAGAGCGGATCAGTGTCATTGCCTGTTCGTAATCATTGAGCGGATTTGGCCATGTGCAATCATCCATAACAGAGTAGCGTAGAACAAAAGCGTGATATCCGGCTTTTGCAAAAGCAAAGGCGACAGGGTCAGCTTCGCGGTCAGAACACATCTGATAAGCCCCACCCGGAAGAATCAGTACAGCCGGGCGCTTAGCGACACAGCCGAATCCTTCCCCACAATCTTGGATGTAAGTTGTCAGTGTGACATTTCTTTCTTCATTTAAGGTCAATACTTCTGTATTCATGAAAAATCCTCCTTGTATCTATCAGTCATTTACTAAGATACCATTATAAATGATTTTCTCTTTTTACACCAGATAATATATGCGATGATACCGGTGATGGTCTCCGCAATCGGAAAAGCCATCCATACGCCTGTGGCACCAAAAATACGGCTGAGAACAAATGCAGCAGGCATGATAACAATAGAGTAGCGCAACAAGGAAATCACTAAGGATGGAAGTCCCATGCCTATACCTTCGAGCGCGCCGCAAGTGGTCACGGATATCGCAGAAATAATAAAGCCAATACTGATGATGTGCAGGGCTTCTACGCCAAGCGATAGCGTTGTGGCATTTGTGGTAAAAAGTCCAAATAAGCGCTCCGGCATAATCCAGGAGAGCGTTGTTCCTAATACCATGAGAAATACGGTAAGTACAAGACCGGTTGCATAGATTTTGCGTACACGTTTGCCTTCGCCTGCGCCATAATTGTATCCGACGAGAGGACGGATACCCTGAACAATACCGGTGGCAGACAGATAGATAAATGTCTGTAATTTGTAATACACCCCAAGTACCATGACATACGTCTCTGAAAAACCGGCTAAAATAGCATTTAACACAGATATTAAGAAGGATGGCAGTGCCATGTTGAGTGTTGCCGGGATTCCCACGCCATAGAGTCTTTTCAGAATCGAAGCATTTGGTTTGCAGTCAGCAATAGTAATATGAATAACGCGAGGCTTGCGATAGTAAAAAATAAAATAAGCAACCAGCGTCAGAACCTGACCGGTTCCGGTCGCAAAGGCTGCGCCCCAGATGCCCCATTTAGGAAAGAAGCCGATACCGAAGATCAAAAGCGGATCCAGAACAATATTGGCAATAAATCCGACCAGCATACAGACCATGGTCTCTTTCATCCAGCCAATCGCCTGAAAGATCTTTTCATAAGTAATGCCGACTGTGATGACAGGTGAAAAAAGAAATGCCAGATTTCCATAGGTCAGGGCGAGAGACAGCACATTGGCATTGCTGGTATACATGGATAAAAAGGCAGGCATGCTGACCAGACAGAGGATAGCAAGCAGGATGCCATGGATCAGGTTTAAGAGAAGTCCCTGGCTGGCTGCTTTGTCTGCTTCTTTTTGCTCTTTGGCACCCAGACAAAAAGCGATGGCGGCATTGATCCCGACACCAAAACCGACGGCTACAGACGTGATCAGATTTTGTACCGGATAGACCAGCGAGAGTGCGGTCATGGCATCTTCGCTCAGTTTGGCAATGAAGTAAGAGTCTACGATATTGTAGAGCGAATTGACTGCCATGGAAACGACCATGGGAAGTGCCATGGAAAGTACTAAGGGAAGTATTTTCTTTTCTTTCATAAACGTTTGATTCATTTTCGCGCATCCTTTCAAAAATAAATATTTTAAAGCATAAAAAATCGCCACAAGTAAAATGCAATGCACATTCTACTGTGGCGAAAAAGACTATGCCTGAAAAGTCCACATCCTACAAAGAGTATGTAGGTTTTAGGAGTTTATTATAAGGGGAGAAGTTGACAGTGTCAATGATTTAGACTATATTCTTATTAATCTTAGGGGGAATACCATGATAGGGAAAAAAGAAATATATATTGGCTTGAAAAATGAAAGATATGATAGCATCTTACGGATATTGGATGAGAAGAAAATTAAATATGAGGTAAGAGCAATGGAAGAACATCATGTTCTGGATATAAATCGTGGTGGAGCGGTAGGACGTTTTGGCGAAAATAATGAAAGCAATAAGTGCGTAAGAATACTTATATCCAGAAAGGATTACAAAAGGGTAGGGGAGTTATCACAGTAATTTGCAACACAGGACACTTTTTCTAGTTAAAAGGTGTCCTTTTTTTGTGCCCTGACAGGCAGTAGAATACAAGTAGAAATCAAAAATGGGGGTAGCAAATGAAGTATTATTTAGCGATTGATATTGGCGCATCCAGTGGACGCCATATGTTAAGTTGGATAGAAGACGGCAAGATGCGCTTGCAGGAAGTCTACCGTTTTTATAATGGTATGGATCAGGTGGACGGACATCTTTGCTGGGATGTGGGACGTCTTTTTGCCGAGATTGTCGCCGGTATGAAAGAGTGTAAAAAGATCGGCAAGATCCCGACCTCTATGGGGATCGATACCTGGGCAGTTGACTATGTGCTTTTGGATGACAAGGATCAGGTACTGGGAAATACCTATGCCTACCGCGACAGTCGGACGGATGGCATGGATGCCCTAGTCTATGAAAAGATCCCGCAGGAAGATCTGTATGCCAGGACCGGTATCCAGAAGCAGATCTTTAATTCCATCTATCAGTTGATGGCACACAAGACACAGGAGGCAGAACTGCTTGGAAAAGCCAAGACTTTCCTTATGATCCCGGATTATTTCCACTTCCTGCTCACAGGTGTAAAGAAGCAGGAATATACCAATGCATCCACGACTCAACTGGTCAATGCCAAGACCAATGATTGGGACTATGATCTGATCGCAAAACTGGGTTATCCGAGAGACATCTTTTTGCCAATCGAAATGCCGGGTACAGAGGTCGGACATTTGAGCCAGACGATACAGGATCAAGTGGGCTTTGATTGCAGCGTGGTACTTCCGGCAACACATGATACGGGGGCGGCGGTCATGGCAGTGCCGAGCCTGTCGGACGATACGCTCTATATCAGTTCCGGCACATGGTCTTTGATGGGAACGGAATTAAAGACAGCAAATTGCAGCCCGGACAGTATGGCATGCAATTTTACAAACGAGGGTGGCTATGACCATCGCTATCGCTATCTGAAAAATATCATGGGACTTTGGATGATCCAGTCGGTACGCAAGGAGTTATCCCCGGACGAGGAATTCGGTTCTATCTGCGAACATGCGGCAACTGAGACAATCACATCGATCGTGGATGCCAATGACGACCGTTTTTTGGCACCGCAGAATATGACAGCAGAAGTACAGGCGGCTTGCAGGGAGTCCGGACAGAAAGTACCGGAGGGCATCTATCAGGTGGCAGCCGTGATCTACAACAGTCTTGCCAAATGTTATGCCGATACGGTTAGGGAAATCGAGAAGATCGAGCATGTGACCTATCCTTGCATCAACATTGTAGGTGGTGGTGCCAATGCTGCTTATCTGAATGAACTTACGGCAAAGGCTACCGGAAAAACGGTCTATGCCGGTCCAACGGAGGCGACAGCCATCGGCAATATCATGGCGCAGATGATCGCCGCAGGCGAACTGCAGGACTTGGCAGAAGCAAGAAAATGTGTATTCCATTCATTTGAAATAAAGGAGGAAAAAGGATGTTAGTTGAAACAAAAGCAAGAGTTGGTGTATTTGCCATCGCATTGGGAGCCTATTTGCCACAGTTCCCATCACTGGTCCCTGAATTTGAAGGACAGTTTGCAGATTTTAAAAAGACCATACCGGACAGTGTCGAACTGGTAGACGGCGGCATTGTCACAACAAAAGAGGCAGCCATGGCAGCCGGAGACAAGTTCCGCGCAGCAGATGTTGATCTTGTTCTCTTACAGATGCTTACCTATGCGACCAGTTACAATATGCTTCCGGCGATTCGTGATCTGAATGTGCCGGTCGTACTGGTCAATGTGCAGAAGAAAAAAGCACCGGACTATGCCAATACAGATACAGCCACCTGGCTGGGCGAACTTTACGCCTGCGGCGCTGTTGGTGAAATGGTTGCAGACTTGGAGCGTGCAGGAAAGAGACATGCCGTTATCACAGGTGTTGTTGAGGGCGGCGATCCTGAGGTGGAAAAGCAGATTGCTGAGTGGTGTACCGCAGCACAGGTAAGACGTAGATTTCGTGATACCAATATCGCCCAGATCGGTCGTCCGTATCCGGGCATGATGGATCTTTATATCGACGAGACCAATCTTTACAACCGCATGGGCTTATATACCAAGCAGTTTGACTGGGAAAAAATGTGGTCGATCGCCGACGACATCACAGATGAAGATGCCATCCGTGCCAAGGCAGAAGACATCTTAGATACCTTTGACATCGAAGGCGGTGCGACAGTTGAGACGGTCTGGGAAATGGCAAAATATGTAGTGGCTTTTGAAAAATGGGTCAAGGACGAGCAGTTAGCACTGGTTGCTTCCCATTATGACGGATTTGCACAGGGCAAGGCTGGTGTCCTTGACAGTATGCTGATTCCGGCATTCTCTATGCTGATCAAACAGGGTACTGCATGTGCTGTTGAGGGTGATATGAAGGTTGCCATGGCAATGAGTATTCTGAAGACAATTTCCGGCACAGGCCAGCTTTCCGAGATGTATTCCATTGACTTCAATGATGACATCTGCATTATCGGTCATTCTGGAAGTGGTGATGCCGATATTTCTGATAAGAAACCTACCATGAAGATCGTACCAGTGTTCCATGGCAAAACAGGCGGCGGATATCTGACACAGTTCTATCCATACACAGGTCCGGTTACCTATCTTGCAATCACACAGGATGGAGACGGACGCTTCAAATTCGTTGTTGCTGAGGGAATCAACGAGGAAGGACCAATCCTTTCCTTTGGCGATACGAACATGAGAACTCGTTTTACATGTGGCGCAAGAGAGTTTGTAAACCGCTGGAGCGAAGCTGGCCCGACACATCATATGGCAGCTGCAACAGGCAGACATATTGATACCATCCTGAAGGTTGCAAAGATCTTCAATGTACCGGTTGATATTGTAACAAGATAATTTTCAAAGTTGTGTAAATAATAGCAAGAATAAGACCATCTATATGGTCTGTACACATATTCATATTCAATAAACGGGAGAGTCTGTGGACTCTCCCGTTTGTTATCTTCTGTGAAATTCCATACAAAAAGCACCGCCTGCGTAAGACGGTGCTGAAAACATCAGTTTACAGGGGCTTTGGCGTTTCGCCAGAGGCTTCATCCCTCTTCGCTGGAATCCGAATCTGCACCTCGGTTCCTTTTCCTACATCGCTGGAATAAGTCAATCCATAATCTGCGCCATAAAGCACCTGAAGCCGTCTGTGAGTATTATAGATCGCAATATTGGTTCCACCTGAAATACTGGTACCCTCCCCGGAAAGAATCACGGGCAGTTTATCCGGCGCGATTCCAACTCCGTCATCAGAAATCAGAAGTACAATATCCCCATCCTCCATCCATCCGGTAAGTACAATGGTTCCAGATTTGGAAGGCTTTTCCAGAATGCCGTGAAGTATGGAATTTTCTATAACAGGCTGCAGGGTCAGCTTTGGAATCTGGTATTCCATCAGTTCATCCGGAATATCGGAAATGAAAGAAATGCTGTCATGGTAGCGCATATTCTGCAGGTGCACATAGATGGAAACATGTTCTTCTTCCTTGGCGATAGTACTGATTCCCTTTTTACGACTAAGTGTCAGCTTGTAGAATCTGGAAAGACTTTGCACTGCGTTACAGACCTCAGAGGTACGTCCCTGCTGGGCCATCCAGTTGATCATATCCATGGTATTATAAAGAAAATGGGGATTGATCTGAGCCTGCAGGGAATTAAACTCGGCAATTCGCAGATCCTCAGCAGCCTGGGCCTGTTTTTCCATAAGCTGATTCATTTTGCGTGTCATATAGTTGTATGTATCAATAAGGTCACCAATTTCATCGTGCGCACTTGGGCTGTCCATAGGGACCGGAGGACCGTGACGGACTGTTCTCATCTGACTGATAACGGAGGAAATTCGCCCTGTAATGGATTTGGACAAGGTACTTGCAAGCAAAAAGGCAAGCACCAGTACCGCAATATAAATGGATAAAAACTGCAAAACCAGGGTATTACTCTGATTGATCAGGGGCTGGGAGGGAAGTACCGTCACCATAAACCAGCCTGGCTGTTTGATCCGGTAGAAACCAACGTAAACGGTTTTCCCCAGAATATCCTGCTCCACGAAACTGTTGGAGGACATGTAGGACTCCATGATCTTGTCGTAATCCAGCCAGTAAATTCCGGCGAGAGAATCACTGGAAGCAGAAACCAGGTTGTTACGCTCATTCATAATATAAGAAACACTGCCGTCCAGAGTAAGATTCTCAGACAGGATTTGCTGAAAATCATGACCGGAATAATAGACCGCCATGTAAGCATCATAAGTTCCGTTGTTATAGATCACAGAAGCATGGGTGATATATGCCTGATCTCCATATGCCTTTTGTTCCTTTGTACCAAGATAGAAGGAGGGACAAAAAAGCTGGGAAACGCGGCTTCCGCGGAAAATACCATACCAGTAGGTTCCACGGACCTGATCAAGAGATAGAAAAGTATCTTTCAGGTCTTCTTTATTTAAAAGTGCATTTATGTCTGAAGGAGAGTCTTTTGGTACCTCCATATAAATTTTGACATTGGTAACAGGTGTACCAGTGATCAGCTGATCTACCTTTTGGGAAAAAGATGCCGCATCCGGGGAAACTGCCAGATCCGTGAAGGAGTCGGTTATGGCATTTTTAAAAAGTGTCTGGTAAAAATCAAGGGAAGAAATTTCTTCACTTACATCCAGGACTTTCTGAATGGATTCTTCTATCAACGGCGCCGTTTCTGCAGACCGGTCCTGTTCCTGGCGGATCGTATAGGAAACTACCATGTCGTAGGCTCTTCCATAAAAAAAGAAGATAATGGCGATCGCAGGAATTGACACGATCAAAAGAAGTACCAGGGTAAACTTGGACTGCAGGTTCAGATCCTGGTACCATTGCTTAAGCTTATGCAAATTATTTCACACTCCTCAAAAATATATAGGTGTTTTGAAATATATAAAATTTTTTATGTGTTGCAGAAAACTAACTCATTTTCTCTCGATATTCAGAAGGAGAAAAACCTGTATACTTCTTAAAACTTTTACCGAAATAATTCCCGTCACTGTATCCCACCCGCGAGGAAATATCTGTAATTTTATACCTGGGGTCAGACAGCAGCTGCTTGGCCTTTTCCATTCTGTATTCTGTGAGGTACTGATTTAAAGTCTGACCGGTCTCATTTTTGAAGAAGGTACATACATAAGAGGTTGATAAAAATACATGATCACTGATATCTTTCACAGATAAGGTCTCGTTCATATATTTCTGCCCTATGTAATCCTTGATCAGAAAAATAGTAGAATTTTCTTCTTCTGTGCTGACTGCTGTCTGGAAAAAAATCTCTGTCTTTTTCACCAGCTTCTGGTGCATCTCATTATAGGAAAAAATCTTCTCCAATGTGTCTATTAAATTTTCCTGGGTATCTGATAAGGTTAGCTTCAGCTGACGCGCAGCATTGTCCAAAGCACGGAATAATTTGTAATAGAGATCCTTGGCCT
>ERZ826016.2703-NODE-2703-length-13339-cov-2.089506_pt1 | contig 13339 bp, 4 predicted proteins | sample MGYA00519872_ERZ826016 | MGnify/ENA primary metagenome ERZ826016 (study PRJEB31778, sample SAMEA3449218) | human gut metagenome | biome: human gut; feature: human-associated habitat; material: faeces | place: United Kingdom | collected 2010/2012 ... | reverse complement strand
TGCTCATCTTAGTTTGGGTTATGTTGATCTTTCGCGTGTCTCTTACTTCATTCTTGATGAAGCCGACCGTATGCTCGATATGGGATTCTATGACGACATTATGCAGATAGTGAAATACTTGCCCAAGGAACGGCAAACAATCATGTTTTCTGCCACCATGCCTGCCAAAATTCAGCAACTCGCTAACACTATCCTCAACAACCCTGCTGAAGTTAAACTTGCCGTTTCCCGTCCAGCTGAAAAGATCGTACAGGCAGCGTATGTTTGTTACGAGAATCAGAAATTGGGTATCATTCGCAGCCTTTTTTCCGCATGCTCCGAATACCGACATAATCAAAACCCCGACCGTCAGTAATGCCACTGTCTTTTTTGTTTTGCTAAAACAAATTTTTTTCATCATAATTTTACCTCATTTCTTAACTTATTAACTTATCTATATAAGTTTATTTAATCATAACATACTTTATAAGAAAAGTCAATATCCAAAATCAAAAAATTTGTAAGTTTTTCATAACGACAGACTTTTCGTTTGTTGTTTTTCTTAATTTTTGAAAGCCGATTCGCATATTTTTGAATTTTTTATTCTTCTGCCTTCACACCTTCATTTAAGATTAATGGTATACTTTAAAATTCGTACTCTCCTTTTAATAATTTTTGCACATTTCCGTTAATGCTGACCTGCGCCGCAGCGGGAACTTTAATTTTATATTTGATTTTTCCGCATATATTTTCCCACCTTACAAAAATTTCGCCCGAATCCGTTATAACGCTTCCCTCCGCCCAATCAAGTCTTGTATCGGGTTTCGGTGAAATTGTTATCTTTGAAATTCCGTCTTTTGCGCCGTCAAACTTTATACCCAAAATCGTTTCATACATCCACGCCGCTATCGAGCCGAACGAATAGTGATTAAACGAATTCATTATGGAGGACCAAAATTCTCCGTTTTCGTTTATTCCGTCCCAATGCTCCCATATTGTTGTGGCACCGAGATTGACCGAATACAGCCATGACGGATAACTCTCTTTAAGCAAAAGCGAATATGCGATATCATTGTATCCGTTTTCGGATAACACCGTCAAAAGATATGACGTTGCCAAAAATCCCGTTGAGAGCGCTCCGTTGTTTTTTTGTATCAGCCCGGCAAGCTGTGCCGCGGTTTGTTCTCTGTCATCGGTCAAGTTAAATGCAAGCGCAAGCGTGCATTCTGTTTGCGAATAGTATTCGCAAAAGCGCCGTTTAAAAGCCTTTGTGATATTATCATGCAATGATACGTACTTTTCGTTCGGTCTTCCTATAATCTCAAGCGCCTTTGAGAGAATATAGGTCGAGTGTGCAAAGTATGCGCTTGCGATAAAATCATCTCTGCGCCGTATTTCATCGGGATTGTCCAGACGGTCTAAATGCAGCCAGTCGCCCAATTGTGTATGCCCGAGCCATAAATACTCTTCTTCTCCATAACCGTGCATATACTCAACCCACGCAATCATGCTGTCAATCTGACGTTCGAGTATCTTTTTATCACCGTATATCCTGTACATTTCCCATGGGATAATCACAGCCGCGTCACCGTAAGCCGCAGAAGTCGCCTCTTCGCTTCCGTCGAGTACATCGGGGACGATATACGGCACAATACCGTTCGGATATTGATCCGCGCTCAGGTCATTCAGCCATTTCGAAAAGAACTTGCGAACATCAAAGTTATACATAGCCGCCTTTGCAAACACCTGTGCGTCTGCCGTCCAACCGAGTCTCTCATCCCTTTGAGGACAGTCGGTAGGAACGTCTAAAAAGTTGTCCTTTTGACTCCAGATAATATTCGAATAAAGCTTATTCACCTTTTCGTTTGAGCATTTAAAATGTCCCGTTCTTTTCATATTCGAATACACGGCTATAGCCTCAAAATCATCAGCCGATATGTTTGGTGGAAACTCCTCCAGCCTTATGTACCGAAACCCCATAAAAGTATGGTGTGGCTTATAGCTTTGCCGTCCTTCTTTGCATATGTAAACAATTCTTTGTTTTGCACTTCTTAAATTTTCGGTATAAAAATTTCCGTCACCATCCAAAATCTCCGCATGGCTGTAACATAATCTGTCACCTTTTTTTGCACAAATATCAAACGAAACATATCCCGTTATGTTCTGACCGAAATCGATTACCGTTTCGCCCTTTGGCGTTTTGAACATTCGCACGGGGCGTATGTGTTCGTGTTCGGTCACAAACTCGCCCTCTTGGGGAATCAGCTGTGTTTTCGGCGCATGGAATCTCGGCGTTTTCTTTCGGTTTTGTTCCGAAAATGTTGCGTCATATATTTCACCGTCATATATTTCGCTGAATCGAACCGCGCTTTCGGCACTTTCCCATCTGTTATCGGTTGGGATAACCGTATGACTTCCGTCCTCATATGTAACGGTTAATTGTGCAATCATCGCGGTCACACCGCCGTAGCAATCGGTAAAGCCGTAAGTCACAAGTCTGCCGCGATACCAACCCTTTCCCACATTAACCGCGATTTCATTTTCGGTTCGGTCTTTATTTTCATCGAACAGAATCAAATCCGTCACATCATATTCCTGGTACTGATGCCGCTTGTAATACGATGTCCACCCGGGCGCCATTATGAAATTTCCGACGCGTTTTCCGTTAATTTCCGCTTCGTAAACACCCATTGCGCTTATGCACAGCACAGCCTTTTGCACCCTTGCCTTTACATCGAATTTTCTTATAAAAACAGGACACACATCCTTGTAATTATAATGCGGTTTAATCCAGTAAGCCTCTTTAAACATATAGTGTTTTCCTCATTTCATACATCAATATTAAGCGTTTTATCTGTGTGCAAAAACGTGCATAAGCTTTTGCCAGTTCGTTCCGGCTATAATCACCGAACAATCCTTTCCGTAATCCGAAAACGGTTTCAAGTCAGAGGTTGTACCCACTATAATCTCGTCTTTTTCACGGTCATATATGACGACTCTCGTTAAACCAACTGCGTTCATATTAAGAATTTCGTCAACAGCTCCGCCCCATTCATAGCCTAACTCGACACCGCCCGAATATGCTTTGTGCAAATATCCGCAAAGCGTTCTGTGTTCAGACGTATTTTCGCCGATCGGATTCACTATGTTTGCAGACGGCTGATATACCGTTTCGGTCGATGCAAGCTTACCCGTCATCTCGTTCAAGCCGTACCTGAAAACATCTCCTCGCTCATAGCCCTTGGAATTAAAGTCAAAATCATCGTCGACTTCAACCTCCAAAGCTGCACCCTCATACGTAAACATCTTAACTTTTGTAATGTTATTTCCCTCCGAGTCAAGCGTTTCATATGAATAATCATACATTGCCGCCCAATCGGAAATCTTTGTCCCCGTTGCGGAATTAAGCCGAATCAAAATATATTCTTCAAAAAATTCAGGCTGCGACGTAGTTCTGTAGCTTATTGCATTTTCATAAACGCCCTCGCTCAGCGACCCTACTCTAAAGTACTTATCCTCTGCCGAACCGACCGCCGCATCATCCGGGACTATAAAAATTTTGGTATCGGGACCGACCGCAATAAGCCTTCCGAGCCTTCCGCTTGATACGGTATAGTACGAATAGTCATAAGCTGAGGTATCGCTGTCACGTTTTACGATTTTTTTGTTTATAACAAGCTGTGACGTGCTGTCGCCGCTTTCCTTTGCCGTATATAATCGGGTAATATCACCGTCCGAATTTGTGCTGTAACCTATCATCTGTGCAACCGTTGCCGCCGAACCCTTCAGCAGCTTATAAGCGTCACCGACATTTTCGCTGAATTTTTTATCGTTTATTCTGAATGTATCGGCGCTGTTCAAATAGACAATCTTACCGCTTGATGCCAAGACTTTGATTTTAAGACGTGCACCGATTCCCTCGTCTGCGCTGCAATTAATCAAAAATCCGACATTCATACTTGTTCCCGATGTTACTTCATAATCTGCGATATAACCTTTTATATCAAGCAAAACGGTAATTTTTTGACCGAGGTATAAACTTTGTCTTTGCATCCCCGTCATAAAATTCCAACACTTCATCGCCTATCTTGACTTTCCTGTCAGATATGTTTACAACGTTCAGCTTTTCCGAAATTTGTGTGTTCGAAATGTATATCTTTGCATATTTACCGTCGTATGATTCATACACCGACAACACATCTCCGCGCTTGACGCTTTCGAATGTTGCCGATGCGCCGTCCGAACCGATTATCAACAGCTTGTCATAATCGCTTTCATTGAGCGAAACCGACTTTTTGGTTATCTTGTCTTTGACGGATTTATCGAGCGTGCTTATGCTATCCGCAACAATATTCCTATATTCCCATACAATCGCCGCGGAATATACTCCGTTTGTTTTGATAAGCGTAAGCTCATATCTCTTATGCGAAAAAACATCAAAAACATCGTTTTTGCGATACCGACCGTTATAAATCATCGTGATATTTTGAGGAATGTAAACGGACTTTTCTCTGCCGTTTTGTTCGGTATACGAAAGCTTTCCGCTATTCTTGTCAAAGGTACAGTCGGGGTCTGCGGATATGTTTAGGGTATCATCCGATGAAATCGGCTCAATCCATATAATCGTGCCTTTATTCTGTTCGTTTCGGCTTGCCTTTTTGTATATAAGCTCAACATCCCTGCCGAGACATTCGTCCATATCAAAGTTCGGCGCATTATATCTGACCGAATCGATTATAACAACGTCCTCATCCACATCCGCTCCGTTTATATCCATTCCGCCGATACAAGTAACCTTTCCGCTTTTTATATACTCGGCGTTTCTCGATACCTCCATAAACGTTTCATTGCTTTTCGTCACATCCGTACCGTTCGTTTCGTAACATTCGGCGTACAGCGTGTTATAAATCATTTTGAGCAGGTTGACAAGCTTAAAATCTCCGCTTGTTTGGGTGACATTATCCAAAACACCGAGCTTTGAGCAAATATTTCTGCTTTCCGAAATATCTGACGTTATGCTTTCGATGCCGCCGAAGCCGAGTGCTTTGGCAAAGATTTTGTATGCGTGTTCAATCTGCATCTTTTCATTCGGTCTGAAAAGCTTGTCGCCGACCCCCGACATATATCCGCCCGCGGTCAAAGCCGTAATCTCATCAAATGCAAAGTATGTCGGCGCAACATCATTATAATACAATGTTTCCGAACCGACCGCCGATATATTCAGCATCCTCGCCATATACTGAGCAAAATCCGCACGCGAAATTGTTGCATTCTCGTCAAGCGTTTCTGCGCTTATCGTGCTTTCCGCTATATCAAACAGCTTTAGAATTTCAATCTCCCGTGATAAATCGCCTGTTGCCGAATCCGCATCGGCCGCCGATACACCGATGTTTCCCGAAAATGCAATTCCGACAATCATCATCGCGCACAAAGCCTTTGTCAAAATATTTGTAAATTTGTTCATCAGTCTGAAATTTCTTTTTCCTTTTTTCAATTCATTCGCCTCACTTTACATACTCTAATATTCCGAATGCCATCTTTGCCGCCTCGGCGCGTGTCGCCGTATCCAAAGGGCTGAACAAATTATCTCCCGTTCCGTTTATAATTCCCAGTTCCGACAGGCACGAAACGGCATCTTTTGCATACTCGGATATTATCTCGGCATCGTCAAATTTATTCTGCGGTTCTTTAACCGAATCAATATGGGCTTTAATAATATTATATAAAATCACAGCCATATCCTGTCTCGAAACAGGTTCGCCAACGCCGAATGTTCCATCATCCCGTCCGCGAACCAGCCCCGAATCATACGCCGCCTTTAAATATCCCGTGTACCACTCTTCCGATACTTCGTCCGAGAAAACAACGGTCTTATCGGATGAGTCGAGTCCGCAAATGTTCACGCATATTTTAACGAATTCTTCTCTGGTGACAGTATCGTTGGGTTCAAACAGTTCATCCGACCTTCCGTTAATAATACCCCTGTCCGCAAGGGTCGATATTGCCTCATACGCCCACGGAACAGTGTCCAAATCGATAAACCTCATATTAACGACAGGCGTTTGCTCATCGCTTTCGGTCTTTGTTTTTCCCGATGCGATATAACCTCCGCCGCCCGAGCCGCCCGAACTCGACGAAGATGTTCCGCTTTGCGTTTTAAGATTTTTAAAATATTCGATGAATTTATCAAAATCCGAAAAATCGTTTCCTGCCGCCTGTCTGTACTTCTCGGTTTCGTCTGATTTTGTAACGCCGCTGACATCCGAAAAATCAGCCAGAACCTCACCGATATTGCTTATTCCGTTCGGATATTTTACCACACTCAATATAAGTGCGCGCTTAATTTGTTCTTCTAAATCCGAATACTTATTATATTTTTTCTGCTTTAAAATCTGCAAAATTTTCTCCGCCGCCGCGTTGTTCGAGGTTTGAGCCTTATACCATTTCTCGATTTTTTCATCATTGAAACGGATATACTCATCCAAGTCCGACATATTGTTTGCCGCGCCGTTATTCAGCATACACGCCGTAACGCTTCCGCACCAAAGTGCATTTGAATCCTTCGAACTGCGTATATTATTGATTTCGGTTTTCAAGAACGCATACATAATACTTTCGATTTTCGCTCTGTCGATATTATCGGGAATATTATCGCATCTGAGAATATACGCATTGTTGCCGCTTGCAAGAAAGCTTGAAAAGCTCTCTTGGCTTTCCATGTTATTTTTCAGTTCCGCCAAAACCTCGGCGAAATCCGAGTCCTTTACGATGTTGATTTCAAAGCTTTTTTCCGTGCCGTCCGTCAGGCATACAAGCTTTGCCGCATAGCGTCCGCTTTCCTTAAACTGCGGAAAGGAAAACGAAAAATCGTTTTCCTTTTCCTTTAAATCAAGCTGTTCGGCAAATGCAACCGAGCCGACCGCCATACCGCTTTCGAATCCACAGTTCGGCTTTAGAATCTCCAAAACCAGACTCTCGGCTTCATTACTCGGCGCGACGGTTCCCGTTACGGTAATCGTTTCATCGTTTATCTCTGTTTTATAATCCAAAACTTCACCGTACACCGTTTTGGAAAAGAACAGTGCTGCCGTAATTATCGGTATTGCCAATACTTTCTTTTTCATTATATCACCGTACCTCCGCAAATAAAATTTAGTCTTGCAATGTTGAGTATTTAAGCTGTTTTATCTTATGTCAAGCATTTTTGACAACGGCTTTGCGGAATCGAGAGATTTCCAGCACATAACCTTTGCGCGAACAGCCTTTTCGGGTTTCTTTAGGGTAATCGCCTTTGTTTGCTCGCCCTCGGATTTATCGGCTATTGTGACATCAATGCTTTGAATATCCAAAAGCTCGCCGCTTTGAGCGTAATAAGCAATAACCAGCGGCACCGTCACATCCTCACCCATCGTGTTTGTTACATTCAGTTTAGCCGTTGCCTCCGCCGCTTTCCATTGTGAATAATTCAAAACTTCGGTTTCGCCGATTTTAAGCGCCGAAAGCTTTGCGGAAAACTCTTTTTTGCCCGTCTTTAAAGTAAACTCTTTTACGCCTGTGACAACCGAATCCGACAAAGACTTTACTCCGTTTGAAATTGTCAGCTTGTACTCCGTTTCGGCTTTCAACCCTTCGTTAAGGTTTAAAATGAGCTTTGTTCCGTCTTGTGACAGAGTATATCCAACCTCGGTGTTATCCGCCGAAGCTTTAAGCGAAATTTTACCCTGTGCCGTTCTGATGTTGATTATATCCTTAAAGTCGATTGCAATCTTCGCTGTGTTCAGACTGATATTATTAAGGTCACCGCTTACCGCGCCGCCGTTTGTGATATATGTTACCGAATTGTTGCCAAGCTCGGGTGATGTATTATCTGCCTGTCTGATAAGGATATTATCCACCGATATTGTATGATCACAATAAAATTTTATGGCATCATATAAACGGTTATCATACATACTGTGTCCCCATGTTTCGGTTTTCGAGAAGGTTCCGCTGCCGTTTATCTTGTTATCGGCATTGTTTTTTTCGTATATTGCAAGGGTGTATGCGCCCGTACTGCGGTTAAACGTAAGGTCATACGAATACCACGTATCATCTTTATAATCCAATCCCGTAAATTTCTCACCGGCAACCTCTATTTCTCCCGAAGGCTTGAGTGCAAGCAAGCCGAACGTGTCATATGTACTCTTTTCACCGCCGTCCGACAAACAATCCTTTTGAGTCATCGCAATCGAAAAATAATTTGAAACCTTGTTGTCGTTCATAAAGTCAAATTTAACGTTATATTCGCCGCCGTCTTTCGGAATCACACGATCGAACGAATAACCCGAGTTTTTCCAGTCTGCATTGATTGTCATATACTTATTTCCGTTTTCCTCCGGATATGTAACCGATGGTGTTCCCGACCACATTTCAATAACTCTTGTTTCATTGTCATAATCGATATTCAGCAGAGTATTTCCGTCACTGATTTTTATAATCTTTTCATACGGCTCGCATGACAAACCGAACTGCGTAAGTGCGGACGCCGTAACAGAAAGCGTATATACGCCGTCAGCCTCCAAAATATCTGTGAGCCCTAAAATAGAAGCCGTATTATCGTCTGCTTGTTCACCCGTATATGTAACAGCATTATCATCGGAATCCTTTAACGTTACCGCATTGTTGAGCGTTACTTTTGCCATTTTGTCGCTGAAGATAATTTTTATTGCCGCAACAGAGGCGTTCAGACTCGGCATAACATTTCCGTCAATGTCGAGATATTCAACCCTCGATACCTTAGCCGACTTTATAACCTTTTTAACATTAATATTATCGATGTGTATTTTACACGCCGTTCCGAACATCATTCTGTCCAATGCCTTTGTCGGAAAGTCCGAGCCGTTCGCCGTTGCCGTATTGGTCGGATTGTCTTTTTCCGTTACCGTTACGGTATATTCACCGCTGCCGCTGTCAACAGTCATTTTATAGCTAAACCATTTGTCGTTTTCGTATGCAACATTTACCGATGTGCCGCCAACCGACATTGCCCCATTATTTAGGTTTATAAGTCTAAACTCGCCCGGCTGATTGCTTCCGCCGTGTTCTTCGTCCGTCAGGTAAACAACACCGTAATTGTTATAATAATTCAAAATCTTAAAATCAAATTCTATTTCGTATTCACTGTTTGAAATTGCATCATCGAACACAAAACCTCCGTAAGTCCAACCCGGGTCGTCATTTATATATGCCACTCCGTTTTCAACCGAAAAATCCGGCTTGCCGTTATTCGATAACTGAACAAATTCGGGAATACGTTTTTCAAAATCGGCATCAAATATGACCGCTCCGTCCGATGCTGTTTCGATTAAAGTATAAGCGCTTGCGATCGCTGCATCATATATTGACTTTGCCGCCGTAGATATTCCGAGAGTATAATCAGCCCCTCCATTCAATTTTTTTGAAAGATTAAACGTATACGTCATCTGATCCTCCGATAACGTACCCTCGTTCGCTATATTTACACCGTCAGAGCCTTTGTACGAAACAGCGGATTTAAGCGACGCCAAATCCATCTTGTCCGAAAAACTAACCGATATACCGGTTGTTGCCACCCCCGGCAGGGTTTGTTTTTTACCGTCTTGTCCGAAATATTTAACCGATAAAACCTTGGGTGCATCAACAAGCTTTGTCACATTGATATTATCAATATGTATTTTACACGCCGTTCCAAACATCATTCTGTCTATTGCCTTTGTCGGAAAGTCCGAGCCGTTCGCCGTTGCCGTATTGGTCGGATTATCTTTTTCCGTCACCGTTACGGTATATGTTTTTTCATCTTTATCTATTTGCATAGAATAATGAAACCATTTTTCGTTTGCATATGCGATATTTACCGCTGTGTTAACGGCCTTGCTGCCGACCGACATTGCTCCTTCCTTTAGGTTTATGAGCCTGAATTCCTCATTTTGATTTCCACCGCCGTGGACTTCATCCGTCAGGTAAACAACACCGTAATTGTTAGAGTAATTTGAAATATTAAAATCAAATTCTACCTTATACCTTCCGCCCGACATTGCTTGATCAAACACAAATCCGCCGTATGTCCAGCCGGGGTCATCGTTAATATACGCAACGCCGCCATCAACCGAAAATTGCGGTTTGTTCGTTGTCCATTGTTCCAGCGAAACAAATTCGGGGTACGGCTCTTGATCAAAATCCGCACTGAAGATTGAAATTCCGCCGCCGTTTGCATTTACGATGGTCATTTGTCCGAATCCGAAAACGCTTATCAGCATTGTCAGGGTCAAAACCATTGCCGAAAGTCTTTTTAAACTCATCTTTTTACACATTTTTAAATCCTCTTTTCTTTTTATTTTTAAAATTTATTTTACCAATTTTATGTTGCCGAACAAGGTTGCGTTTTTTGTTTCTCCTATTCCTTTTGTCAAGACGGCAAAGCCGCGTCTGCCGCTGCCGTCATTATCGTTTGCGATAATGTTGAATTTCAGCGTTGCTCCCGCCTCGACCTTTTCTCTGCCTATTGTTTCCGTCCAAGGAAAGACCATTTTATAAATCGTGTGGTTGTTCACCCTGTCAATTTTTATATCACAATTATTAACAACACCGTAATTCATCGTTGTACTCGGGTGTATAGACCATCTGTACACCTGTACGTCATCCTCACTCTTGCCGCCCTTTGCAACACCTATTTCCGTATATTCGATATTGGTGTTTCCGACGCCCATACCTATCATATCCGCATCCTGAAAACCTATCTGCAAGCAATCACCCATCCATATTTTATCACCTTCCTCTTTTTGATATAAAACATCATCCTTTACATCACAATAAACATATAAATTATCTTCATCCCATAAAAGCGTTCCCTTAAAGGAACAATCGTCAGTGCCGCCCCATTTGATGTTAAAAAGTTCAGAGTATGACTCTGCCGCAAGCTCATCATCGGCGGCAAAAATATCGCCTTTGTCCGTATTCCCGTCAAAAACCGTCCAATCCTTTTTGCCTGTATTGTTATATCGCACGTTTATGTCATTGATATACGAAATCTTTTTATCCAGTTTAAAACCGTCACCGAGGTCAATCTTTGCCGTTGTTTCAACCGATTTTATGTAAGGCGTTTTGGGAACATTGAGATAAACCGTTCCCGTTTCGCCGGGTTTCAAACCGATTAATCGTCTTATTTCTCTCTTGCCCGACATCTTGGTGAAATCTGCCGTAAGTATTCCGTCAAGCGGTATTCCCGCCGTTTCGTTTGTGACCGATACCGCTATTGCATTTCTGTCCGCACCGGTCTGTTCTTTTGTCAGCTCATAGCTCGCCGATACTCCGCCTTTTTGTATTACCGCATAATATTTTGCGTAATACAAGAGGTTTTCTCCGTCATACACTTTTACGCAAATCGGCTCTTCTTGAAATGCATTATCCGTTGTTTTTACCTCAATTTTCCCTTTTCCGTCTATGATGCCCGTATTTTGCTCTATCACCGCGTTCGGTGTACCGACCGCCTCAATTCTTAAATTTCTCGATTCTGCATCCGTTATATTAAAGGCGCAGTTATCATTTTTTACCGCCTTGATTTTGGCATTGTCAACGGATATTACGCTGTTCGTTCGTTCAAGTTTTTTAAAATTCCCGACAATGTATATAGGCTCAAAATTCGCCGTGAAGTTATATACACCGTTGTTCGATGAAATTTCGCCCTCTTTGTTTGAGTACATATCATATACTTCGATTTTGTCCGTACCGAGGTCAAGTGCAATATTTTCATATCCTCTGTCGTTCCAAAGCATAATAACCTGTTTGCCGTCACGCTTGAATCTGTACGCTCTCGTTGTTGTATCGTATGTCAAGCCGTCAATATATTCTGCGTTTCCTATCATTTTATTATAAGCTGCAAGAGCAAGATATGACGGTTTCGCCGCATAGGGTACGACATCTGCATGGTTTCCTACAAGTCCGAAATTAGCCTCCGTATCCCCGTCTTTTACATAACTCGTTCCTCTTATTCCCGTATTTTCCATACAGTACCAATAAACCTTTTCGACTATTCCCTGCACTTTTGTTGTCGCAAACATTTGAGCACAATCCGCCGCCTGTCCCTTAACCGATGAAATCAGCGGTGTTGATGATACGGCAAGCTCTGTTATTTCAATAGGAATGTCAATATCGTATTTTTTCATCAGCTCTTTCATCTTTACGATTTTGTCCTCATAAACATCATCTCTGAAAAGAGTTGACCAGCTCTCGCCAGGTATTTCGGTTTTGTACTCGCCGCTGTCGAAGTCATAGGGATGAATGGTTATTACGTCCATATACTTTTCGGCATCCTTGCCGAGTATCTGAAAGACACCCTCTATCCACGACCACGGCATCGAACCGGTACAAAGTCCCATTACAATTCCGTCGGGGTCGTTTTTCTTGATTATCGGTGCAGCCATCTTTAATATTTTGCAATATGTTTCGGCTGACATAACCCAGTTCGGTTCATTCACTACCTCCCAATATGTCACGTCATCCTTATGCTTTTTGACCGAATATTCAAGGTATCTTTGATAACCCATCCACATCTCGGGTGAATCGTTATTATAAAGCGTTGAATTATCCCACGTTTTACCTGTCGGTGAATAAAGCGGATTTTGAATACCCAAAATCGCAAGATTTCCTATTCCCGATTCAACCGCATCTTTAAAATGCCTGTGACGAACGGGATTTTCTATATACTTTCCCCTCTCGCCGTCATACGGCTCGGTATCATACCACGTATAATCCTTTCGCATTGCCGAAATCCCGACCTGAAGCATAAGCTGTTTAAAGCTCTGCCACATCTCATCGCTTTCCATATATGCAACGTTTACCGCTGTGAAAGGATTTAAAGGTTCGCCCTCTTCCCTCTTGTTCACAACCGAAAACATATAATTTTTGCTTTTTCTCTCCGCTGTTTCACCCGTACTTTTATTTTTGCACGTATATTTAAACGTTATATCATAACAGTCATATCGTTCAACCTTTGGAACAACCGAAAAATCCGCCGTTTCTCTCGCACCCAGTTCCATCTCCCCGACCGAGCCTTTGTCTATACTGTTACCGTCCTCGTTTGTTACCTCATACTCGATTTTTACATCCGCCGCCGAACCGAGCTTGTTTCTGACCGAAACGTCAAGCTTTTTCTCATCATTCATAGAAAAGATATTGCCGACCTGATTCGATGCCACACCGAATGACAAAGGGTCAACAGTTGATTCGGCAACCGAAATATTTGCGATATTTAACGTTCCGGTAATACCGAACCTTAACATATCATAGCTTCTATCGGGCATTGACGCACCCCATGCGACAAAAGCCGGGTCAATAACCTTAACGC
>ERZ826016.2699-NODE-2699-length-13371-cov-2.976945_pt1 | contig 13371 bp, 19 predicted proteins | sample MGYA00519872_ERZ826016 | MGnify/ENA primary metagenome ERZ826016 (study PRJEB31778, sample SAMEA3449218) | human gut metagenome | biome: human gut; feature: human-associated habitat; material: faeces | place: United Kingdom | collected 2010/2012 ... | reverse complement strand
ATGACAAAGTTTCAAGGAATTACTTTGATAAACAGTGATGATATTTTAATGCATTCTTTTTATACAAATAATGATTACAAAAAGAATTTTTCAGAAATGATTTTAAATCCTTATATTATCGATTCTTTTGTTAAAGATGATTCACAAATTATGGACTTGTTTTTTATTATTAATAATTTTGAAAAAGTTAGATATTTAAAGGAAAGAAAAGCTATTATTGATTTTGTTACATGCTTAGAATTTTTCTTAGTGCAAAAGTTGAATGATTCTAATAGCAAATTGGAAAATCAATTTAAATTTAAGCTTAGAAAGTGCTGCAATGAAATGGGATATAAAGTTTCTATTAACGAACTTCAGGATTTGTACGATTATCGTTCTTTAATTGTACATGGTAATTTTAAGAAAATTAATGATAAAACTGAAAAGATAACAAATAGGCAATGGTATTTTGAGTATGTAAAGAATTCTGAGTTTGATGGTATTGCACATTATTATGATAATAGTGATAAGGAAGATTTGATATTTTGTAGATTGTTTGAGATTTTTAATGTTGTTTTTAGGTTGTATTGTGAGAAGAATGAGGCTATGAAGATTTTGAAGGGTTTGGCTGATAAAGAGTTGATTGAGATGTTTAGTTTTGGGGGAGACTCATAACCCGAAGGTCGTAAGTTCGAGTCTTACCCCCGCAACCACTGAAAAGTCCCATTTTCGTTGAAAAATAGGAACTTTTATAAATTTTAAAGTAATCCATTTAAGTACATTAAAAACCGTTAAAAATCATTAAAATTTGTTTCATAAAGGGAAAATAAAGGGAAAGAAATAATATTAAAGTGAAGTGAAATATATTAAGTAATCTCAAGGTATTTGGGATTATTTTTTTTGGAGGTTTTATATGTATAAAGGGAAAATTGATAAATTAATTAATGAAATAAACAAAATTGCAAGATTAAAAAGAATATCATATAAATTAGAAAATATATATGAAGAATATGATGAGTATATTGAGGATTATTACTTTATGGAATGGCTTAGGATGTCACAAGATGGAATAACACAAATAGAAGAATTAAATAATATGTTAGAGTTATTTGAACAAATACTAGAAGAAATAGAAATTGCAATTTATAATGCTGAAGATAAAGTTGATATTATATGTAATTCGATATTAGCATATAACAAGAAAGAATTAGGAGACTATATAAATGACTTTGAGCTATATAATGACAATTACATAAAAGATACAATAATGAATTTTATTGAAAATAATATGTATGAAATAGATGAAGATTACCTATTTCTTGAACTAGAAAAGTTACTAGAAGGAGGAATAGGGCAATATGAATAAAACTGATTACAAAAAGATAGAGTATTATTTATATAACTATAGTAATATAGATAAACTAATTGATGAGATAAAAGATGGCTTGATAAATAGTGTTAATATAAGTGGAAGTGCATGGAGAAAAGGAATAACGGTATGCAATAATACTTTAGAAAATCAAGTTATTAAGATAATAGAAAATAAAAAAATACTAGAATTTAAGAGATGGCAAGTACTTATAAAAAAGGTACTTGCTTTTTTGATACAAAAATATCCGAAATATTATGATTTTATAAATCTAAAATATTTTAAAAAGCAATCTAAAGATGAGATTGAGGAAATTCTTAAATTCGATTTTAAGAAACAAAAAATAATAAAGGATAAGTTAATTAAGTTCGTTTATAAAAATGTGAAAATGAGAAATTTGGTTTAAATATGGAGGTAATAAAAATGTTTTGGATAGGATTAATTATAGGACTAATAGTAGGAGCAAATATAAGCTTGATATTATATGTTTGTATAATTGCAGGAAAGGAAAGTGATAGCCATTGTGAAAGATGAAGAAATACAAAGAATAGGATATTATGCAGTAATACCTGCTACTGTTCTATTTAATGAACGACTAAAACCCAATGAAAAATTACTTTATGCTCTTATAACAGCACTATCAAATAAAGAAGGCTATTGTTATGCTTCTAATAAATATTTAGGAGAAAAGTTAGGAGTAGATCCTGTAACAGTTTCAAGATGGATAACCGATTTAAGAAGGAATAATTATGTTTTTGTAGATATAATGAGAAACGAGAAAAAGGAGATAATCTGTAGGAGAATATTTCCAAATGATGTACCCTATAGACTAAATAATCAATACCCCTATATACTAAAAAATCAAGAGGGTATTGATGAAAAAGTCAAAGATAATAATATAATAGATAATACTATAAATACACACACAGTCAGCAAAGAAAAATTTAATGAAAATGTATTTCTTTATGATTATGAATATAAAAAATTACTAGAAGAATACGGAGAAAATAAAACTAAAAAATGTATAGAAGAATTATCTTTATATAAGAAATCAAAGGGAGTAGAGTATGAGAACGATTATGCAACAATAAAAAGATGGGTAATTATAAGGGTTGAAGAATTGGAGGCAAGAAAAGATAAAAAAGCTACTAAAAATAAAAACTTTAATAATTATGAACAAAGAGAATATCCTAAAGAATTTTTAGATAGTTTATATGAAAATAATAATTTTACTTCAGCAAATACTGAAGAAGATGAAATGGATTTAGATATGTAACACAACTAAAGAGTTGTGATTTTTTTATTTTAGGAGGTACAGAGTGGTTACTAAAAAGGTAAAAAAGATTATTAGAAAAAAATTATATGAATATCCAATATATGATCGATTAATAAATGAGTTAGAACTTGAAAAAGATACAATAAGTGGTGGAGATATTAATTCATCAATAAAAAGTAAAAATAAAATTAGTAGAGCAACTGAAGGGCAAGTAATAAAAAATATTAGTATAGAGGGCAAAATAAACGAATATAAAAAGTGGAAGGAATTAATTGATACTGTACTTCAGGATTTTAGAAAATGTGATAAAACTAAACTGAAAATAGTTGAATATAAGTTTTTTGGTAATATTCCTGAAGATATTATTGCAGATGAATTATATGTTTCTAAAAGCACAGTAAGGAGTTATTTGAAAGATATTTATTTTGAGATTGGAATTTTAGCAACACTAGAAGGTTTGTTAAAAATGAATAATATTAAATAATTATATAAAATACAAAGGTTTTATGATATAATTATCAAAAAATGAAAGGTTTAATTATGAATATATTAGAATTTTACAAACAAAATGTTACAAAAGATGAATATTATTATAAATTTTATGATGAAATAGTAGTAGAACCTGAAAGAGAAAAAAGAAGCTTTAATGAATTTTGGGGCATGAATACTGGTGATGAGACTAATGATGATTTAGAATATATATTCTATGATGAAGAAGAATTGATAGAAAAGTTTAAATATTTGTGTGAACCTAATACTGAAACAAGCAAAGAAAATACTAGATTATTTCATCTTATCTTATATTACTTGAACAAAGCAGGATATGTACTTAAAGAATTTCCACATTTATTAGAAAGACCACCATTAGATCCTTATGAATTTACATATAAGCAGATAAGAATGAGAGCAGTTTCACAAGGTAAAACAAAACCTAATGGAGACGTTCCTTATAGTGCAAGAAGGCAAATTATAATGGCTTTCACATTTTCAAAAGAAAAATCTACTATGGTTGGAGATGATTTAAATATATTATTTGAAAATATATCAACTCGTAGTGCTAAGTTTGAAAATATGGCAATAGATGAAAAACTAAAAGAAATTGCAAATGTAATAGAGTATATGTTAAAAGAAGATAAAAAATATATTTCATTAGATTATAATTTAATTACTACAGGAATTATTAATGAACAAATGATAATAGATTATAGACATAAAATTCAATGTTTTAGACATTCTTCAGAAAAGTCCCTAGAAGAAAGAAATAATTTTACTAATAATCAAAAGAAATTTCTTATAGATTATGGAGTTACAATTTGCAGAATGATATATTACAATAAATAAGGAGAAATATTATGAGTGATAATTTAGAAAAAGAAAAAATTGAAACAATAAAATCATGCATTGAAAAGATTAATCAAATATATTTTTGTGGTGTAATGTCACTTAGTTGGTACAGCGATATAGATAAAATGTTTAATGTATATGGATTTTCAAGAGAAGTTATAGAAGAATTATTCAAATACTGTAATGATAAAAATAAATTAAATAATAATTATGTCTTAACAGTAGCAGAATCATGGCATAATAGCAAAATAAAAACTAATGAAGATTTAAAAGAATTTTTAGAAAATAAAAAAGCTAAAAACATTATTGATTCTAGAATAGAAAACATAATAAAAAATATGATTAACTATAATATAGATATTGAAACTATTTCTAAAATTACAGAAATATCAATTGAAGAAATTAAAGAAATAAAAAATAGAATAAAATAGTAATATATTAAAAATTAAACGAAAAATCCGCAGTTATTAATTGACTGCGGATTTTTACTTTAATTTTCAAAAAAGGTTTGGGATTTGATATATGCTCACTGTATAATGATTAAAAATAAGGAAAAAGGAGGAAAAGAAGTTGAAAAAATTGGACGAAAGATTTTTTGATCAATATACAGATGACTTTGCAGATTATTTTGAAAATCAAAGGGTAATGAGAATAATGTTAGGATCTGAATATAAAAAAATAAACAAAGCTATTTGTGAAATCAAAAATAAATATCCTAATGTAGTAACTTTATTAGAAGATGGAGTGAAAACTAAATTAAATGACGAAGAAGAAAATGCAATTATAGAAATACTAAAGTTTCAAGAAGAAATTAATTTGATTGAATTAAAAGAGGCTTTTAAATTAGGCTTTAAGGAAGCTTATATTTATTTTGAATCAATGGATATGTTAAAAATATAGATGGAGGATACAAATGGGAGAAAGAATCAGATGTAGAAAATGTGGAGATATATTACAAAGTAAATATAGACATGATTTTCAAATGTGTAAATGTGGATCTTGTTATATAGATGGAGGAGATGATTATTGCAGAGTAGGAGGAGAAAAAGAAAATATAGAATGGATTGACAGAAACGATGGAAAACAGTTTAAATATTTATTTGATTATTGTGAAGAAATAATTAATAAAAAAATAATGTCTAATTGGTATACAAGAGGAAAGTTAGATAGAAAAACATGGAAGTTAGAAGATCAAGAAAATGAATTTTTGTATTCAGAAGGAAAATATATTACTAAAATAAAAGAAATAGATTTACCAAAAGATTATATTAAAATTAGAAGTAGAACAATATGGTATTTGACTGGATATCTAAGAACATCAGGAGTAAAAGATTTATATTATACATATATAAAAGAAAATCATTTATTTAAAGATGATTATTTATATATTTCTTATGATAAGAAAATAGAAGGAATCAAAGGAAAATATGGTAATGATGAAGTAAGAAATTTTGATTTTTTTATTTGTGGAAGAGATATTATAAAAGTTTTATTTGCAATAGAAAAGAATTCTGATATTGATACTACAGAGATAAGAAATAAAATTAAAGAAAAATTTGAATGGTGGAAAGAAAATGAACAAGAAGACTATAAAAGATCATTTGGTGGTAAAAAAATTGATGATATCTTTGAGTATTATGAGAAAAATATTAAATAAGGAAGGAGTCTAATAATATGCTTTGGGATGATTTTAAGAAAAATTACAATAATTATAAGGAACAACCAATAGAAAATCTAAGTATAGATGTTTTGAAAAATATGTATAAGGATTTAGTATATATAGCCACAGAAACAGCATTTGATGAAGTAAATCGCGATACAGAATTTTTATTAAGAATATTATTATTACAACATAGAATAAATTTTAATGAGGAAAGTAAGCAATATGAAAATCCTAATTGGGACAAAAGTTGTGAAATAAATGGAATAAAATTTGAAAGAGAAAAAACTTATTTAATAAATGAAGATAGAGTTGATGAATATACTAAACAACTTGAATATCAACTAAAAGAAAAAAATGAAAAAATAATTGAATTAGAAAATATGTTAAAGTCTATATTAGATTTGAATATTCCAACAGCAACATTAGTTAAAGAATTTCAAAGATTAGAAACTTTAGAAGATGAAACTGATGAATTGAAATTAGAAATACAATATAAAGATCAAGAAATTTTTGAATTTATGAATAGTGATAGAGGAAAATTATTGAAAGAGAACAAAGAATTAAAAAAAGAAATGGCTGATTTAAGTGAGTGTTGGTTAAAGAAAGATAAAATAAGAAATAAAATAAAAGAAGTAGAAAATGGAAAAGAAAATTATATATTTGAAAGATTAACAAGTGAAGATATTAGAAGGAAATGAATTACTAAAATAAAAAAGTTTAACTAAAATAGTAACAAAAAAAGTACACACAAAAAAGAGTACAAAAAAAAGACCACCTTGAAAAGCTAAAAATAGGTGTTATAATATGTATAATGAAATATTTGTAGAGATGCAGAGAAAAACTTTGTATCTCTTTTCTTTTTGGGTTTGGAAAACCTGATATTGGTAAAGTACAATATAAATGAAAGAAGGTAGAAAACAATGATTTTTGGAAAATATGGGCAGATGATTTTAAGTAATATGGAGAAAAATTATCCATACAGAAAACAAGAATTAGAATTAACAGGCGAATTAAATGTGAAAATATATGAAAGAGAACAATATATTTTAAAATTAAAAGAAAAATTAGAAAATGAAATAAAAACAGAATATAAAGAACCTAAAACAAGCGAAATGTATGTTATAGCGAAATATCAACAAATGATTGATGGTTTAGTTGATGAAATTCTAATGAATGAAGTTTTAGTAAAAATATAAGAGGAGAGTTAGTAAAACATAATTACTAGCTCTTTTTTGTATAAGGAAGGAGAGAAAATATGCTTAATATATGGGTTGGTAATTTAGGAAAATATAATGAAGGAGAATTAAAAGGAGGATGGCTAGAATTACCAAAAGAAAAAGAAGAAATTGATGAATTCTTAAAAGAAGTAGTTGGACTTAATGATGAATACGAAGAATATATGATAAATGATTTTGAAACAGATTTACCATATAAAGTTAATGAATATGAAAGCATAAAGATGCTTAATTTATTAGCAAAAGTATCAGAAAATATCTATAATATGGAAGCAATAGAAGGATATGCAAATTCAGAAGGAGATTTAAGCATTGAAGAATTAATGAATATAATTATTCAAGAAGATGAGCTACCTTATTATTCTTATCAAATAGATAGTTGGACTATGTCAGCAGAAGAAAAATATGGATATAGATTTGCTGAAGATACAGGTTTATTAGATGTATTAAAAGAACATGGAATTGAAGGATATTTTGATTTTGAGAGTTATGGTAGAGATGCTGAAATGAGTGGATATGTTGAATTATTAGATGACGGTTATATAGATAAAAGTGAAAGTATAAATTTAAATAAATATTCACTACAAGAAATAATAGAAATGTATGATATGGAAGAAGAAACAGAAAAAAAGTTAAAAGTTATATACAAACAAGTAGGAAAAGATCCAATAGTAATGGAAATTGATGATACATTAGAAGCTAAGCAAAAGTTAGTTGGAGGCTTAATTGAAGTAGTGCCTTATAAAGAAGATTTATTATTAGTTTGTAATGAAGAAGGAAAGATTCTCAATCAAAAACCAAATCTTGACTTTGGATATGATTATATTGCAGGAAATTGTTTTGTTGTAGGAGATGACTTTGAAAATGCAGGTTTCAAATCTGTTAGTGAAGAACAAATTGAAGAAATAAAACAAGATTTGAAAGATAGAAGTATTGAAGTTGTTGAAATAGAAGAAGTTGAAGAAGATGATATGGAGTTTTAATTGGGAGGAATAATGAGTATAGAGTTAGAAATAGATAAGAAACCAAAAAAGGAAATTATGAAGGATATAAAAGTAAATAATACAAACGATATTTATGAGTTAGAGGAGGTTCAAGAAATAAAAGATGCAATTCAAGAGCATTTGATATTTATAGGTTTAGATAAAAGCAATAATATTAGAAAGATAAGTCTTTTAGGTGTTGGATCAAGTTGTGGAATTTTAGTAGATACGAAAAATATAATAAGAACTGCATTGATGAGCACAAGTGATAGAGTTATTTTAGTACACAATCATCCTTCAAATTCGCTAAAACCTAGTAAAGAAGATATACATATAACTAATATTACTAATAAATTATTAAAAATATTTAATATTGAACTTTTAGATCATATCATTGTTACAGAAACAAGTTATATAAGCATGAATAAAACCAAAAATATAGATAAAGAATTCAAAAATGAAGATATAAATTTATTAGAAAAAGCATTATTGGTAGAAGAAAATACTAAACTAAAAAATGAGATAAAAGAACTAAATTATAAATTAGAAAATAAAGAAATAGTTGAAGAAGATGATATGGAATTTTAAAATGTTTTTTAAAAGGGTTTGGATATATAAAAACACCATAGTATAATCTTATACAGGAGGTAAAGACTATGGAAGAAGAAACAATATTAGAATCTATTTTCTTTGACAGAGAACAAAGAGTACTTGCAAATGTTTCTGATGAAGAAAGAAATGTAATTTTAGAAATAGAACGAGATGGAAACGAAGATAAATTAAGAAAATTGATAGAGCAAGTTAAAGAAGATAGACTAAGAAATAAAATAGAAGAAATGCTTGATTATGCACTTGAAGATGTTTCAAAAAGATATTGTGCCAGTTTAGAAAAATATTACAAGCAAGGATTCAAAGATGGAGTTAATTTAATAGTAGAATGTGTAAGTTAAGGGTTAGAGTGATATATATCCCTTTTTTATACAAAGGAGGGGTGAGTTGAAAAATATAAGATTATTCATAGAAAGTAATAAACTAGATATGTTAAAAGCTTTTTCGGATGATAGTTATTTATATAATTATATTGTAAATAATTATTCTGAATTACTTGAAGATAATATATTTAGAAATCCAACAATATTAAAGAGAATAAATGATATGATTTATTTTTCAAAAACAGGAATAACTGAAGATGATGAATTTGTATGGAAAGAAACCAGTCAAGATTTAAAAAATAAAAATATACCATATTATGCAGTAGTTTTAGATCCTAATAATGGATCTTTTTTTATATACAATAATTTAAAAGATAAAATACCATATATAGAAATAGACAAAAATACAGATTTATTTGAAGCCATAAATAAAATAGAAAAATTTAATAAAGAATTAGAATATGAGGAAGAAATGGAGATGTAAAGTTGAATAGTATTAATGAAATAAGATCAAAATTTGTAGTTGATAAAGTACCTGAAAAAAACGGAAGGGAAGAAAATAAAAATATAACTAATATAGAAATAAGTAAGTTGGTTGCCTTCAGAAAAGGGCAACCTTTTTCAATGTATGATAAAAATAAAAAAGAAGAAATGAAAGAAAGCATAAAAGAAAATGGAATTTTAGTGCCTATTATAGTTAGAAAAATAGAAAACGATAAATACGAAATTATATCAGGACATAATAGAGTAGAATGTGCAAAAGAGCTGGGATTTTCCACAATTCCATCTCAAATTGTGGATTGTGATGATGAAAAAGCAACATTAATAATGTTGGATACAAACTTAAACAATAGGGAAAAAATACTACCTGTTGACAAAGGCTATGCCTATAAACAAAGAAACAACATCATAAAAAATAGGCAAAACAATAGTAATATGAACGAATTTTACGATAATTCCACTGAGTGGAATGAAGAAGGAAAATCACAAATTTATAACTATATAAGACTAACGGAATTAATTAAGCCTTTACAGGAAAAAGTAAATATAGAGCAAATACCTATAAAAGCAGGAGTAGAAATATCATACTTAAATAAAGAAGAACAAGAAATTGTTAATCAAGTTATTGAAGATGAACAAATAAAAATAACTGTTGCACAAGCACAGAAAGTTAGATTAAATAAAAACAATATTAGTTATGAAACCTTGCTTAAAATTATAAAAAATGAGAAAGTCAAAGTAGAAAAATTTACAGGAAAAATAGAAAAAAGAGCAATGAAAATCTACAAAGATAGATTTAAAAACGATAAAGAATTTACAGATTTGATAATCAAATTACTAGATGAATACTTTAGTAGCGAAGCGATAAGTTAAGCAAGATTCCTATTTGTAAGTACAAATAGAACGAAAAGTATAACTTTTCTTATTTAAGGGGAGGTGTCCCCAAACCCTTCATAAAATTTTTAGGTGGAGAGGAGAGTAATTGAAAAAAACTGAAAGAATTGAAATTAGATTAACTCCTGAAGAAAAAACAATGATTATAAACAACAGTGTAAAAACTAATACAACAATTTCAGAGTATCTAATTAAAAGTGCTACTAAAAAAGAAATTGTAGTTATCAATGATCTTGATAAATTAGTAATTCAATTAAGAAAGCTAGGAAATAATGTAAATCAATTAACAAAACTAGCAAATGGAAGAGTTATAACTTGTGTTGAATTGGGAGGAGTAAAAAAGGAGTTAAGTAAAATATGGCAATCATTAAATTCATTAATAACAAGGTCGGATTAAAGAAAACTTTAAATTATATTTGCAAAGAAGAGAAAACTAATAACAAGTTTATTTCAGGAAAAGATTGCATGGTAGAAAATGCTTATGAAGAAATGATGGCTATAAAAAATATGTATGGTAAAACAAAAGGTAGAGAAAAATTACATTTTGTTCAAGCATTTAGTCCAAATGATGAGTTGAGTTATGAAACAGCACACGAAATAGCAATGAAAATAGCAGAAAAATATTTTAAAGGTTATCAAGTTGTTGTAGCAACTCATCAAGATAAGGAACATATACATTCACACTTTGTTGTGAATACAGTAAATTTTGAAACAGGTAAAAAGATACAATTTTCTAATAAAGATTTAGAAAGCTTAAAAGCATATTCTAATAAATTATGCATTGAGCAAGGATTATCTATAACAAGAGAAAAATCAAGTGTAGATGATATAAGAATTAATGAACATAAAGCAAAACAAAAGGGTATTAGTTGGAAAGAAAAGTTAGAAAAAAGTATTGATATTGCTATGGAAAAATCAAATAATAAATTTGAATTTTTTAAAGCAATGAACGAGCTAGGATATAAAGTTACATGGACTAAAGAAAGAAAAAATATTACATATACAACTTCAGATGGCTATAAATGCAGAGATAGAAAATTACATAATGAAAAGTATTTAAAAGAAAATATGGAAGCATATTTTAAAGAAAAATATAAAGCAAGAATTAAAGGAGTAAAAAAATATGAAAGGCATACTCGATATAGGAGTATGTCTTTAACTTTGGCTGAATTAATCAAACAGTTCAAAAGAAAAGAAGATGAAAATGATATTACACATCATTATGAATTAAATGAAAGTGCTAAAAAACAATATGCAATGGAAATGCATTATAGCTTAGAAGAACTAGAAGATATGGAAATGTAGGAGGTGGTAGTAATTGAGAAGCAAAATATGTATGTTCTTATAGTAAAAAATGAAAAAAAACCTGAATTAAAAAGAATTCCAAACAGACTTGAAACATTAAGAAAAATTATAGGAAATGAATATATAGATGTTATTAAATATAAAGATGTCTTAATAGTTTTTGATGAGGAGGGGTATAAAAAATTATTACCAATAAATAGGACTATAGATGGTCTAAATATAAGAGGAACTTTTATTATTACGGGTAATGATGAAAAAAATCAGGATTTTAAAGATTTAACAAAAGAACAAATAGAAGAATATACGAAAAAATTTCAATTAGAACAAGAAAATCAAATGGAAGAAGGAGAAGAGCTAGAATGAGAAAAAGAAAAATTGGAATAATAGCTTTTTTATCTATATTAAATATTCCTGTTAGCATTGTTTTTAGTACAATAATTCATTCAAAACTTTCTAATATAGAATTTTTACAAATAGTAGTAAATAAACAGATTTTACTGCTATTTTTTCTTATCTATATGCTAATTGAAACAACAATTATAATTCTTTTCGGATTTGGAAGTAAAAATGTTTTTGAAAGTGGAATAGTAAATATAACAGATAAATTAAAGACTCCAGAAGTGATGGGGCAAGGGCAACATGGAACAGCAAGATGGCTGAGTAAAAAAGAATTTAAAAAATTTTTTAAATGTAATTCACTAGCAAAGGAAAATACAGAAGAATTCAATTCGGGTGGAATTATTGTAGGATACGAAAAGGACAAAAAGCAAGAAAGGATTTATTACATTGATGATAATATTCATAGTTTAGTTGTAGGAGCTACAAGAAGTGGTAAAACAAGAAGTATAGTATTACAGACAGTTGGAAACTTAGGATTAGCAGGAGAGAGTATGATTATTTCAGATCCTAAAGCTGAAATTTATCATTACACTTCAGAATTTTTGAAAAAGCAAGGTTATAAAATAATAACCTTAGATTTTAAGAATCCAACAAAAAGTACAAGATATAATTTTTTACAACCTGTTATAGATGCAGTAAATAACGGAGATGTTAAAAAAGCTGAAGAGTACACTTGGGATATTACTCAAAGCTTAGTAGGAAATGAAGATACAAAAATGGAAAAAATATGGAGAGATGGAGAGATGTCAGTTATTGCAGGAGCAATCATGAGTGTTGTTTTTGACAATAAAGAGCATCCTGAATATCAAAATTTAACAAATGTGTATTCTTTTATTTCAGAAATGTGTAGAACAGTTGGACAGGCAATGCCTATAAATAAATATATTGAAAATTTATCACCTGATCATCCTTCAAGTACAATATTTAATATTGCAAGGATTGCACCTGAAAAAACAAGAGGTTCATTTTTTACATCTGCTTTAACAACATTAAGATTATTTACAAGTAAAAGCATATATGGAATGACTTGCAAAAGTGATTTTAGTTTAAAACAAGCAGGAGAAGAAAAAACAGTTACTTATATTATTCTTCCTGATGAGAAAACAACTTATTATTCTTTAGCGAGTTTATTTGTTTATCAAAATTATGTATCACTTGTAGAAAGTGCAGATGAGCGAGGAGGAGAATTAAAAACAAGAGTAAATTACATATTAGATGAGTTTGGAAATTTTACAACGATACCAGCTTTTAGCAATATGCTTACTGTAGCAGGAGGAAGAAAGATAAGATTTAATTTGTTTCTTCAATCTTTTTCACAACTTGATAATAAGTATGGAAAAGAAGTTGCAGAAAATATTAGGGATAACTGTCAAACTTGGATATATTTAAAAACAGCAAGTAATGAAACAGCAAGTATAATTTCAAAAAAATTAGGAATTTATACTACTTCTAGTTATAGCAGATCTAGTAGCTATACAAAATATCAAAGTG
>ERZ826016.2697-NODE-2697-length-13373-cov-18.478600_pt1 | contig 13373 bp, 9 predicted proteins | sample MGYA00519872_ERZ826016 | MGnify/ENA primary metagenome ERZ826016 (study PRJEB31778, sample SAMEA3449218) | human gut metagenome | biome: human gut; feature: human-associated habitat; material: faeces | place: United Kingdom | collected 2010/2012 ... | reverse complement strand
TATAGTCGTTGGCAGCCATAATCTGGAAATTCCAGCGATAGCTCCAGAACTGGCTTACGGGGCTTTGCGGACCACCTTCACAGAACAGGAGGGTAGGGTATTTCTTATTCGGGTCAAACTGTGGCGGGTAGATAACCCATGTCAGCATCTGTTTGCCGTCTGTAGTCTTCATCCAGCGAGCTTCAACTTTACCCATTTCCAATTGGTCGTAAATCTGCTTGTTTTCGAAGGTCAGTTGTTTTGCTTCGTCAAAAGCATCCCCGTTGCGGGTAGCAGATACGGCATAGATTTCATCACCCATACTCATTGAGTGGCGTAAAGCGATTACTTTATCTCCTGCAAGGGCGAGGGAAGCATAATCATACATACCGTCTGTCAACTGCGTAACCTTATCGTTGGCAGCAAGATCGATATTGTAAATCTGTGTTTCACCATGCCAGACGCCGATGAAATAAATACTCTTAGAGTCTCTATTCCACAAGAAACCATCTACGTTCGATTCGAATTCCTTGCTGATGAAACGTTTCTCACCTGTTTCCAGATTCATGATGAAGAGGCGGTTTAGGTCAGCTTCATAACCGTCACGTTCCATGCTCTGCCAGGCAATGTATTTACCATCGGGAGAGTACTGAGGATTTGTATCATAACCTTTGTTTTCTTCGGTGATATTGTCTGTCTTCTTGGTTGCAAGATCGTAGATATAAATATCCGAGTTGGTGGAGATGGCATAAGCCAGACCGGTCTTCTTACGGCAAGTATATGCCACCTTGTCTCCGGCAGGACTCCATGCCAGTTGCTCGATGCCACCCCAAGGTCTCATCGGGCTTTCGTAAGGTTCTCCTTCCAGTATATCCTTTATATTGCTGATACCGTTTCCATCAAAATCGGCTACAAAAGGATGCGGAGCACCGGTTACCCATTCATCCCAGTGTTTGTACATCAGGTCGGTAACGATGATACCCGTCGCTTTAGGGAGATCGGGATATTTATCCGCAGTACTTTGTTTAGTTTTCACCTGTGCAATGAAAAGCAACTTCTTGCCGTCGGGAGAGAAAGAATAACCTTCGATGTCACCATCATATTGAGTTAGCTGCTTACGCCCGCTGCCGTCCGGATTCATTTCCCACAACTGGCTGCTGCCACCTTCATTGGAAAGGAACGCCAGTTTAGTGCCACCCTTTATCCAGTTCACTTCGTTTTCCTGCCAGGGAGTGTGGGTGATTTGTTTGTTGCCTGTTCCATCTGTGTTCATCACAAAGACTTCACGGTTACTCTTGTTCTCCGGTACACTGTAGTAAGCTACTGTGTAAGCAATCTGCTTTTCATCGGGGGATATGGCTACACCACCGATACGCCCCATGGCCCAGAGAGCTTCGGAAGTCATGCGTTTGCCTTCAATCTGGATGTCCGACCGCTCGATAAGCGGTACTCCGGCTTGCCCTGCGTCCTTTGTCCCGCCGCAGGCAGCCAATGTCATAGCTGCTGACATAAGCAATAAGTTTACTTGTTTCATGTATGTTGTTCGTTACGGTTATTTTGCGACAAATATACAAATTATATGCGTTTTTCTTGCCATCGTCCTCCTTTAATATACCACCAGCAAAGTAATAGTATAAAAATGGAGTATACCATTTCCGATGTCCAACACAGAGCTACATCAAGTTTCAAGTAAAGAATGATGTATGTGATGTAGGCAACATAGAAGACGAGCGTTATCAGTTCCATGACCAGAGCCGTGCGCGTGTTTCCCGTTCCTGATACGGCCTGGAAATATACATTGGCAGGTACGAGAAGCAGATATGCCGAGCACATTACCCAAAGTGAATGTACGGCTGCATCCTGTAAATCGGGTATATCCGTATAGATTCCCAGTATAAGTTTTGGGAACAGTGCAAAAAACAGTGCTAGCGGCAATGTGAACAGGTATGCAATGTGTATATGCTGTCGGATAGTGCCTGCCACGCAGTCTTTGTCTCCTGCACCGATGAGATTGCTGACCAATGAACCACAGGTTGAGGCAAATGCCATCATTACCATGAACAGGATGCCGGATATGCTCCGGACAATGTTCGTGATGGCGAGCGACCGTTCTCCCAGATGCTCCACATAGAGGAAGAACAAGAACCAGGTGGACAAGGAGAAGACATTCTGTATCATGGTCCAGAAGGAAATGTTCAGCATTCGTTTCAGTATCTCCGGGCGGAACTTCGGAATACGGTCCAGTCCAAACTTACGGCAGTCAATGCGGTAACGGGTGTAGAGGATAAAGAATATCAGTGAAACCAGCTCTGCAAGTGATGAACCGATGGCGGCACCTGCAATGCCGAGCGCGGGAAAGCCGAATTTACCGAAAATCAGTATATAGTTGAAAACTACGTTACTCAATACCATGACTATGGAATTGAGTGTCAGTGTCTTGGTTTGCGTAGTTCCCAGGAAGAAAGCACGGAAGATGACTGCACTGAATGAGAAGAAGGCTCCGAAAACCCGCCAGTTCAGATAACTGATGGCAGCCTCATAGATGTGTTCGGAAGAAACGATTCGCTTCAGTATCATTGGTGAAAGGAAGTAGGAGAGCAGGAACATTACTGCCGCCAGTCCTATCTGAAAGTAAATTCCTTGATAGAAAAGGTCGCCTATTTCCCGGTATTGCTTTTCACCGTTGCGCCGGGCAATGAGTATCTGCGCTCCGATACTGAAACCGAAAGCTGCCATGAATATTACCATATAGAAGACACCTGCAATGGCCGATGCTCCCAGTTCTACTTCGCCTACCCGTCCCAGGAAGGCTGTGTCTGTCATACCTATCATTTGCTCCATCAGCAGACTGATGAGGATCGGATAGGCTATCATCCAAATCTGTTTGTTGGTATATTTAGTTTTCATTTGAGTTATAGTTATAGTCGTTATAAGAGAAAGAAAGCCGGACAATTACATCAATTGCCCGGCTTTTATTATCAAGTGATGAAAAGCGGAGACTTACTTTTTATTCTGTCTCTCTTTCAACAGCTGTTCCTGTTGTTTCTGCATTGCCTCCAGGCGGGCGGCAAAGCCGGTTTTCTTAGCTTTCTTCGGATCTTTCTTTCGGGCTTCCAATTGGGCAAGAAGTTTCTCTTCATTCGTAGTCTTACGCAGAATGAGAGTAGTCACCACACTAATCAATGTCGATATGAAGTAGTAATAGTTCAGACCTGAAGGATAACTGTTTAAGATGAACAACATCATAATCGGCATGAGATACGTCATCCACTTCATCGCCGCCATCTGCGGGTTGGCTCCGGTATCTTGTTGCTGCATCATGAACTTGGAGTTCAATATATTCACAACCGTCATCAGCAAACAGAATAAACTGAGGTGACTACCCAGGAACGGGATGTTGAACGGGAAGTTGATGAAAGCATCGTACGTTGAAAGGTCATCTGCCCACAAGAAGCTCTGCTGACGCAATTCGATAGCACTTGGCACGAACATGAACAATGCAATCAGAACCGGGAACTGTACCAGCATCGGCAAACAGCCACCCATCGGACTCACACCGTATTGGCTGTACATTCCCATGACCTCCTGCTGTTTTTTCATCGCATCTTCCTGCTTAGGATACTTTTTGTTGATTTCGTCTATTTTCGGTTTCAACACACGCATCTTGGCGGAGGAAATATACGTTTTCCAGGTAGCGGGGAATACAACTGCTTTTACAATCAACGTCATCAGTAACAATACGATACCCATGCTCAAACCCCAACCGGACAACCAGTCGAAGATGTTGATGGTAAACCATTTGTTGACCCAGCGAATCAACGGCCAACCCAGATAAACCAAGCGGTTCAGTTCCCATTTTTCTTCGCGTCCCTTATCCAGCGCGGTCAGCGTCTTGTAATGGTTCGGACCGAAATAGAAGAACATTTGTGTTGCTTTCTGACCGGTCGGGTCGAAAGTTGTGCTCATTTCAGCCGAGTAGTCCTTGATGTATCCGCTGCCTTCCCTTTCCATTTTGGAGACTAACTTCGTTTTCTCAAAGTCAGCGTCTGCAATGAATACCGAGGAGAAGAATTGATTTTTGAAAGCAATCCAGTCCAGACGTTCGGGCACTTCTTTTTCATCATCCTTATTAGCTGACAAGTAGTCTGTGCCATTTCCCAGCATTTTATAAGTCAATTCAGACAAACGGTTCTCATATACATAACCTTTTTCGATCTGGCGGGCGCGTTGTGCCCATTCGATGTCTACATAGTTATTGCTTGCTGCCAATTTATCTGCCATACCTTTAGCATCGATGCTGAAGTCTACCAGATAGGTATTGGGATGCAATGCATACTTGAAGTCTATATAGCTTGCACTGTCAGCTGATAAACGCATCGTTACGGTGCTGTCCGTACGGTTCACAGTGGTGAAGTAATAGTCCTTAGTCTGTATTGTTTCCTTTTTATTATAGAAAAGGAAATTCATGGAAACATCGTTTCCGGTGAATAGGGTTACAGGAGTTTTCTTGTCCTGTTCCATATACTCTTTCAATACAGCGGAGAATATGGAACCGCCTTTGGTGCTGAGGGTTAGCTCAGCCACGTCGTTCTGAATGGTAATCAGCGAGTCTGTTCCTTGGCGGGCATTGAAGAAGAGTGAAGTGGAATCCACTGTTTCCACATCTTTTTCATTGGCCAATGCTGCATCCGCTTTGGCTTTCAGTGCTTCTTCACGTTGCTGTACCAGCGCAATGGAATCATAATAACGCTGCTGTGCTTCCAATTGCTCTTTGCTGGGGCGACTCAGAAAACTGAAGCCGACTAACAAAATTGCTATTAAAACAAAACCTGTAATGGTGTTTTTATCCATGAATAATTTCTAATTTACAATTTTATAATTATTGAAATAATCTTATTTCTTTGCTTTCTCCTTCTCCTCGAAACTTTCGACAGATGCTTTGATGAAAGCCACAAACAACGGATGGGGATTCAGTACCGTACTGCTGTATTCCGGATGGAACTGAGTTCCGACAAACCACTTCAACTTCGGTATTTCTACGATTTCCACCAAATCAGATTCCGGATTGACACCTACACATTTCATGCCGGCAGCTTCGTACTCTGTTTTATACTGGTTGTTGAATTCATAGCGATGGCGGTGGCGCTCCTGGATGTGCTCTGTTCCATAAGCTTCATATGCCTTGCTGCCTTTCTGCAAGATACACTCGTAAGCTCCCAGACGCATTGTTCCACCCATGTTCGTGATGGATTTCTGCTCTTCCATAATGTCGATGACATTATGCGGAGTCTTTTCGTTCATTTCGCGTGAATCTGCATCGGTATATCCCAGCACGTTGCGTGCGAATTCAATGGCGATACACTGCATTCCCAGGCAAATACCGAAAGTCGGAATATCATGTGTGCGTGCGTATTTGATAGCCACGAACTTACCGGAAATACCACGTTCACCGAATCCCGGACCTATCAATACACCTGCCATGCCTTTCAGTGCTTCCGCTACATTTTCTTCTGTCAGCTTTTCACTGTTCACAAAGTCTACGGATACCTTACGGTCATTGTATGTACCAGCTTGTGACAAGGCTTCGCGAATGGATTTGTAAGCATCCTGCAAGTCATATTTGCCGACTAATGCAATGTGCAGCGGTTCTGTATTTTCCGCTTTATGGCGACGTTCGAGGAAAGCACGCCACGGACCCAGTCCCGGTGTGTCTCCTACGGGCAGTCCCATTTTCTTCAATATTGTTTCATCCAGTTTCTGAGCCTGCATCAGAATAGGCACTTCGTAGATGGTAGGAGCATCGATGCTCTGTACTACTGCGTTTTCATCCACATTACAGAATAATGCTACTTTTTTACGCAGGTTGGTGCCCAATTCGTGTTCTGTACGCAATACCAATATATCCGGCTGTATACCTGCACTCTGCAATTCTTTTACAGAGTGTTGTGTCGGCTTGGTTTTCAATTCACCGGCTGCCGTGAGGTAAGGTACATAAGTAAGGTGCACGCACAAAGCGTCACGTCCCAATTCCCACTTCAACTGACGGATACTTTCCAGATACGGCAATGATTCGATATCACCCACCGTACCGCCGATTTCTGTAATTACAAAATCGAATTTATATTTGTTACCCAGCAACTTCACGTTTCGTTTAATTTCGTCCGTGATGTGAGGGATAACCTGGATGGTCTTACCTAAATAATCACCACGGCGCTCTTTGTCGATAACGCTTTTATAGATACGTCCGGTTGTGATGTTATTGGCTTTAGTAGTCTGGATCCCAAGAAAACGTTCGTAATGACCTAAGTCGAGGTCGGCTTCATGTCCGTCTACAGTCACATAACATTCTCCGTGTTCGTAGGGGTTTAAAGTGCCCGGGTCAATATTGATATACGGGTCAAACTTCTGAATGGTTACTTTGTAACCTCTTGCTTGTAGCAATTTACCAATGGATGAGGCGATGATGCCTTTACCTAATGATGAGGCAACGCCACCGGTGACGAAAATATACTTTGTTTCTCCCACAGCTATACTGTTTTAATATTATTGTTTTGTTTGGTCGATGTACACATTTGTGTACCTACCTGTCTACAGATGAGACTTAAAAAGCGCAAAATTACAAAAAAAAGAGGAAGTACATAAAGTTTCGGCGAAACAATTCTAAAAAAAGTGATGCTGCAATGTTATTAAGTCCGTATCATCTCCGTACCAGCTCCGTACTATCTCCGTATCATCTCCGTATCACCTCCGTGTCATCTCCGTATATATATGTTTGGACTTGATACGGACTTGATACGGAGATAACACGGAGATAGTACGGAGCTGGTACGGAGCTGGTACGGAGCTGATATGAACTTGTCATCCTAAGTACCGGCTATTGCTAATCTTTTCTTTACTCTTTTCTATGTTTTCTAAACATTTTAAATTACTTTTGCAGTCAAAACATAGATTTTAGGGCGTTATGAAGAATAGATACTTATCTTTATGGGCAGTTGCTGCGCTTTTTTCTTCGTCGATAGTGGCGCAGAATTCAGTAAAGCCTGTCTTAAAGGCCGGAGAGGAACCGGCTGCCGCACAAGTGGATACCTTGTCGGATGTGATGAAGCAATATTTTGTCTTAAAGTTGAAACCGGCGAATGATACTCTCAAGTTGGACACAGTATCCATACTGCATGAGAAGTATTTTGGAGTATTAAACTATCTGAATGATCCGTCTACTCCTGAACGTTACATTCCTGATAATCCCGATTACTACCGTCTGTTTCTTAAGCCATTTACATATTATAATTCTCCTATAAAGCGTGTTTCTACATTGGATTGGAAATTTGAACCTTTTGATACGGTTGAATTGCCAGTGAAAGAACTTTTGCCATTTGATGAAGCCCGCTTCACCTCGAAGGAGCGTGCGAATGAAACAGTGGATCGTGCTTTGCTCTATCTTTATGCTAATGATGATCTGCATAAGATCGTGGCATGGGAAGATGATATTATGCAGGTGAGGGTATTCAAGGATAATATTGAAAAAGAAGCATCTTCTAAACCTTCTGTGATGAAATTATTCACTCAGGAAAGCATGGCGGAAGTGAAAGAAGATGCGGAAGTGGTGATCCGTAAACCTAACTGGTGGGTAACAGGCGGAAATGGTTCTTTGCAGATTACTCAGAATTATATTTCGGATAACTGGTATAAAGGGGGTGAGAGTACGAATTCTGTACTGGCCAACTTACAACTGTTTGCTAATTACAATGACCGTGAAAAGATTCAATGGGAAAGTTTGTTGGATGCCAAATTAGGATTCTCTTCAGCGCCCTCTGATGAATTTCATGATTATTTGGTCAACACGGACCAACTCCGTATATACAGTAAGTTAGGTGTTCAGGCAGCGTCTAATTGGTACTATACGATTTCGACGGAATTCAAGACACAGTTCTGTCATGGATATAAAGCCAATAAAGAGCCTTTGGTATCGGCATTTCTGGCTCCGGCAGATTGGTCTGCCAGTGTCGGTATGGACTATAAGTTGAAGAAGAAAAAGTTTAATTTGTCTGTTTTTATAGCTCCGTTGACGTGGACTATGCGTTATGTGGGTAATAAGGAAGTGAATGAAGTGGATTTTGGTTTGGAGAAGGGTAAGACGGTGCGTCATAATTTTGGTTCGCAGGTACAACCCACTTTGTTCTGGCAAATCATTCCATCCATTACGTTAGATTCTCGTTTGGATTATCTGACAAGTTATGAATGGGTGCGTATTGAATGGGAAAATACATTCAACTTTGTGTTGAACCGTTATTTGTCGACCAAACTTTATATACATGCCCGTTTTGACGATAGTAGCAAGCCTACTTCAGGTGATAGCTATTTTCAGGTAAAAGAATTATTGAGCTTCGGTATTAATTATAAATGGTAATCACATAAAGCTGATATGTAATACAAGTAAGGCTGCTTTTAGGAGAAAAGCAGCCTTACTTGTTTTTAGGAGGAAAGGATCTTTTGGCTATGCTATAATATCGGATTCACATAAAAATGAAAAGATACAGGAAAGCGTGAAGTGGAATTATTCATAGTATCATTTTGTTATCTTATACTTATCAATGGTGCAAAGTGATACCTTAGTCTGTGTTATAAAACAGGTTTTCTTGCATGTTCTGTGGAAAAAGTGAAGAAAAATAGTTAAAACGGGGAAAAGTACGTTGGCGTACACATAAAAAAAGCGGGTGAAAGCCTTGCAGTTCACAAATAATGCGTAAATTTGCCGCAATTTGTAATGCACAGTTTGCAAAATGGCAGATATTATAAAACATCAAGGTATTGTGGAAAACATAAACAGTTCTCATATAAAGGTGAGAATTGTCCAAACGTCAGCTTGTGCGGCATGTAGTGCAAAGGGACATTGTGCCTCGGCTGATACCAAAGAAAAAATAATCGATGTAACTACCAGCGATGCGTCTTCCTATCAGGTGGGTGACCGGGTAATCGTTTTTGGCGAACTCTCTATGGGAATGATGGCAGTATTGTGGGCCTTTATAGTACCTTTCTGTATTCTGGTGATTTCTCTCTTTGTATTTATGGCTATCTGGAGTGACGAACTTCTCTCTGCACTTTGTTCGTTAGCTCTTCTTATTCCTTATTATTATATATTGTGGCTAAATAAAACACGTATGGGAAAGAAATTTTCTTTTTCAATAAGGCCAATTGACTAACTCTTGGAACATTAAAACAAATAATTAAATAAATAACTAATTTATGAATGTAATTCTGATTGCAGTGATTTCATTGGGAGCCATAGCGCTGGTTTCGGCCGCTATATTATACATAGCTTCCAAGAAATTCGCCGTGTATGAAGATCCGCGAATTGCACAGGTAGGAGAGGTGTTGCCTCAAGCAAATTGCGGTGGATGTGGTTATCCGGGTTGTAGCGGTTTTGCCGATGCCTGTGTAAAGGCAGGTTCGCTGGAGGGCAAGTTTTGTCCGGTAGGCGGACAACCTGTTATGACGCAAATTGCGGAAATCCTAGGTTTGGATGCCGTTGCTGCCGAACCGATGGTGGCAGTTGTGAGATGTAATGGAACCTGTGCCAACCGTCCCCGTACGAATATGTACGACGGTGCGAAGAGTTGTGTTATTGCAGCCTCTCTTTATGGTGGCGAAACCGGTTGTAGTTTCGGATGTCTGGGGTGTGGTGACTGTGTGGAAGCTTGTCAGTTTGATGCTATCCACATGAACCCTGAAACGGGACTTCCGGAAGTGGATGAAGCAAAATGTACGGCTTGTGGAGCTTGTGTCAAGGCTTGTCCGAAGAACATTATCGAGATTCGTCCGCAAGGCAAGAAATCACGCCGTATCTATGTGCAGTGTGTGAACAAAGACAAAGGCGGCATAGCGCGTAAAGCTTGTACAGTTGCTTGTATTGGTTGTGGCAAGTGTGTGAAGGTTTGTCCGTTCGAAGCGATTACACTTGAAAATAATCTGGCCTACATCGACCCGAACAAATGTAAATCATGTCGTAAGTGCGAAGAGGCTTGTCCGCAGAACACGATTATCGCACTCAATTTCCCGCCGCGTAAACCGAAGGCGGAAGGTGCTGCTTCGGTTGCTGCTCCTAAGGTAGCCGTTGCACCGAAAGCTACAGAAACGCCTAAGGTTGCAGAGGCTCCTAAAACTGTAGAGACCCCTAAAGCTGTTGAGACTCCTCAGGTTGAAACTCCAAAGGCAGAGGCTTAATAATAAAGAAGTAATAAACGACTAAAATACAGAATTGTATGTTGAAGACATTTTCAATCGGTGGTGTTCATCCACACGAAAATAAACTTTCAGCACATCAGCCCATTATAAAGGCGGAAGTTCCTGCCAAAGCTGTGATTTTGCTTGGCCAGCACATTGGTGCGCCTGCAAAGCCGATTGTAGCTAAGGGGGATGTGGTGAAAGTCGGCACAAAGATTGCCGAACCCGGTGGTTTTGTATCCGCGGCCATCCACTCGTCTGTCAGCGGCAAGGTTGCTAAAATCGATACGGTTATCGATGCCAGTGGTTATCCGAAACCTGCCATCTTTATTGATGTGGACGGTGATGAATGGGAAGAAAGTATTGACCGCACCGAAACGTTGGTGAGGGAATGTAACCTTACATCCGAGGAAATAGTAAAAAAGATAGCCAATGCCGGTATTGTAGGTTTGGGTGGTGCATGTTTCCCTACTCAGGTGAAACTCTGTCCGCCGCCTGCATTCAAAGCAGAGTGTGTGATTATCAACGCTGTGGAGTGTGAACCCTACCTGACAGCTGACCACCAGTTGATGCTGGAACATGCCGAGGAAATTATGGTAGGTGTATCTATTCTGATGAAAGCAGTGAAGGTGAACAAGGCATTTATCGGTATTGAGAACAATAAGCCTGATGCTATTCAGTTGATGGCGAAGGTGGCATCCAGCTATGCAGGTATCGAGGTAGTAGCCTTGAAGGTGCAATATCCGCAAGGAGGTGAAAAGCAGTTGATAGATGCTATTACCAGTCGTCAGGTAGCGAGTGGTGCTTTGCCAATTTCTACAGGAGCCGTGGTACAGAATGTAGGTACTGCATTTGCAGTGTATCAGGCCGTACAGAAAAATAAGCCGTTGTTTGAGCGCGTGATTACCGTTACTGGTAAGTCAGTAGCAAAACCGTCTAACTTTCTGGCACGTATTGGCACGCCGATGAAGCAATTGATTGATGCTTGCGGTGGTCTGCCCGAAGATACGGGTAAGATTATCGGTGGTGGCCCAATGATGGGTAAGGCATTGATCAACACGGAGGTTCCTACTGCTAAAGGCAGTTCCGGCATTCTGATAATGAACCAAAAGGAAGCCAAACGTGGGGAGATTCAGCCTTGCATCCGTTGTGCAAAGTGTGTGGGTGCCTGTCCGATGGGATTGGAACCTTATTTGCTGTCGGCACTTGCCGAACATGCAGAATTCGAGAGAATGGAAAAAGAAAGAATTATGGATTGTATCGAGTGTGGTTCTTGTCAGTTTACCTGTCCTGCCAACCGTCCGTTGCTGGACTACTGCCGCTTGGGTAAAGGCAAGGTAGGAGCGATCATCCGTGCACGTCAAGCTAAATAATAACGAAGTATGGAAAATAAATTAATAATATCACTTTCACCCCACGTCCATGGTGGTGACAGCGTGAAAAAGAACATGTATGGTGTGCTTATTGCATTGATTCCTGCATTTCTTGTATCGCTTTATTTCTTCGGACTGGGTGCACTGATTGTCACGGCTACATCGGTAGCTGCCTGTTTGTTCTTCGAATGGGCTATTGGTAAATTCCTGATGAAGAAAGAAACCACAACAATCTGTGACGGTTCTGCTGTAATCACAGGTGTGTTGCTGGCATTCAATTTACCTTCCAATCTGCCTATCTGGATTATTATTCTGGGTGCATTGTTCGCCATAGGCGTAGGTAAGATGTCTTTTGGAGGATTGGGTAATAATCCGTTCAACCCTGCATTGGCAGGCCGTGTGTTCCTGTTGCTTTCTTTCCCTGTGCAAATGACGAGTTGGCCGGTAGTGGGGCAGTTGACTTCTTACACCGATGCTACGACGGCTGCTACCCCGCTTAATCTGATGAAGCAGATTGCCGGTGGAAATATAGAGGCTCTGAAAGATTTGCCTTCCTCTTTCGATTTGCTGATTGGTAACAATGGCGGTTGTCTGGGTGAAGTCAGTGCGTTGGCGTTACTGCTGGGATTAGCTTATATGCTTTGGAAGAAAATTATTACCTGGCATATTCCTATTTCTATATTGGCTACAGTATTTGTGTTCTCGGGTATTATGCATCTGGTAGATCCTGAACTGTATGTATCTCCCGTGCTTCAGCTGCTTACAGGTGGTTTGATGCTGGGTGCTATTTTTATGGCTACTGACTACGTCACTTCTCCGATGAGCAAGAAGGGGATGCTGATTTATGGTGTATGTATCGGGTTACTGACAGTGATTATCCGTCTGTTCGGTGCTTATCCCGAAGGTATGTCATTCGCTATTTTGATTATGAACGCCTTTACTCCGCTGATTAATACATATTGTAAACCTAAACGCTTTGGGGAGGTAGCGAAGAAGAAATGAAAAAGTTACAATCATCTTTGAAAAATATGTTGCTGGTGCTGACGGGAGTGACTGCTGTCTCCGTCGCGTTGCTGGCTTATGTGAACGAACTGACGAAAGGGCCTATCGCCGAGGCGAACGCCAAGACGCTGAACGAGGCCCTGAAAAAAGTTCTTCCTGAATTTACGAACAACCCGGTGGCGGAAAGCGATACGATCTTCAGCGAGAAAGACGGCAAGAAGAATGTCGATTTCATTGTTTATCCGGCCAAGAACGGTGATAATATGGTAGGCACGGCTGTTGAAGCCAAGTCCATGGGATTCGGCGGCGAGCTGAAAGTGCTGGTTGGCTTTGACGCCGAAGGTAAAATCTACAACTACTCCCTGCTGGCTCATACGGAAACTCCGGGACTGGGTTCGAAGGCCGACAAATGGTTCGGTGCTTACGATCCTGCCAAGGGTGAACAGGCGGTGTCACACGAGGAAAGCACGAAGTCTATCCTGGGCATGAATCCGGGTGAAGCCGCACTGACGGTCAGCAAAGACGGCGGGCAGGTGGACGCCATTACCGCTTCTACGATTACCTCACGCGCTTTCCTGAATGCCGTGAATGCTGCTTATCAGGCTTACAAATCCGGAAACGGCAGTGATGTGAATGGAACAACAGGAGCTTCTCAGAGAGCTGCCGGTACGGATGCAGCTTCAGGAGCTACTATTAGAGTTGAAACTACTGATTCTGTCAGTGCTAAATAAGAAAGGAGACAGCTATGAATAACTTTAAAGTAATGATGAACGGGATTATCAAAGAGAATCCTACATT
>ERZ826016.2685-NODE-2685-length-13437-cov-14.853161_pt1 | contig 13437 bp, 12 predicted proteins | sample MGYA00519872_ERZ826016 | MGnify/ENA primary metagenome ERZ826016 (study PRJEB31778, sample SAMEA3449218) | human gut metagenome | biome: human gut; feature: human-associated habitat; material: faeces | place: United Kingdom | collected 2010/2012 ... | reverse complement strand
CCGTAGTGGTATGGGGAAACCTTTATCCCAATCCCACAGACAGCGTGGTGGTGCAACCGGACTCCCTGCTAAGCAACCACAATATCGTTTCTTTTCCCAAACAGCAAGGAACAAGCTACCGCAGCAACGGCTCGAGGTTGTACTATGGTTCGGGAAGTTTCACGGTGGGAGACGGAGCCATGACAAAGCATAAAATATATGTTTCACATGCACATGCCAACCTCAAAATAACGGTAATATGGCACACAGACCGCCCAAACTTGGATGGGCCGTTAAAGATGCGCTTGCGCAACGTACCCTCACTTTACAGTTTCATTCCCGGTGCACAGATACCTGTGTCAAACGGTGCAGGGCCACACCTCTACCCCGCTATGGGCAACACAAGGGTAAGCCATGAAGTGCCCGCCTATGAGGACTATGCCAAAGACGTTACGGGAGAGTTCATCACCCGCAGGTTCACCAATGACACACATCCGCTGTGGAGCCTCTATTGCGGTGACCGCCAAGTAGTGAAAGAACTCGATTTATGGGATTATTTCCACGAATCGTTCATCAGCATGGAAAACAACGTGGAACAGGAGTTCCACCTGCTTGTCATCATCGGAGACAACAAAATTGTGGTCATGGAAGTATCGGGAACCGACTGGGACGAAGGAGGATTGATAGGATAAAACAAGTAAAACTAATATTATTCATTAAATTTTATGATTATGAAAATGAGAAATTTGTTTTTGTTACTCACCCTGTTAGGGGTAACAATGAGTTGCAGTAACGAGCAGGATGTGTCGCTCACACAAGGCGGACATCCGGGAGAAATTCAAATCATGTTCAACGGTAACGGTACGCAGACAGAATACCCCGGCACACGTGCCATAGCCACGGACAGTGAAAACACAATCGAAGACTTGGATGTATATATCTTTGCAGCCACCGCAGAAACAGGACCCTACTACTTTGTGGAGAAATGGAGCAAAGGTGCTTCCGATGATGTAAGTGCCAAGACCTTCACCTTGCAGGGAGCGGGAGCCAACCGCAAAGCATCCATCTTTCCCACGGAATTCAAACTCTATCCGTACCTCAGACTCTACTGTGTGGCAAATGCCAAGCAGATTTATGATAATGCAGGTGCCCAGCTCACATTCACCCCTCTGACGGCAGATGCAAATGGAAACGTTACGGTGGGGAGTGCAACCCCGGATGTAGGTGCAAGTGGTGCTGCAGTTACCACCACAGGTATTAAGAATGCCCTTCTGGGAAAGATTCAGGCAGGCACACCCATTCTCACCCCGCTTCCCATGTCGGGAATGGCTTCTACCATTATTTCATCGGACTACTCGCTCATCACGGTGGAAATGGTGCGCAGGGTGGCACGTTTCGATATTGTGAACGATGCGATGACCAGTAACCTCACCATTGAAAAGATTACTCCCCTGAACGCACGAGCCTCTTTTCCTCTTTTCAAAGAAGACTGGCTGGCTACAAACATCATCCCCGTGCAAGACAAATATCCCACCATTGACTACACCACGCTGCCCAATGCCAATAAAGGGACTACACAAGGTGCATTCTACGCATTTCCCACAAAGGATACAGACAAGATGCAAGTACTCATTGAGGGACGTTATTCGGGTACGCCCGTGAGCTATTACGTTAAAGTAGCCACCACACCCGAGCCTACTGTTACCGTACCCATACCCACCCCAAAATACATAGAGGTAAAGACCAACAACCGCTACACACTGCGCATCAAAGATGTGCGCGAAGCCGGTATCAATGTACTTTTCGACATAGAAGACTGGACTTCAGGCGGTGGTATGATCATTAAACCCGATAACAATATCCTCCCTGTAGTGAATGAGGTGAAAAATATCCCGACAACAACAGCAGCAGGAGCACCTGTAGTCAAAGTAGTTACCAACGCAGATACTGCCCCAAAAGATTCCATTCTATATATAAAAGGAGACGGCAGATTCACTATCGAAGCCACTGCAAACGGCATAACGAATGCCACCATCACACCTATTACACCTGGTGTCGATAAAATTACATGGTTTACCAAAAGCACTGTTGCCACCGAATTACCGGAAAAAAATGTGGTAATGACTCTCGAAGGACTAAAGAGAACAAAGCTGACCTTCAACACACAATACACCACTGCCGCTGCCACAGCAGGACAAAAAGCATTGCTCACCCTTTACAACCAATCGGCATCCAAAGATTCCGCTTTGGAAAGAACCTATATCGTGGCATTGCCCGAAATTGATGTGTTGCCTGTCAAGTATCAAGATACCAACCCATATAAAAATTACGTAGACAATACAGATCCTGCCAATCCAATCTTATACCAATATCAAGTGGCATCAAATACAAGCCTTGTTTTGGATGTGGATGAATACACTCTATTGGCACATACAGCGAGAATAACGAGTGATGCTACGGCAGGAATAACGACAGCACCCACATATGTTGCCAAGACTAAAAAGCTGACAATTACTTCAGCAAATCCGGTGACAATGACCGGCCAAGTAGGAATGGTCGAATTGGTAAATGCCAAAGATGATACAAAAATAACAAGAATACAGATTGTACGTGTACCTGTAACTGTTACTCCAAGCACCACAGAGAGCAATGTAACAATAGCCAAAGGTGCAACAGATTGGGCTTATACCGCTACTGTTGATGTCACAACAATGGGAAGTAGCGGTAGCACAACTTTCGATATTACTGTCGAATCAAAAGAAGGAGTAAAATTCCCTACTCCGGCCATACCTGCAAACAGCTGGATACAAAGCATAGTAGAGAAAACAGCATTCGATAAACAGTCAGGCACTACGGTTTATACCGTTACACTCAATCCGTCCGGCAGTGTTAATAACAATGTAGTATTATCATTTGCACAAGAGATTACCTATGCTACGGCTTTGACACTTACCCTTACCAGACAAGTAACGACACCCTAAATGGGGATGTATCAAAAGCTGCTCTATATACTTGGGTAGAGCAAAGCCCTACCCTTACAAAAGACAGATAATAAACATTTAATAAAAAAAAGAATATGAAAAAATTAATCTACAAACTATCGGCATTGCTCGTCCTGATAACATGGACGGCATGCACGGAGCTACAACTCGATACTCCTAAAAAGGAAATAAACACGGAGGACACCGATCCCAACAAGCGGACTGTGGAGCTCAGTTTCCAAAAAGAACTGACAGTGGCAGGCGGTGCAAATACACGCGCCATAGCCATCAACACAGAAACAGAAATCAAATCGTTGGATATATACATGTTTGCATGTGCCTATGAAATCGGTGAGTACACCTTTCAGAAACAATACTGTTACCGCAGCGATGCCTCTGCAACCATACCCGATGGTGCCGAAGCTGTGAAACTGATAACCACATCGGGAAAGCCGTCGGTTATCCTCCGTCCCGAAAAAGGAACTTACGTAAAACTTTATTGCGTGGCAAACCAAACAGAACTCTTTGAGTGGGATGACACTACCCTAAAGTATAAGAAGTACGATACATTCACTCCTTTCAGCCAAACTGCCCCCGGCATGGAAGGTAATGTTATTACTCCCGGAGTACCCACCGAGGAAAAGTTCAAAACACTGGTAACGAAAGTGATATATCCCGATAAGCCCGACAAAAAAGAAGAAGGAATCCGCCCTGCCCTGCCCATGAGTGGAGCAAGCACCAATGTGATAGACCTGATGGACTTCTCGGCAGCATCCCGCATCCTCACAGAGATAAGAATGGTGCGTGCAGTGTCACGTTTCGACATCTTGAACAATCCGGCAACCACTAAATTCACGCTGGATTCCGTAGCGATGCTCAATGCACGCCCCACTTCCAAGCTCTTCCCGATAGAAGCCATCAAGGGAGGTGCAGACCAAGATAAGCTCATCCAATACCCCACCATGCCCAAACTCAACGGAGCAGAACCTACCGACAAATCCTATCCCATTTTCTATTCCTATGCTTCCACCAAGGAAGATTACGGAGAAATTATCCTGATAGGACGGTATGAAGTGAGCAAAGGCAGATATGAAAAAGTAAACTACAAAATACCTTTCATTCAGCAAAAAGAAAACGGAGATGCCGTTTATGTGGAAATAAACCCCAACCACCGCTACACCATAGAAATACGTGACGCCAACCAATATGAAGTGAAATTCAATTTCGTAGTAAATGACTGGGACGAAGGAGAAAAGTTTGAAACTTATGAGCCTGAAAACGATGTGCATATAGCATTGGCAGCAACCGGACAACCGAATAACTACAGCTATGTTCAAGACAGCAAAAGAAGGATATTCATGTACATGGTCGGTACCCCTAAAGTAATAGTGGAAATGGCATCCAACAAGGATTTTGAAGTTTTGGATGATGAAATAGAATATACAAGAGAAACGGGTAAAGACTGGTTAAAGATGGAGAAGGAAGTTACTTGGAAAGACAACAGCGATCCTTCCGTTACCCCACCGGTTACCCCTCCAATTAATGGGGGCACTTATCCTACTCATGCCAAGAAAATATATAAACTGACTTTTACAAGAGCAAACACTAATGCTCTACCGGCTGACTATAAGCTCCCCATTGCTAAAATCAAAGTAAAAGAAACAGCAACGAATAACATTCTGGAGTATGAGATTGTGGCAATACCGGCTTTAAGATCGGGGTTTTCACCGATATGCCCGATAGGCGATTACTTTTTTACATATTATTATATAAACAACGATTATGCTTATGCTACGCAAAAAACATGGAATTTTTCCCCATGGAGGATGCCCACCATGGATGAAATAGATGAAATATTCGGAATGCCAAAGCCTTACACTGAGTTAGCGGACGACGAACAAACAAGCGCAGCCAAAAACTACCTTCCTGTAACAAATTTCGAAGCCATGCTGGCAATAGCAAGATCGGGCATTCATGCCAAATGGTTCTTTACGGACACAGAAAAAGACAATACTCATCATTGGATATCAATAATAAATTACGGAATAGGTACATTAGGAGGTGTCTTACGTACATCAACAGTATATGCAAATACAAATGCACTAAAAGCGGCATTTCTCATGCGCTACGATGAAAACCAACCGGAGTAAACAATCTAAATCTCCCCTCTTGAGAGCAGGGCTGTTAAGAGGGGAGATAAAAACAAAATCATTTTTTCTCAATATAAATTTTATTATTAACCAATTAAAAAACAAATTATTATGGTAAAAAGAAGACCGATTATCTTGGTAAAAAGCAAAAGGAAAAACCAAACACTGGAACACGCTGAAGAATTGAGTAAGGCACTTGTTAAAAAAAAGAGGAAGGCATCGGAGCATCCGCAGTAGAGAGTAGAATTTTCAGGAAACTAATCCGTCAGTTGTCACTGCTAACTACCGACATCAGCACTTTCCGCAAAAATCAATGCATGCCACTTCCCGAAGGGAAAGAATATTACCACGCACAGCAACTACATGACCTCATCACCGAATGGTGGGATGAAAAAATCTGGGACACTCCACTGGACGGAAGCATGAGCCTACCCTATCTGAAATGGTATGTCATAGCATTCCACTCACAAAACCCGGAATTATTAAAAGAGTTGATTTACATGCTTAAAAAAGAAAGGGAATTGTAAGTTCCCCAAAAAGTTAAAGAAGCAAGCATATTGCTTCTTTAACTTGTTCCCAAGTTACTTTTTCCAACATATAAGGACAAGGTTCCGGCTCGGCATCCTCAAAATAAATTAAACTCTTTAATGCCATAAATTCAGATCCTTCGGAATATTTCGCCAGATAACAAGAAAGCATTTCTTGTAGTGAATATATTTTAGATAAGAAATAAATGTCAATGAAATCTTTTTTAGAACCGCGTCCTGTTATTGCCGCTATCTTCATAGCAGCAATATCTTTTAAACCGGCTAAACGCAAGCCGTCTTCACAAAACTGTTCATCCTGCCATGTATAGGCATAATTCACAACATCCACTTTTACATTATTCAAAGAATAAATATGTATATTCTTCGATTCTTTTAATGTGATCAAATTCCCCAAACATTTCAATTCCTCAACAAGCACATCCGTTCCTACAGAAATATTACCAAACAAATCCAAATCAACAGATTTGCGGTGCCCTAATCTAAGTGCTAATGCTGTTCCTCCAACCAAACGGGTATCTTGAAGAGAAGGTAATTGCTGAAGCCTTTTTAAAAGTTCCAGTGTTGAGGAGTCGACTGTTGAATAGTGTAACATCTAAATTGATTAAGTGGTGTATGGGATATAACTGAAATATAAGCCAAAGCTTTAGCATCTAATTCACGAAATTGCTTTACCTTTTCTACAATAAAAGGAAGAGTATAATAATCGCGAATCAAGTGCCAATCATTCAATTGCCCATATTCCAACACACGCTTAATTATATAAGCCGAATGAAGATTCATATCAAGCTTTTTTTCATCCACATCCCAAAAAAGATAAGAAGAAAAACCTTTTATTAACGGACAAATTGATTCATTCATAGTCTATATTAAAAATACAATTATACAAATACAAAAATACGCTTATTATTTCAGAAATGCAAAAACATAGAGCAAAGAATAAAAAAACTATTGTCATAGCCGACCTGACCGACAATGACAAATACATGATAATAAAAAATAAAAAGCAATTCTTTTTCATGTTAACGAACACGAAAAAACAGCAAGTACAATAAGTTAAAGTATAATACTTTACATATATCCACATATACAAACATCAATTACCTTAATTAAAATGGAACCTGTACTTTTGAACAACAATTAAAATACAAGACAAATGAACAACAAAAACAAACAGTTTTCTCTCTTCCGGAACAAGTTCGACAAACAACCCGTAAACATAACCATCCAACAACTGGCTACCGACCTGCGCAGCAAGTGGAAACAGGAAATAGAAGCCATACGCAGACTCCGCGAGGAAGGGAAAAACGTCGAAGCAGACAAGATAAAAGCCGATTTACCCTGTATCACCCTTTGCGGAGTGTTTGAAGGAGGGCACCAAGCAACGCAAATCCGGGAATATAACCATGCCGTTTCATTGGACTTCGATGATGCGGGAGACAAATTACAGGCAGCCCTCCAACTGTGCCGGCAGCATCCTGCCGTGATGCTGTGTTTCATCACCTGTTCGGGAGACGGACTGCGGGTGGTGGTTAATGTGGACACACCGCAAGAGCAACATGTGAACACGTATAAACAAGTAGGCACATTCTTCGCACAGCTCATCGGCCTGAAATTCGACAAGTGCCATGACCTTTCACGCATCTCCTTCGTTTCCTATGACGAACATACATATTTCAATCCCGAAGCAACCGTTTTCAACCTCTCCACCGTTCCTCCCCAATCACCCGCACAAGAAAAAGCAGAACGCATCATGGAGCAATTTCTGCAATCGGGAAAATTCACCAACGGAGAACGGAATTCATCGGTTTTCGACCTCGGAATACAGGCAAAAGCAGAAGGAATAAACTTGGGAGCATTGACCGAAATTGCATGCAACACACTGGTTACAAGCGACTTCACGGCAGAAGAAGCCACATCTGCACTACACAACGGATATGCACGGAGAAAGCAATTTACAGACACTACCGACATTACAGACACTATGTCGGTAAATCGGCGCGAAAAGCTGGAACGCGACCAAAAGAAACTGGAAGGCGAAGAACTCAGAGCCAACACTCCCACCCTGCCCGAAGAGATTTTTCCCTTACTTCCCCCCATCCTCCGCGAACTCACTTCCTTCCCCACCATGAAGCGGGAGAAAGATTTGCTGCTGCTCTCCGCAATAGCCGCCCTCAGTGCATGCCTGCCCGAAGTAACGGGACGATACCGCCAGAAAGAATACACCCCGCACCTCTACTTCTTCGCAGTGGCAAACGCAGGTTCGGGAAAAGGCATCATGACACGTGCCCGGCAAATCACAGAAAAGTATCAGGAAGACATCGAAGCAGAGAGTGACCGCATGGAAGAAGAATACATCCAGCAGCTTGCCAACTGGGAACACGAAACGGCACAACGCAAAAAGCACGGAGAAGCCCCGGACATGAAAAGCAAGCCCAAAGAATACGTTCCCCGTTTCTTGATGATACCCGGCATATCCAGTAAAAGCAGTCTCATTCTTCACCTTGCACACAACGGCAAGCTGGGAGGATTGATATTTGAAACGGAAGCAAACTCACTGGCACTCTCCGCACAGCAGAAATGCGGCTTGTTTGATGATGTGCTGTGCGGATGCTTCGAACATGAGGACGTGAGCAATAACTATCTCGTAAACGGCAAGAAACCCTTGCGTGCCCGCAAGCCCCGTCTTGCCATTGTACTGAGTGGCACACCCTCACAGTTCACCACCCTCATCAGTTCCCCGGAAAACGGTCTTTACAGCCGTTTTCTGCTCGACACGTATTCTTCCCCCGCCGTGTGGGACGATGTTTCTCCTGCCGCCTCCGACATCTTACTGCAAGAAAGCCTGAACAGCATCGGGTGTAAAGTGGCACAGGGAGCAAAGTTTCTCCGCGAATGCCCCACCACCGTGCAACTCACCCGAAAGCAATGGAACGAGCTGAACAAAACATTCGGTACTCTGCTCACCGAAGCCGACTGTGAAGGTCAGCAAGACTTCCTCAGTGTGGTGAAACGCTATTGCCTCATGGCTTTCCGCATCTGCATGGTTCTTGCAGCCCTGCGCAAAGCTGCAAACGGATGGACTTTCACCGACCTTGCTGCCACCGATGATGAGTTTCGCACCTCCATAGCCGTAGTGAAATGCTGCCTCGAACACAGCCGCTTGTTGCTCACCACACTCCCCGGTACGCTTGCCGAAGCCACTCCGCCCACCCTCCCCAAAAAGATAGACCAATTGGTGGCAATCCTCCCGGATACCCCTTTCACATACAGCCAAGCCAAGAAAATAGGAGCCGGGATAGGTATATGCGAAAGACAGGTTTGCAGGTATCTGAGCACCAACGTAGGCAAGCGTTTCAAAAAGGACGAAAATGGAAGATATGAAAAATTATCCCCTGCTGCTTAATCAAAATACCGACATAGTGTCGGTAATGTCGGTAGTGTCGGTAAATTTGCAGAAACAGCCTGCTGAAATAAAAAAACAGCTAAGTGATTGAAGGGAATCAGTTAGCTGTTTTTTTATTGATAATAAGGTGGTTATGGCCTACCCAAATAATGCACAATAATATTCACCTGCAAAGGAGTAAAAATGCGGCTACGAACTCTATACCCCGTATCCAGTAATTCATCGTATAATTTATTGTTTCTCTTTATCCACTCCATCAAAGTATTCACTGCCGACTTCTCCGTTATACAAGGATTATAAAACCCGGCAAGTTCCCGCTTGGAATATGCCCGGTTCAAATGAAATTCGTTATTGTGCATTGATTGTTATTTTATTGATTTACAAGCATAAAGATACAAAAACTAGAAGAGATAAACAAAAGAAATGAACTAAAAAATCTAATAAAGCAATGTTCTAAAATAAATTATATAATGAGTTTTTATTTCATTAGAACCATATCTTAATATTATTTTCCGAATCAGAATTTACATATTCTCATAAAAAAACATCTTGACATGCATAAATATATAAAATTATACTTTTCTATTCTTCAAATTTTACTAAATTCGCAACTAATAAAATATCTAATATTACTGAATGCCAATAGGTGCAAGATTACAATCTTTATTATTAGATAAAAATAATATCAACATTTAATTATATCTAATAAAAATATTATGCCAATTAATACTGGATTAATTATTTCATTCGCAAGTTGGTTAGGAACTAAAATTGCAGATAAAGGATTTGATACAATTTACAACAAACTTCAAAGTAATCAAAGTATAGATGACGATTTTAAAGTATCTATTGAACATGTATGTAATAAATTAGAAAATAAATATCCTGATATACTTGGTAATTCTATTGACTACTTTTTCAAGAATGAAGAAGTATTCGATGAACTATGTAAACTACTTTTCATTAATCAAAATGTAAACGAAGAAATAATTGCTCAAAACTTTGACGAATCAACTCTCCCTTCTGGATTTATTATAGAATTCATTACTGAATTAAAAAATGAACTTACACAAAACCCTACCTTTCAAGAAATCCTTGTTAATAAAGAAATATATATCACTATTCAAGGAATATCTAATACCATTAATAATATTTCTTCAAACTCCACTTTATCTATCAGGGAAATAAAAGAAATTAAGAGTATTCTTAAAGAACGATTCAAAGATCAATTTAACATTGATAATTTTATATCTGTTTATTATAAAAATATTATTAAGACATATAAAACTATCAATTTCATTGGACTAGGTATAGATCCGTCTATAAAGAAAGGAAAAAGAAAAGATCTTAATGAAATCTTCGTAAAACCAACTTTCCAACTTATAGGTAAATATCATCTAGAGAAAGAATCCAAACTTACAAAAAGTTCAAAAAATACATTTTGTACAAATAACGATAATGTTCATTTTGAAAAATTATTTAATAGAAATGATAATTATGTCATATTAGGCAATGCAGGAGCTGGCAAATCTCTATTAACAAAGTCTATCATACTTTACATAGCGGAAGGTAAAATTGAATTTGAAAACAATGAAATATTATCATTCGTACCATTTAGAATCGAATTAAAAAATTATTTAGCTTTTAAGAAAAAGAATCAAGGTAGTTTTTTAAAGTATATATCATATTCTTTAGAAAATGATTTTCAGATGTCTAATATTCTTGATAAAAACATATCAAATATATTAAAAAAGAGGAACTCTATTCTCTTTTTTGATGGATTAGATGAAATATTTGATATATCAGACAAACTCAATGTAAAAAATGACATTGAAAATTTCCATACATTATTTCCTAATATTAGATCTATTACAACATCAAGATTTACAGGTTATAGCGATGCCAAACTTAACGATAAGGAATTTTGCGAATTAAGCATCATTCCTTTTTCCGAATATCAAATTAAAGAATATGTGACAAAATGGTACAAACTAGAAGAAGATGACTGTGACATTCGAAATTCAGAAGTTGCCGATTTTATTGAAAAAATGGACAAAATAGACAAAGAACTATTATCAAACCCTTTATTGCTATCATTAATAGTCATACTTTATAGAAACAACTTAAAAATTCCAGAATCTAAACTTGAAATATATCAGAGCTGCACCAATACTTTAGTCGATAAATGGGACGCTGTCAAACAACTAGAAATACATTTAGCTCCAAACATATTGCAAAAAAAAGAAGCTATATTTTCCGATCTAGCTTTTTGGCAATATAAAGCTCTAAGCTCTGATAAACCCGAAATAACTTTTCACAAAGCAAAATCGGCTGTCGCTGAGTCATTGACAAAAAAAGGATTAGCTGATGAAGACAACTCTGATATTTTAGCCAAATCTTTTTTAGATTATGCACAAAATCGTTCTATCTATTTTGATAACAACTTCACCCACAAAACTTTTCTTGAATATTACACAGCTTATTGGATATATTCTAATATAGAAAAAAAACATAGAATTAAAGAGAGAAATTCTATTATCAAAGAATATATATCAACTTCATATTGGTTTATCGTGCTCGAACTCTTGCTTAACATGATAGACAAAGACCAACCTGATAATGAAATTTTAGATGAAATAATAAAAAATCACTATACAAAAGTAAATGCTTTTCCATTTCTGTTATATGTAATCCCAAATTTAAAAAACATCAGTTATACAGTTCAATTCCAACTTTATCAAAATGTAATAAAATATTTAACATCTCAAGAAAGGAAGAAAGGAAGAAAAGAAAATATGGATTTATTTCAAAGAATTCAACGAAATTTATATTACAGAAATCAAAAAGAAATGATCGAAAAAGTCATTTATGACTTCCCTGAAAAGGATAAAAGTCTTGATTTTTATATAGTAATTGAGGAATTACAAATCATCCCTTGGAATAAAGTTAAATTTACGAATATATCTTTAATCAGAAAAAGTGAGCATTATAAGAAAGCTATAAAACTAAGTCCATATTTATATCAAATAAGTATGATAGCTAATGATGATATACCCTATAATACACATATTCTTGACTATACAAAAGAATATATTACTCTTTTTGGTTTAGAAGAATTTGCAAAAAAAAGCAGACATTCTCATTTTACAGATTTTGGAATGGGAAGTATGTTCCAATTTTTTATTCAACAACAATTAAACACTAAAAAAGAATTTCATTTATTTCAGGACCTAAATGAACTAGAAAAATTATCTTTATCAAAAAGGAAAGTATTAGATCTTTTAGAAAACGAAAAATATATCTTTATATCAATAGATAGAAGAACAAATGTACCCCAACTTTTATTAAAAGAAATAGAGCAATACAACAAATTAGAACAGGCTATTATTTTTTATATTTTAAGGAATATAATCAAAACTCCTTTTAATCGTAGTCTTAAAATAAACAATTTGAAGACCTCGGCTGAAAACAAAATAATCTTACATAAAATCATCTCATGTGAAAGTCATAAAGAAATCTTAAATATACTTTTCTCATATTTAGAAATAACAGATTCAGAATCATAGGTAAAATATCTTAGTTATTAATAAATATTAGAACAATCCTAATAAATTATAGAATAAGCATTACCAATCCCCGGTAATGCTTTTTTATTCCTTCCAGCCTCTCCGCATCCCTCTCAATCCACATTCCCCCTGTTCCGATACTCTATCTTTGCATAGTCAATAAGAAAAAGAGCTCTTTTCAGACAACAAACAATATCAACCATTTTAAACTTAAAGATTATGCCAGTAAATTATTCAGTATTTATGATGAAAAATCCCATGAACCCGGAATCTCCCAAGAAAGCATATGCCAAAGCACAGGCAAGCAAGATATTGGAATTCGATATGCTTTGCAAGCGTGTGGCTCACGGGTGTACCTGTACGAAAGCGGATGTATCTGCCGTGTTGATTGCCTCCGTGGAAGAAATGCAAAATGCTTTGCAAGACGGAGAGATTGTAGTACTGGGAGAACTGGGACGTTTTCAGACTCAGGTGTCGAGCCACCCTGCTGTCACAGAAGAACAGTTCACAAATACTCAAATCAAAGGTGCAAGAATCAGTTTTAAACCGGGCAAAGCCTTGAGAGATGCACTTGCCACCATGAGTTACCAGAAAGTTCCGCAACTGCCGGTAAAAGAGAAAAAGACGGCAGAGGAATAAAGGGTTCCTTTAGCATTGTCAACCTTGTATTCGTCATTGCCGTGCACACATTTGTCGGCAATGACAATACTAAAAATAAATCAACTATTATCATCACCAAAAATAAAATCAAAAAAATGAAACTATTCAAGAAAATCATCATCATCCTGAAAATCATTATCCGGGTATTCG
>ERZ826016.2673-NODE-2673-length-13519-cov-2.715612_pt1 | contig 13519 bp, 13 predicted proteins | sample MGYA00519872_ERZ826016 | MGnify/ENA primary metagenome ERZ826016 (study PRJEB31778, sample SAMEA3449218) | human gut metagenome | biome: human gut; feature: human-associated habitat; material: faeces | place: United Kingdom | collected 2010/2012 ... | reverse complement strand
ATAAAATGTAAAAGTAATTATAGGAAATAACCGCTAAGCTGCAGGCAATCGCAAAACAGTTCAATCTTAGGACTGTGTTTTGCAGCTGCTTGTGCTGCCAGGATGAGAAAAGAGGATTGGCATGAAAAATAATGAGGTCAGCAGGATAAAACTCCCTGCAATATTTACCGACAATATGGTTTTTCAGAGGAGAGCGCATGTGTGTATATGGGGTGAAGCACAGGATACGGAGTATATAGAAGCAGCCATAGCAGGGCAGATAAGAAGGACTAAGGTTGTTGACGGACGCTTTGAGCTGAAACTTAACCCGATGGAAGCCGGAGGACCTTATGAACTCTGTGTTAAAGCAATGCAGACCGATGAGCAGGGGGCAGTAAATAAGAATGAATCCGGCACCATAGCCGCGGATACCATAGTCTTTAAGAATGTCCTAGTCGGTGAGGTATGGCTTGCGGGCGGTCAGTCGAATATGGAGCTGGAGCTTCAGAACAGCGATAATGGCAAAGAGGTTGTGGCGCACACACAGGATGACCTGCTGAGATTTTATTACACACCTAAGGTTAGCTATATATGCGATGAGCTTCTTAAGGCCGAGGAGGAGAGCTGCTGGATGAAGTGTGAGCCGGGAACAACCGCGGCATGGTCGGCGGTTGCATACTATTGGGCTGTGAGAATCAGGAAAGAGCTTGATGTCCCTGTCGGAATAATCGGCTGTAACTGGGGCGGAACCTACGCACATAACTGGGTCAGCCGGGAGAGCCTTCTTGGTCATGAAAGGACTGCGCATTTTGTCACGGAATATGAGTATATGGTGGCACACCAGGATTTTGATGAGTACCTTAAGGAGCTTGATGAGTACAGGGAATATTATAAAGAGTGGGTCAAGAGAGTTGATGCATGCTATGCAAAGAATCCTGAGATAGAGTGGTCTAAGGTACTTGAGATATGCGGTGAAAACCGTTGGCCAGGACCATCTGGACCACATTTTGAGTACAGACCGTATGGTTTGTATGAGAGCATGCTCATAAGGGTGGCTCCATATACCATAAAGGGTGCCCTGTACTATCAGGGTGAGAATGACGAGAACAATAATGAGATATACGATATACTGCTTGAGAATCTTATAACGGAGTGGAGAAGGCTCTGGCATGACGATGAGCTGGCGTTTTCCATTGTGCAGCTTCCGGTACATGACCCGGATACGGAGAAAACGGGGCGTGGCTGGAGAGGCATAAGAAGAGCGCAGGATAAGATATGCCGCACGATAAAGAACACATCGCTTACGGTTATAACGGACTGTGGCAATAAGAAGAATATTCATCCTGCGGACAAAAAGACGGTTGGAGAGAGGCTTGCCGCAAATACCTTGAAGGATATCTATGGACTTGCCGGGTATAATGGAAACGGAGCAAGGCTTGCCAGATATGAGTTTACATGCCGGGATGGACATGAGGGGATATTGCTTCATTTTTCCGGGGCTGAGGACGGCTTTTACAGAAAAAAAGAGGACTGTGAAGGTGCTGCAAGTCAGGAGGAGCTGGTAAGGGTTGACAATCCGGGCGAAAAAACGGTATTTGGAGCGGGGGACAGCAAAAATGTGCCTTTGGGCTTTGAGATAGGCTGTAGGAATATCGCGGCAGACTCTGATAATGATAAGAATGAAAAGGTGACATATTACCATGCTATAGCCGAGCCTGCAGGCGGAGATATATTTATTTACAATGAAAATGTAAAATACTACTACTGCTATTATAAGCATCTCTATATACATTACTCAGCACCTACATTCTCGTTGTAATATTTTTCTCCATTAAGAAGAAAACAACTATTTATTATTACTACAGCATGAACAAATAATCTAATAAAGAAATTATCTATCATGGCTATGTATGTTTCTTGACCTATTAATAATTGTATTAATGCTACCATTCCATATAATGCTATTCCAAATATTATAAACTGTCTATGGAAGTTTGCTCTGTCTGTTCTATCTCTATATACTCCCTCTACTAATATATCGATATCTGATAGCATATTTTCAAAGGTTTCTTCAGTATCTTTAGCACCTTCTTTAGTTACTTGTAAAAATAGTTGATGCATATTTTTTACCATATAATATGGGTACTTTGTATCCATATATTTTATTGAATCATAGACATCTCCTTTTTCATAGGATAAAGCTATCATAGTCTTTACATCTGATAATAATGGTTCTTCTAATATTCCTGATTCTACTACTCCTTCAAGTGATTTTACAAAAGCCTGAGTAGTAGCAAATTCCATTATAGTATTAGTACAATATACTTGTACTTGTTCAAATATATATTCACTATATTGTCTTTTACATCTTAGGTATGTTATGTATGGTATAAATGATACTGCTATTATGATATATATTATTGATATGAATAAATTATAAAAATATAAATAACTTATACCTCCTGCTAAACCTGCAAAGGCTAATATTTGAAATAGATATTGTCTAGGTGTATATTCTAAGCCTAATTCCTTTACTTTATCTCTCATTACTTTAAAGGAATAAGGTTCTATTTTTTTATATGTATTTATAGCTTGTTCAGAAATAAATTTATATACGGATTCTCCTTGTTTTGTACGATACGAAACTATAAATATTATAATTATTCCTATTATAATTATTTCCATTATATCACCTACCTTATCTGTTACTTATATTATTTATATTTATTGGTCTTGGTATACTTTGATTAGTGTACATATTTGGATTTGGTATGTTTCCTTGAATATTTTGTGGATTATTATTTTGGTTTATAATGTTTGGAACGCTCCACGCTATATTAGGATTATTATTTACATTATTATTTATAGTATTATTTTGAGGTAATTCATTTTTTACTATACTATTATCTATTACAAATTCATTATTATCTGTTACTTTAGTATCATCAATTGATTTAAATTCTTCTTTTACTAAGATGTCTGGTGGCATTATTACTCCCTGACTTTCTAAATAACTTAATAAATATTTAGATGGGTTAGCCACTGTTTCATGTCCATCTGGAGTCTTTTTATATAGTATTTTGTATTCTGCTTTATTATCGTCAGTAACATAAAATTCTACTACCTCAGATACTTCACGATGAAATCTTTTATATTTTTGACTATAATATCCTTTGATATGAACTCCTAATTGTACATATCTATGAATAGTTGTTAAAAATTGTTCTACATCTTGATTTGTTTCTAATAAACTATACATTCTACTTGGAATTGATTCTGCCTTATCAGCATGTATTGTAGATAAAATATTATGACCAGATGATATACTGTTACGAACAGCCATTACGGCTTCGGCACTTCTTACTTCGGATAGTAATATCCATCTAGGATTTTGTCTCATACAAGTTACTAACACATCAGAATATGAAGCTATATTATTAGTCTTCATAGCTACTATATCTCTATGAGGAAATATTTTATCTAAGTGTAATTCTAAGGTATCTTCTATTGTTATTATTTTTTCATTTTCTTTTGTGTGAGCTGCTAGGTATTTTATGAATTCTGTTTTACCAGATCCTGTTTCTCCACTTACTAAAATATTACAATGTCCTTCTACACACTTTAATAAGAAATCATGAATATTTAGCCTTATATAATCCTCTGCTATTATCTTATCTTTTTGTAATCTTATTTTAGCAGGAGTTTTTCTTATTAATACTGCTATTCCATTTTTTGCTATCGAATCGTGTACGAAGTTCATTCTTAGTTCTGCTGATTCTGCATCCAGAAATGGATTAGCCATATTAAATGATTTACCCATAGAATTGGCACACTGGAAAGCTATTTTTTCCATTAATTGATTATTTATTCCTGTGTTTTCTACTCTATATACTCCTTGAGACAATGTTTTTAACCATACTTGTCCATTATTACTATATGATATATCGGTTATATCATCGTTCTCTAAATATTGTTTTAATGGGCCAAAGTCTATTTGGGTAAAAGCCTCATCCATACTTTAACCTCCTTTTTATTTTCTTTTTTATCCATTTGTTTGGGTATTATTATTAGTGTTTGTGTTATTATCAGTCTTTGTATTGTTTTCAGTTACTTTATCTGTGATGTTAGGTAGATCATCAACTGATACAAATACTGTTTTTGAATTAATAAATTCTTCAATATCATGACTACTTACTGTTACTGTATCTTTTTCTGTTAGAGTAGCAGTGTTTGGTATTAATATTAATTCTACATCATAGTCATCTAAGTATAATGCTTTTCTTAATAGTAAATGTGTTTCTTCAGGAACTGCAAATAGCATGTATGCTGGAGTTCTTGTTTCATCACTATTTTCAAATACATGTTGTCCAGATGAATCTTTAACATCTAGTACTTCAATATTACTTATGAATTTTCCAAACATTACCTCACCATTATCATTTAATGATTTATAATAAATATTAATATGACTACCTGGTGCCATTGAATTTGCATAAGTAGATGCTATGGTAACTGGATAGTTTATTACTGTATAGCCTTCTGGAACATCTGCAAATGCTGAATCTGGTAATTCATCTCCTGATACTACTAAATCAGAATAGAATAAACTACCTTTTGCTATTATAGTGTTATAATTGGAATATTTTCCTACTATACTATTTATATTTGTATAATAGTTTCCTACTAAAAATGATTTTGGTACATTCATTGTTCCTATCATATCTTTTTTTATGTATGTTCTTGGTTGAATTGTCTCCCTTGCATATGGTACTTGTACTAATTCTACTTTTGAATTAATACGATAATTATAACCGATATATAGCACTACCAAACATACTATAATACCTAATATGGTAACAGTATTCTTGTTACCAAGAAATTTTTTCATTGAAGCTTTTAAGTTATTCATAATTTTCCTCCTTTTTATTTTCTTTAACTTAATTTATATTTATATTCTTCATATTGCCATGTTACTATGTATTTTATTATCGCATATTCTTTTTCAGCACTTGTAAGACTTTTAATTGTTACTTTCTTATTCTGCTTATCTATTTTTATGCTATCTTTATTATACATGTTTTTTTCTATGTTTGCAAGTGTTAAAAAATAATCATAATCATCATTGGCATTTTTAAAATATATGTCTCTTTGTAATATTGCCATATTTAACTCTTCTTGAGTTAAATTACTTGAATCTTTATATTCTACATTTGATAATGTTACATTTTTTATTTTACCTGAAACTAATTCGTCAGGTATATTTAATTCTAATGTTGCATCATATTTTTTGGTAGCATTACTTTTCTTTACTATTGAATAGTATGTCATTTCTTTTTTCTTCTTTTCATATGGATTTTCTTCTCCCGATATTGTCTTCCCATTATCTCTTTTGCCAACATATTCAAATATTCCCGTTAATTGATTTAATACTTCGTAATTGCCACTAGTATTATATATTTTGTAATTTTCTATCCCTGTATCTATTCTTACCGATACTTTAGGTGGCTCTTCCATTATATCAAAAAACTTTATTGTATATTTTGTACCAATTATTAGAGTAGACTCTGCAAATCTTCTAGTGAAATTTTCAATAAATTTTTCTCTTACTATTTTAAGTTCTCCTGTTTCTCTATAATATGAAATGTCAATCGAATCAACCATAGCGGCTTCGGTGATTTCTTTTAATAAATAATAATCATTTTCATTAGTAGTAGTTAATTGTTGGAATAATAGTATTATTGAAACTCCTATTATTCCTAAAATCATTACTCCTACTGTTACTGTAGACCATTTCATGAATTATCACCTACTATGTTATCTCTTTTCTTATCAAAATATTTATCAATAAATGAACTTTGTCCATTTTCAATTGTTTTCCAATCAAAATAGCCACCTTTATTAAGTTCATCTTTATTATATTTCTTAATCTCACTAGTCTTTTGACTATCTAATGTAATAGAATATTGTTCTCTATTATAAGAACTTTCTAATCTTTCTTTATTTCTTTCTATATTATACCAATCATACCAATTCATTCCTGGATTTCTATTAGGAAATGGATTATTTAAATCTATTGGCCTATATATAAATGTATATTTAAGATTTTTCTTACCTCCTGTAGGTTGTCCATATAATGGATACAAATTAATATCACAATTATCTTTAGAACCATTTAATGTATACTCCCATGTTCCTGTCCAAGCTTTATTTTTATCTTTACTATCTGCTTTTACAGATGATTCTTTTAATCTATCCATACCACTGATAGTAGCTACTATTTCATATTTTTTATTACTATTCCAATCTATTGGAGTGTAATATTTATTATTTAGACCAAGGTTATCACCTTGTTTATAGGTTACTTTACCAGTATATTCTTCTACTACTGAATTTGGTAAATATACTATACACATGGTTGTTAAAGTATTTCCATTAGTAAAACTACCAGTTTCTTGACACTTTATATTTTGTTTAAAATAATCATCAGGTATTTGTTCATTACCAAATTTGACATTCTTTAGTCCAAAACCATCAACAAAATTTTCTTTTAATTTGGCTTGCATTTCTTTAGTAATATCTTCTATTGTACCTTTATACTGCTCTACTAAACTCCAAGATATAGTATTATGATACATTATACCAAATTTAAATCCTCCACCAGCATATGTATTTGTTGGGGTTAATATTGTCGTTATTGACCCTGTTTGTGATATTTTTACATTTGCTCTTGTTTTGGTTACTTCTCCATTCTTGACATTTACCGTTAACTTTTCACATGTACTTGAAAATGATTGACTAGAGCTGTTACATGCTGCTTTTATACTTGGACTGCTTGGTTCGCATTTTTTATTATTATATATTGCTATTTCAAATTTTCCTATTGGAATTACCCATGATGACCATAATAGTACTTCTTTGTAGTCTCCTCTTCTAATTTCTTCATCTGTGGCTGGGTATCGCTCACTTGTTGATTCATACTTGCTTTTGGCATAAACTAAATATTGTCCTGGTCCACTAGCATTTAAATATCCACTACTTGTATTTTTATTATATCCTTTAGTAAACTTGCCAACATTTCTTTGTGATATTGTATATTCGATGCCTTTTTCTTCATTGTCTTTAACCGCAAAACTCCAGTGACACGTTGAACATTCAGATGACCTATATGTTTTTGAACCATCCTTACAAAAATCTCCTCCACATGCTTTGCATGGATCACATTTATTTCCATTTTTATCCTCAAGAATATAATTTCTATTTATATCTGTTAACAATCCTTCTGGCACTATTACTCTCAATTTTTTTCCATTCTCTCTTGTAACTATTTTAATATTATCACTATCATTAACAACAGACATTACACTTTGTGTCAAAAATAAATCATTCCATTCGGTTCTGTCTCTGTTGGTTTTATTTTTATAATCTGTATTTGTAACTGCTATTTGAAACTTTACTTTTTCACCATCTGATAATGCCCATTTTGTTGTATCAAATGAAACTGTAAAGCCAATATCTTCATATAGACATTGATTCCAGTTTTGAGGACCACATTTATTATTTGCTATCTGATAATCTGATGGAAATTGTCCTTTATTATAAGCATCTTTGCATTCATATTTTCCATTTTTAAAGAAATACATTTCACAATAGAAATTATAATCTTTACTTCCTTCTACGGATACTATATCTCCTAATCGATTACCTTTTTCGTCTAATGCTTGAATGTATATTCGCTGCCCACCATATTTAATATTTCCATATTGACTTTCTATAGCAGTTCCATTTTTATATGAGACAAAATTATGAGTATTATTTATAAATGCCCAACCTTTAAAAGTTATTTTAGAATCTTTTATGTTTAACTCTGTTATATCATATCTAACATCATAGGTTAGTTCATCAGCAAATGCTTTTGTTGAGAATGATAAAGATGTAATTATAATGAATAAGAATAAGAATATCTTTTTTTTCATTTTAATACACCTCTATTTCTTCTCTTCTTAATGATAATAGTTATTACTGTAATTAATATAATTACTCCTACACCACTTATTATATATAATTTATATTTATTTAGATAATTTATTATTATTTTAAAATAATTTTTTTCATTTTTTATATTGCTATTATCTGAATCTTTTATATTATTTGTAATACGATAATTTTCTACTCTTTGTTTGAAACTATCATAACTTACTTCATATTCATAATATTTGCCACATAAGGGAAATTTTTCACCATCTACTCCTTTACATAAAGGATCTAGAGAATATATATTAAATCTTGGTAATTTAAATCTTATTGTGTCTATTTCTGATTCACACTTGTTAGAATATATATTTATAGTCCATGAGCCATTACTTAATGTCATATTTACTTTATTATTTTGTGGTTCTTCCTTATAATTCAAGCCATCGTTAACTATAATATAATAGTTATCTGGAATATTTACTATGTCTACACTAAACTTATTATAGTCAGTACCACCTTCTTCTGTAGTTGCATTATCAATGTGTTCATATATTATTTTAATTTGTTTTGTTTCTTTTTTTAATTCTTTTATTTCCTCGGTAGTACAATCAGCTTTTATATATGGAATACTCAAAAATAGTATTAATATAATTATCGATTGATATATATTTTTTTTCATATATCTCACCTTGTCCTATTCTATAATGAATTATATCATTTTTTTGCTTAATTTAAAAGAATTTTTTGCATTTTTTATAAAAAAGTGATATTATTATTTTGGTGATGTTATGAAAAATAAAAAAAATATAATTATGATTATTGTAATTTGTTTACTTGGTGTAGGAATAGGATATTTATTATTTAATAGTAGTGATAATGGTTTAGTTGAACTGAATTATAATGAATTAACAACTAAAATTGAGAATAAAGAAGATTTCGTAGTTTGTATTTCTCGTACTACTTGTTCTCATTGTAATGATTATAAACCTAAACTTAGAAAAGTAGCTAATAAATATAAAATTAATATTTACTATACTGATATTGATAAGTATAATAAAACTGACTTAGAAAAATTTAATAAGTTAATTAGTTTTGATGGTAGTACTCCTGTTACTATATTTATTAAAAATGGAGAGGAAAAAACGACCGCTACTAGAATTGAAGGCGATGTATCCACTGATAAAATTATTGATAAATTAAAAAAGAATGGCTTTATTGACTAAGGCCATCTTCTTTTTTTAGATAATCTTCTCCTTTAAAAGGATCACTTCTTAATAAATTCGGAAAATTTTGTTGTCTTAATGCTTCATATGTTATTAATGCTACGCAGTTAGATAGGTTTAATGCCCTAATATTCTCACTGGTTGGTATTCTATAGCATTTATCTAAATTATTATGAAGTATTTCTTTTGGTATCCCTGTACTTTCTTTTCCAAATATTAAATAATAATTTTTATTTTTATCAGAAAAATCTATCTCACTGTATGCTTTTGTTCCATATCTAGTAAAATAATAATATTCCCCTTCATTTTTATTTTTAAAATCATCAAAATCTATATATCTTTGGTAATGTACTTTATCTATATAATTTACTCCACTTCTTTTTATTCTTTTTTCATCCATTACAAATCCAAGTGGTTCTATTAAATGTAAATAACTATTTGTACCAGCACATGTTCTCATTATATTTCCTGTATTTTCTGGTATTTCCGGTTCATACAAAACTACATTAATCATTTTCAATTGCTCTTTGCCATCCCTTACTTCTTATTGTTCCTGTTGTTCCAATTACTCCAACATTCTTATATTTATTTTCTTTTATATTATAAGAACTTGATATTTTTCCATCTTTTATTATTATTATTGAAGGAATCTCAGTCATTTCCTTACCATATTTTTTATTTATTTCTTTTACTATGTTGTTTTCTTTTAACTCTTCAGTTAAATCTAAATACAATATTTTATTATTCAAATTATTTTTATTTATAATATTTTTAAATTTATTTTCAAATAATCTTATACTCTCATCATTTAATTTTGATACATATATAATTGCATCTTTATTTTCTACTAAGTAATTATTTAATTCATTATAATTAATTACTAACAAATAATCATCAAGAATTGGTGTTTGTAACTTGCTTTTTTCATAGGTGTTTTTCCACAGAAAAAAATAAATTACTACTACTATTGTTAATATTAATACTATTGATAATAATATATAATTTTTTAATGGTATTTCTTTTTCTTTTTTCATTTGGTACCTCCTTTTATATTGTATCATATTTTTTTTGTTTTTCAAGAAATTATATGATTTTTTTTTAATTATATGCTATAATATTGTTGCTTATTCGAGGTGAGAAAATGAAAGAAAACTATAGTGCCATGTGTGAAAATATTTTAGATAATTTAAATGGTAAAAAGAAACTACTACTACATAGTTGTTGTGGCCCTTGTAGTAGTTATGTAATTAGCTATTTAACAAAATACTTTGATATTACTATTCTTTATTATAATCCAAATATTTTTCCATATGATGAATATTTAAAAAGAAAAGAAGAACAAATAAAGTTAATTAATGAGATTGATAAAGTTAATTGTGTTGATATTATTGATTGTGACTATGATAATGATTATTATAATGAATACATTAAAGGATTAGAAAAGGAACCTGAAAGAGGTAATAGATGTAAAGTCTGCTATTACTTAAGAATGGAAAAAACGGCTATCTTAGCCAAAGAGAACGATTATGATTTCTTTTGTACTACTTTATCAGTAAGTCCTTACAAAAACGCCGAATGGATTAATAATTATGGAAAAGAACTTGAAAATAAATATAATGTTAAATGGTTATATTCTGACTTCAAAAAAAAGGATGGATATAAATCATCCATCTTATTATCTAATAAATATAGTTTGTATAGACAAAACTATTGTGGTTGTATATATTCTAAACCCCAGTAGTTTTTTTCTGAATTAATATGTATGCAACTACTACTACAACTATTGCTAACAATATACATATTGTACCAATAATGATATATTTTACATTAGCTTTTCCTTTGTTATTTAATTTTGCTACATTAGGTTGTCCAGCTATAGGTGCTGTTCCAGTAATACTTGCTAAACTTGGATCTGAAACAATCGCTAATTTTTCTGCTTGTGGATTTGGAATATTATTTTCTGGTAATACATTATTAACATTATTATTAATACTATTATTTGCCAAATTGTTATTTAATGTATTAGCAGGCATTTCTTCAGTAGTGTTAGGAATTACATTTGTTGCTTGGCTATTATTATTTACTACTGGTGGTATTGGTTCAACAACAGGTGTCTCATTTACCATTGGTTCCTCAGCTTTTACTTCTGGTGATGATGTATTTTCATTTTCTGCAGAAGTAAAAATAGGTACAGTACTAACTGCTTGTTCAACTGGTTGTACCACTTCATTACTTGATGGAATTTCCCAAGTTGGCACCTCTGATGTCTTTAATACTGGTTCTTCAACTTTTAAATTAGTATTATAAAAAACTTCTGCTAATCCTACTAGTTCTTTGCTAGTTATTGCTATAGAACAGTTATTATAATACTCTTGTTCACCTAATGTCGGAATATCATTACTTAATAATAACGTATATTTTTCTGTTAAACTACTTAATAGTTTATCTGCCGGCTCACCTTTTTGATTATTAGTTGGAATTAAAATAACAATATTATATACAATTTCACTTAATTTTGCTTTCTCTTCCGGCATAATATTATCAATAAAATATTTACCTTCTGAATTTAAAATTAATCTAGATACAAAAATTTGTTTATTTTCTTCATTTTCATCAATGAAATATACTAAATAATCTTTGTTATTAAAATTAAACTTTACTAAACTAGATGCCTTCATTTGAGTATTGTTATTTTTATTCATAATTATAAAATTTTTATTCATAAAAAAGTCCTCCTTAATTATATTAATGATAGCCACTATCATTTATTCTGAAGTAAGTATATCACATTTTTTTTACTCTTACAAGCATTATTTGAAATTAAAATTAATTTTTATCATTTAATTTTTTTACTTTAGTCAAAGTATTTCTATTTAATTCTTTACTTTTAATTAATTTTTCTTTAATTAAATACACTTTATTTTTATTATCAATTATATTTTTTTCAATTAATTCGATTTTTTTGTAGGCTTTATCATATTCTTTAAAACTATATGATAGAAAGTAATCTTTAAATTCTTTCTTTAGTTTCTGAACATCTTCTAATGCTAAATCAATATTATAATTCAAACTATCTATATCATATATTTTGTTATTGATTTCACTTTCATAGTTACCTAATGAATAGATTATTTTTTCTTGTTTTTCATAATGCATATTTTTTAACATGTTATGTAATAGTTTTCTAGTTGCTACTGTTCTGGCACCAATACCTGGTAATATTCCACGCAGTGGTGTAAGTGAAAGCAACCAAATATATCTTAAACTTGATGTTAAAAAACCATTCATTCCTTTTAACTTACTTTCAACATACTTTCTCTCGCTTATTTTATCTACTTTTTTTGATAATTCTTCAAGATAATTATTGTTTTTTTCTATTATTAAATTACAACAATTTTCTACTTCCTCTAAATTTATTATTTTGTTTTTTGCATCTTTATATTTTTTATCTCTTGCAGATAATTCTTGAACTCTTTTATTACTTATTTCTTTCATTTTTTCTGTTTTTTCAACTAGATCATCTAAGTTTTTATAAAGATATTTATACTCTTCTAATAATTTTATTTTCTTAGGGATTTTATTAATTTCTTCTTTTTGTAAAGTTTTTCTATAATTTATTATATCATCAATTAATAAACTATCATCTAGTAACAATGGTTCTTCAATTAGATTATTATTTTTTAATAATTTATATTCTTTATTAATCTTTTCTAGTTTTTTTAATAATGTATTTATCTTGTTATTAATATCAATTGCTTTTAAATATATACTATTATCATCCTCATATTTATTTAGTATATATTCTTCACTTTCTACTATTTCACATTCATTTTTTAATCTTTCTAGTTCTTTTCCAAATTTTAATAAAATTTTATTTTCTAATTTATTATTATCATTTACTATTTGTTTATTCTCTTTATAATGTACTTTAATATCATTTGTTTTAAGTTCTTTATTTGTTGCTATTTTTTTTGAATTACCTTTTTTAACATAAATATTATTTTTTTCTTCTAGTGACACATTATTGCTTTTTGTATAGCTAATAGTATTGCTTATATTATTATTATCACTTTTTTCATATGTCTGACTTTTAATACCTAGTTTTTCTATACCCTTTCCAATAATTCCTAAAATTAAAAAAGGAGAAAATAGTACTATTTTTATAGGACTATCATCATTTTTTGTTTTTATTTCTTTATTATTCTCTTTTATCTTTTTTCTTTTATTTTTATATGAATACTTTCTTTCTCTAAATCTTTCTCTGATTTCGTTTGCCATGAAAATCACCATTGTTATTATAACATAGAAGCAAGAAAAGAAAAAGCCCAAATATCTCTAATTAGAGA
>ERZ826016.2669-NODE-2669-length-13536-cov-4.879683_pt1 | contig 13536 bp, 10 predicted proteins | sample MGYA00519872_ERZ826016 | MGnify/ENA primary metagenome ERZ826016 (study PRJEB31778, sample SAMEA3449218) | human gut metagenome | biome: human gut; feature: human-associated habitat; material: faeces | place: United Kingdom | collected 2010/2012 ... | reverse complement strand
ACAACGGTACATGGGCATTGCCGGGCGGATGGTGCGACGTAGATCAGTCTGTTGCATCTAACACAGAAAAGGAAGTACATGAAGAAGCCGGTTTGGTGGTAAAATCAGAAAAAATAATCGCAGTTCAAGATTGGCGAAAGCATAATGTGGTGAATTATGCTTATGGAGTAGTGAAGATTTTTGTTCTGTGCAGGTATGAAGGTGGAGAGTTTGAAAAAAATATTGAAACTACAGAAATTAGATTTTTTGATAAAAACAATCTCCCGTCTGATCTTGCTGTAGAAAAATGCACAAAAGAACAAATTCTGATGTGTTTTGACTCGTATGAAAATCCAAATGCGGCAACGCTGTTCGATTGAGACAACTTCATGTTTGTATATGACTTCGATATGGTGAAGGCAATGCTGCCACAGGCGGAGGTTTATGTCTATGAAAATGACAGGAATAGAAGATAAAATCAGTTTATTAAAGAGAATCGCGCATCGGTTGAATGAAGCACAGGTCGAGTGGTGCCTGGGTGCGTCGATGATGCTCTATTTTAAGGGAATCGTTTCGGAGTTTCATGATATCGATTTGATGATATCTGTCGATGATGTGGAAGTCGTCAAAACGATTCTGTCGGAAATGGGCACGCTGTGTCCATCCGATCACGAGCCGAATCCCTTGTACCAGACGAAGTGCTTCATGGAATATGACATCGATGCGATCGATGTCGATGTTATGGCTGGATTCGCGATCGTGCGCGAGGGTGAAATCTACGATTGCTCGCTCCGTAAAGACCAGATCTCAGATCAGCTGATGCTGGATGGCGAAGTCATCCCTATGCAGTCGCCGCGTTTGTGGTGTCGATACTATCGATTGATGGGCAGGAGCGCGAAAGCAGATATGATCGAAAAGGCGCTGGAGATAGCAGACACAGATCGCGGAGGGATGTGACGGACTGCTGGCTGAGACATTGGCAGATCATAAGAGAGGATGGATATGATTAGAATTGCTTTTTTTGATGTAGATGGCACGCTTCTGAAGATGGGGCATAAGGAATTGAGCGAACGGACGCGGGAGGCGTTAATGTCTCTTCAGCAAAACGGGGTGAAGATATGTATGGCGACGGGCAGAGGGTATCTGTCGGCTCCGCGTTTCCCGGGGATCGAGTTCGATGCGCTTCTGACCTTTAATGGATCGTATGTAAAAGTCGGAAATCAGATCATCTTTAAGTGCCCGCTGGATCGGGATGATAAGCTTCAGATTCTTCGGAATCTGAGGGCGATGCATCGGGCGGTGGCAATCACCAACGAGCATTTTATCATCACGGATGGTACAGATCCGGATCTCGAGCAGTATTTTCGTTTCGGTAATGAGATGCTGAACATCGATGCGCGATTCGATGCGCTGGTACATGAGGATATCTACCAGATGATGTGCTCCTGCCGGGAAGAGGAATATGCGCAGATTCTGAAAGGAACCCACTATACACAAATCACAGCCTGGTGGGATCGAGCGGCGGATATCATTCCGCTGGAATGCGGTAAGGGAAACGCAGTTCGTGCCGTGCTGGATCACTTCGGCTTCTCAAAGGAAGAAGCAATCGCATTCGGAGATGGTATCAATGATATCGAGATGCTGGAAGCGGTCGGTAACGGTGTGGCCATGGGAAATGCAAAGGATGAGGTAAAAGCCCACGCCTGCTGCACTTGTAAATCAGTTGAGGAAGACGGCGTTTACGGTTATTGCATAGAGCACCAGTTGATTGAGATGCGTGGTAGAGCAGATCGCAGAGGGGTATGACGGACTGCCGGTGGAGACATTGGCATAAGAGACTGGAGAACAAGAAGCATGATTAGAGTTTTACAGAAACGAGATATCGATCGTGTCGCTGAGATCTGGCTGGAGTGCAATCGGAAAGCGCACGCTTTTATACCGGAGGACTACTCACAAGAAGATGATGCAGGGATTGATTTGATTGATTTCTATGTTCTTCCGCATTATCTTACAGCACCATTTAAGAAAGTTACCGAGAAAATAATGACTGAGTTTTCGGATTTGAATCTATGCCCAATTAACAACCGTCAGGGAATTGTAATTGATGGTGAAGATTCAAAGGTTATTTGCAAAGACTAATTTGAAAATTCCAGTTTGGAGAATTGAGAAAATCGGGAGTTGTCGATGCGGTGCATTCGTATTTCGCTTCGCTTCATACTCATGTCGCGCTGTCGCGCTATGCGTCTGTGCTTATCCATGTGCATTTACGAGCAAGCTCTCATGCACATGGATAAGCCATCCGCGCACCGCTTGTAGAAACGCGCAAATTCCAGTTTGAAGAATTAAGAAAATCGGTATTTTTGAGGAGATATATGACATTAGGGACGTTCCTTTTGCCATAAGGAGTGTCCCATTTGGACGTGCCTCGGTCTTTACTTGCAAAATCTGCCTCTTAGCATCATAATAGTAGATAGTTAGTGTTATAGGAGAGCAGATAGGATGAAAAGGAACAAAAGAGATCAGGACAAGCCTGAGCGACTACTTCGCCTGATCAGTGCGGTGATCGTACTGGCGGCAGCCCTTTGTCTGGGGATATATATTTATCAGCAGCATCAAAATGATTTTGCAGAGGCGGAATATGCCAAGATGCGGCAAAAGCAGGAAAAGACGGAAGAACCGGTAGCGGAGGCATCGCCTATCCATGATTTTGCATCTTTGCAGGAGCAAAATGCGGACGTGTACGGCTGGATCAACGTGGCGAATACCATTGTGGATTATCCGGTCTTGCAGACAGAAGAAGATAATTATTATCTGAGTCATGACATGAACCACGTCGAGACTACGGCGGGAGCCATTTACAGCAATGCCTGCAACAGCAAGGATATGTCGGATGCCATTACGATTCTATATGGGCATGATATGCGCGCGGATACGATGTTTGGATCCTTGCATTTGTTTGATGAGGAGACATTTTTCCAGCAAAATGAGACAATGACATTTGAAACAGCAGATGCACTCTATACGTATCAGATTTTTGGCGTATACAATTACAATGATAATTATATTCCGGCAATGTTTGATTTGAAATCAACAGATGGTGTACAGCAGTTTCTCGATTCGCTGAAATCATGTGCAGAAGAAGGGCGAAGTATTACCCATGTCAGAGAGGGTGTGGACGTGAGCGCCGAGGACAAGTTATTGGTGCTCTCGACCTGTATCGGAAGCCAGAGTGACCGGCGTTTTCTTGTCGTAGGGAAGTTGATACATACGACATCCTATCGTTAGGAAAGCTAGACTTGAAAATCGATTGGTAATGTGGTAATCTTTCTAAGTAACTGTGAAACGCAGATATACGTGCGGGCATGGCGAAATTGGCAGACGCGCTAGATTTAGGTTCTAGTGGGAGACCGTGCAGGTTCAAGTCCTGTTGCCCGTATTATCATAACGGAACGTGTCACAATTGAAAAAAGTTTTTGCAAATATGCTTTGCCGGATGTTATAATCTAGCAAAGCATATTTGTTTCTGGTGTGATCTTTATATGAGCGAGGTTCATATTTCTATAGATTCAATTTATCATTCGAAAATCTATGCTTTTATTCCAAGAAAACAAAAGCAGAATTTTTGATGAGCTGTATTATAAAAAAGGCACATTCTTTCTTACTAATTTATACATAAAAAAACGAATTTTTGTATTAAAGAAATCTGCAAACCGGCTATGATAAAATATATAAAAATGTAATCACACAAGTAAGATTATAATGTATAGCATAGGAGGTTGGTATGAAAAAAACAAGTTTGAATCGTGGCTGGGTGTTTATGGCAGGGGAAAAGTCAAGTATCCCTATGATGCCGCAGCAGACAAAGGAAGTCAATCTGCCACATGATTTCATGGTGGAAACAGATGTAACGCCGGATGCTCCGGGGAAGGCTGAGAGCGGATTTTATAAGGGAAGTGTGGGAACTTACTTAAAGACCATTACGCTGACAGAAGAAGAAATGACGGATACCATGCTTTTACATTTTGAAGGATGTTTTGGAAAGACAAGAGTTCTCATCAATGGCAATCCGGTCGGCAGTCATGCCTATGGTTATACGCCATTTACCATGGATATCCGCAAGTTTTTGAAGGTAGGAGACAACGAGATTCAGGTAATCGTTCATACCGATGATGATCCAAACGGTCGTTGGTATTCCGGCGCCGGCTTGTATCGCGGTGTCAACCTCTTAAGCGCACCGGCATTTCATATAGCACATGATGGGATCTTTGCATATACCGATCATATTACAAATGGGGATGCTTTTTGCAAGGCGGAAATTACTGTGGTCAATGATCTGGCAAAGGCAACCGGAGATGCGGAAGGATTCTTAAAACTCAGCGCTGCAAAAAAGGACACAGGCGAGGAAGTGGCTGTGCGCTATCAGAAGATCAGCCTTTCGGCAGGAACAAGTCAAGTAGTTCCACAGGCTTTTGTTATTGAAAATGCAGAACTTTGGGATACCGAGAATCCTTATCTTTATGAAGTGAAGGCACAGTTGAGTCTTACATCAACTGGTAATGTTCATATGTCTCTGGACAACCGCCAGGATTTGATGGCACAGACCGATTACGAGGATGAGATTACGACAAGGTTTGGTGTTCGTACCATCACAGCAGATGCTAAAAATGGACTCCTTTTAAATGGAAAATCCATCAAGTTGAAAGGCGGATGTATCCATCATGACAATGGAATTCTGGGTGCGGCAAGTTTTTACGATGCCGAGTACCGCAAGGTAAAACTGCATAAGGATAATGGATACAATGCTCTTCGTCTGGCGCACAATCCGCAATCAGAGCAGATCTTAGATATCTGTGATGAACTGGGAATGATTGTCTTTGATGAAGCTTTTGATGTTTGGAATCTGCCTAAGAATAGTTTCGATTTCAGTCATCAGTTTGCAGAGGATGGTATCAAAGAAATCGAGGCTATGGTAAGACGCGACCGCAATCATCCGTCTATTTTCTTCTGGTCCATTGGTAATGAGTTGACCGAACAGGGCGGTATGGCTGCTGGATATGAGGTTTCTGCTATGCTGGCAAAAACAGTGCGAAATATGGACAGCACAAGACTGGTCAGCGGAGCACTTTGTTCTTTCTTTAAAGGCTTGGATAATGAGGACAATGCAGCTTTTTGGCAGACTTTCCACAAAGAGATGCCGCAAGGTGGTTCTGTCATAAATATGGATAATTCTTACGGCAAGAAGATCTGGATGGAATATACTGCCCCATTTGTTAAAGATTGGGATGTGGTCGGTTACAATTACCTGAACTATCATTATGAGACTAGCCATGAACTTTTCCCGGATCGTGTGATTCTTTGTACAGAGAGCAAGCCGGGGCAATTTGAAGATTATTGGTCAGATGTAGAGCGCCTTCCGTATGTGATCGGAGATTTCCTCTGGACAAGCATGGATTACATTGGAGAAGCAGGTATTGGAAAGAGCATTTATTGTAGCGAAGAAGAAGTGCCACAGATGTCTCGCATGTTAAACTACGCAGCTTATCCTTGGCGTCTGGCACAGGCAGGAGACTTTGACCTTTGCGGAAATGTCAGAGCCCAGGGAAGATATCATCAGATCATCTGGGGTGCAAACGATACTTATATTTTTGCAAAAGATCCGAAAAACAATGGAAAGATCGCCCTGATCGGCCGTTATGGATGGGCAGAAGGCGGAAACCACTGGTCTTGGAATTGTGAAAATGGGACAGCAGTAAGCGTAGACGTATACAGCCGTGCTGAGGAAGTGGAACTTCTGTTAAACGGCAAGTCTCTTGGCAAAAAACCAGCGGGGGCAGAATGCCATTTCAAGGCAGAATTTGAAGTGACATATGAGGCAGGCACTCTGACAGCGATCAGTTATCAGGATGGACAGGAAGTATCCCGTGATGAAGTAAAAACGGTGGGAGAGCCGGTTGGACTTAAGATCACTATGGAAAAGAATCAGATTGCTGCAGATGGAGAAAGTCTTGCTTATGGCATCGTCGAAATCGTAGATGCAGAAGGTAACTGGGTACCGACAGCTGAGGATACGCTAGCAAAGGTTTCAGTAGAAGGTGCTGCAAGTCTGGCGGGCTTTGGAACAGGCAGAGGCCAGACCGAGGAAAATTACACCAAGGGAGAATTTACATCCTTTGAGGGCAGATGGCAGGTCATCCTTCGTGCCGGTACAGAAGCCGGAGAGGCAGGTGTACATGTGGAGGCAGAAGGATTAGGTCATGCAGAGAGCCGCGTGATCGTAGGATAAGTGTCTAATATTTTTGATGGCTGGTGCGGAACGCCGCCGGTGTTGTATGCATTTCTTCCTTAAAGGCACGGCAAAAGAAATTACGATTGCCAAAGTGGAGCATATCAGAAATCTCCTGAATACTCATTTTGGAAGAAACAAGTAAATAGGCGGCTTTTTGCACCCGGGCTTTTTTGATGTAGGCGTTGATATTGACGCCTACTTCTTTTTTGAATTTCTTTGACAGATAGTAATCGCTATAACCGATTTTTTCAGCCAACAGAGGAATATTTAGGTCATCGTCTGTATGAAGTTCGATGTAGTCGATGCAGGCTTTGATATTTTCAGAATATTGATTTAAGTGCAGATGGTTGTGAACCAGAAAGAGAAAATCATCAAAGGCCAACTGGGCAGACGCTGTGATATCACCATAGGATTTGGCATGAGATAGGTTGTTTAAATAAATATTGCCGCGGGAAAATGCCGTATCCGGAGATACGCCACCATCAATCGCAGCGCGGATACACAGACCGATAAATATGATGGTGTATTGACGGGTACGTTCCAACTCCTGGATATTGTGTGGCTGCATATTGCTAAGGTGTGCAGACGCCGGACCAAGTGATGATTTGCGATAGATATCGCCCGTTCGTATGATATCGAGCATGACATTTTCTCTAGCCCAATAGGAAGCATAATCTACCGATTTCGTCGATCTATCTGCAAAAGAATCATAGTTAAAGTCGGCATAGGTGATGTCGGATGGCTTCAAATGTTCGTTGTTTATGCTAAAGTGAAGCATAAGTGTGTATTTGATAAAATTTGTTGTTGTAACAACAGGAACCTGACGCAGATAATCGTATAATTTGACCTTCCAGTGTTCTCGTATATCGGGGCGCTTTTGCAATAGGGCAATCGTATCGTCGGAGAGCATGGCTGTAAAGACCGGACCAATGATATGAATGCGGCTTAGTTGATGAGCGATATCCTTTTGATAAACGACAGACCACATCATTCCGGTGAGTGACGTGATCATTAGAGGGGTATCATGCTCCTGACCAAAAGCGATGATTTCATCGAAGTCTTTGGCATGGCGGAGCATGGTATCATAAATAGGAAGAGAAGAATTGGTCCAAAGACAATTGCCTTCGGTATCATACTGCCAAAGATACAAGACCTCATTACATTGGAGAAACTCCAACAGCAGTGAGAGGCGGTTTTGAATATCCACATCGGTCAAAGTAGGTTTTGTCAATGAATTCAATTCTTCCATGGATGATATCTTCCTTTCTTTTAGTCTAGATAATTCCATTCACTAGGATCTGTCCAACCACGTTTCCCTAAGAATTTTTCCAGAGGAATTTTGGCAATCTCTTCTTTGGATAGGTTGGATTGTGTTAGTCTTGCCCAGCCGCTATTGCCATTTCCGCTTTGGAAGGTATCGGTTGGTTTTAAGAGATTTAACATTGGTTCTCCTGCTACAAAGCGACGTGCGTTTTCTCGGATGATCTCAATGCTTCGGCCAGCGCGGTTGGGAACCTGAGGCGTCATATGTGGTGTGATATAGACATTTGGCATTCTCCAAAGAGGGTGGTCGGATGGGAATGGTTCTTCTTCTATTACATCGAGCCCGGCACCGCCAATCGCTCCGTCTTCTAGAGCCTGTGTCAGGGCAGCAGTATCCACGATGCCACCACGTGCCATATTGATGAGGACGGCATTGGACTTCATTTTACGGAATGCTTCAGTATCAAACATATGATAAGTTTCATCGGTTAGAGCCAGTGTCAGAACGATGAAGTCACATTCGGCTAAAATAGGATCTAAGGTGTCGCCATTCAGACCGCAGTATTTGTGAGGAATGTAATCATAATCTTTGATTGGATATTTGTCATAGGCATAGATTTCCATGCCAAAGGCTTGCAGGCGGTCAGCAAGCATACGGCCGTTATTACCCATTCCCAGTATAGCAACTTTTCTTCCGTAAAGTCCACGCCAGTTGTTCGACCCGTCAACACCCCATTGACCTTTTTCCTGGGCAGCCAAAAGTTCTTTGGTGTGATAGCAGGATTGCAGCATAAAATAGATGCAGTGTTCTGCCAGAACAGGGGCACTTCTTCCGGCGGCACCTGTCACAAAAATATTTTTTTCAAAAACCTCCGGGCGTGCAGAACCATTAAGTCCGGCATGGTCGCAGGCAATCCATTTTAGAGAGTTTTCTCCTAGCAGGCAATCCGGGACATCGCCCAGTACAAGAGCAACGTCTGCGTCTTTTGCTTCCTTCTCCAATTTTTCTTTGTCATAAAAGTCTACATATATAAATTCTGCGTTTGGAAATACATTACGCAAGGTGTGGTAGTTATCTTTGTCGTACCACAATGTAGATACTACTTTTCTGATCTCATTCATTAGTTTAATCTCCTTTCAGTTACAAACGTTTTGGAATGGATGTGACTTTATTATACAAGCCACCTGAGATTTGTTTATACTTAAAATAGTTAAAATATATCCAGAAACGATACAAAATATAGAAAGGGAGAAAACAGATATAAAAAACAGAAAACAGATATATACAAGATCATAACACGTTTTTATAATGGGAGCAACTTCAAAGGAGGAGGTGAAGGAACATGAGCGACACCAGATGGTGGGAAACTTTTCCATGGCGTATGGTGCAGACCAATTTACGTGAGATTGATATGGCAGATATGGATGCAAAATCTTATGTAGAGGAGTTGAAACAATATCATGCAACGGTTGTGACACTAAATGCCGCTGGTATTATTGCAAGTTATCCGACGGAAGTTACGCAACAGAAGCAGAGTGATTATCTGACAGGAGATACTTTGGCTGATATACTTCGTGAATGTCATAAGGCCGGCATTCGGGTGATTGCCCGCTGTGATTTTTCAAAAGTACATGAAACATTGTATGAACAGCATCCGGAGTGGGCATATCGCCAGAGTTCGGGACAGCCGCTGATTTATAATGGCTATGTGCAGACTTGTATCAATGGAGATTACCAACAGAGGTATGTATATGATATTCTGCGAGAACTTTTTTCAAAATATGACTTTGATGGTTTGTTTTGCAATATGAGTTCTACCTTTGTTGTGGACTATGAATTACAGGTTCATGAGCCATGTCATTGCAAGAATTGCAGACGATTGTTTCAAGAACAGGCCGGAATGGAGATACCGGATAGTCTGAATCCCAAAGATCCGGCTTTTGGACGCTATATGGCCTTTATTGGTGCATGTAGCAAAAAACAAAAACAGAGGATGTACGAAGTCGTGAAGGGAATCAATGAGAATAATGCCATAAATGGGTTTGATTATTTTCGGACAGAGTGCAATCAGGATGTCAACCATCACGCATGGGTTTATGATGCATCGGTCAATGCGAGAAGAATAGCAGGACCTTTACATGACAAGGTTGTGGATGATGCATCCGCTGTTTATATGGCTTTTCGATACCGGCACAGCAGCATATCAAGAGGCCTTTTGGAAATACGACAATGGCAGAATCTGGCATATGCAGGAAGTACCAGCCTTTATTTGCTTGGAACCTTGGGAAAAAGTGCAGATCAGTCAGGAATAATAGCCTCAAAAAAAGCGTTCGATTTTTTTGCACAACATGAAGATCTTTTTCGGGGGCAGCAATCAGCAGCGCGTGTGCTTCTGATAGAAAAGCCTCTGATGGGAAGAAATGATCCGGAGGCAGATGGCTGGGTACAGGTATTGACGCAGTTGCACATTCCGTTTGATGAACAAAAGATTGGGGAAGTATCTGCGCCTTTGTTAAAGAGATATGATGCGGTTATTCTGGCAGATGTTGAGACGATGTCAGATACACAGTGCGAGATGCTGGATTCTTTTGTGGAAAAGGGTGGAACATTGATCGCAGATGGATGCTCATCTATGAGTGATGAGAGATGGCAACCAAGAAAACATATGGGATTACAGTGTCTGGGTATGGATGAAATTACAGAAAAAAAGCAGGTGCGCTCAGCAATTTTTCAATTTTCAGATGCAGAGAAAGAAGCGTGGGTGTCCTGTAAGGAATCGGGCGTGGATTGCATTGTGCCAGGAGATTTGGTTGTGACAGGCACACGTAGAAAAGAGGCAAAAACATATCTGCATATGATTCCCGATCAGCCGTTTGGACCACCAGAGATCTGTTATTCCACGGAGAAAACCGAGATAGCAGGAGTGTATGAGAGGGACTATGGAAGCGGGAAAAGCCTATATATTCCATTTCGCATAGCTGCTTTTTATTACGAATTTGGCTATGACAATTCTTATGATTTCTTAAAAGATATTGTTTGCAGCCTTGCAGGTGTCAAGAGCATCGCTCCGACATTGACACCTATGTGTGAGTTGGCAGTGACCGAAGGCGAAGCCGGAAAGGTGATACATCTTATCAATTTATCGGGGGCTTTTGCTAATTATACTTATTGTGAGCCTTTACCAATCCGCGATATTTTTATTGAGATAGCATGCGGTGCGGATAAAAACATGGATGCCTTAAATGGCGGTCATGTAATACGGACAGATAAGGGGATAAAACTGGATTGCTTGCATGGATATGAGGCAATTCGTATTTATTAAAGGAGGTTTTTATGAATTTAAAGAAAATATTTGCTGGAATGTTTGGTAGTAACGATCCCAAATATCGTACGGCAAAACCATGGGAAATGATATTTGCAGGAGGAACCAGTGCCGCAAAAATGGCATTTTATGTCCTTATGATGTATGCCTCTTATGCAATGAATGCCGGATTTGGTATTGCGGTTACGGTAACCGGTATTATCATTCAGGCCAAGACAATTTTTGACGGTGTGACAGATCCTATTGTCGCTGTGATTTATGACCGTCTGCCGGTGTTTAAACATATAGGAAAGATTCGACTCTTCCTTTTGATTGGCTGGGGAACCTGTTCTATTGCGGCACTTTTGATGTTCCGTATTCTGGCAGGAAAATTTAGTGGCGTTGCGGGAATTGTTGTGTTTTGTCTGGTGTATGCTTTGTTTGTTATCGGCTACACGATCATGTCTATTGGTGGAGCATCTACCATCAGTTCTGCACTGACCAATGATCCAAAGCAGCGTCCGTTTGTTACCTTTGTTACCACGGTTTATCAGTACATTGGACCAATTCTTGTCAATACCATTCTGGCATTTGCAGTTTTGCCAAAGTATGACAACCAATATAATGTGGAGAGTCTGAGTGAGGCATGTGTTATCTTTATCATTACGGCTTTTATCTTCGTAATGTTTTCCTTCATTGGTCTGCACAGAATCGACACACCGGAAATCCTGGGAGAAATGGTTGCCATGGGTGGCAAGCAGACTAAGGTAGGTATTAAGGAAATCGTAAACATCTTTAAAGAAAATGTTCCTATGCGTTGTTATCTGGTGACAGGTATTACAGATAAAATCGCATCTAACAGCGCAACCCAGACGATTGTGCTTACCATGTTAAATGGTATTTTGATTGCCAACTATAAGGCGGCGACAATGATTACGAATGCGGGTACGATTATTAGTTTTGTCTTTGTATTTCTGGGTGGTGTTTATATTGCCAAGAAAGGAGTAAAGGTTGCAACTAAGGTATGGTCTGCTGTTAATATCTTTATCAATATAGCAATCTTTGCCTTTTTGTTATACCTTGGACCAACAGGTATGGCGCAGATCGGAAAAGGTGGCGTAGTCATGATGGTCTATGTGGTATTTACCATGGGTGTTAATGCATCCAAGATGATCTTAAATGTTGCAGAAGGAATGATGCGAGCAGACGTTATTGACTATGAATTGGAGCGTTCCGGAAACTATATGCCGGGAACCGTTGGTGCGGTTTATTCTCTGACAGAAAAAATAATTGCCTCCTTTGGCTCTACGATTGCAGCAGTTGCGGTTGCAGCAATCGGATATAAGACGGTAATGCCGCAGATGGGAGATGCGGCAACCTGGCCAATCTTCTGGGTAACGGTTATTCTAACGTATGGGTTTCCAATTCTCGGATGGCTGTGTAATATCATTGCCATGAAGTTCTATGAATTGGATTATGACCGCATGGCTGAGATTCAGGAGAACATTGCTGAAATGAAGAAGCAAAAGAGAAAATAAATAGAAGTGCTTGAGGTGAATGAAATGAAAATAGGATTTATTGGTCTTGGAATTATGGGAAAACCCATGGTGAAAAATATCATTAAGGGTGGATATACGGATGTCTTAGTGAACGGCAGACATCAGGATGTCTTGGATGAAATGGAAGCCTGTGGTGCAAAATCTGCTACTTATGAGGAAATCGGCAGACAGTGTGATGTTGTCATGACCATGCTGCCAAACTCTCCGCAAGTGAAAGAAGTTATGCTGGGAGAGAATGGTGTTGCTGCTTATATGCAGGAAGGTAGTATGTTTATTGACATGAGTTCTATCAATCCGGTTGCAAGCAAAGAAATTGCAGCAGTGTTGGCGAAAAAGAATATTGATATGTTAGACGCACCGGTTTCCGGTGGTGAACCAAAGGCAATCGACGGAAGTCTGAGTTTTATGGTTGGCGGAAAAGAAGAACTGGTGGAGACTTATCGTCCGCTGCTTGAAACCATGGGATCATCCGTGGTAAGATGTGGAGAGGTTGGTGCCGGAAATACCACCAAATTGGCAAACCAGATTATTGTTGCTTGCAATATACAGGCACTGTCAGAGGCTCTTACACTGGCACAAAAGGCAGGGGTTGATCCGGAACTTGTTTTTCAGGCAATTCGTGGTGGTTTGGCTGGTTCAACCGTCATGGATGCAAAAGCGCCTATGATGATTGCCGGAAACGATAAGCCGGGATTTAAGATTGATCTGCATATCAAAGATCTTAATAATGCTCTGGATTGTGCACATACTGTGGGCGCTCCGCTACCGATGACCGCTGAAGTGCAGGAAATTATGCAGTGGATGCATAATCATGAGGGCGGACAGAAGGATCATAGTGCAATTGTGCAGTATTATGAATACCTGACAGATATTCGGATTGGTAGATAGGAGATATAAAGAATGAATCAGGAGTTAAGAAAGGATGCGAAACAGATCATAGACGAGGCGATAGCATCCGTTCAACCTGATGCGGCAGTAAGACGTGCTCTGAGTAACATTGTGTTCTCAGAGCATGTTTATATTGTGGCGATCGGGAAAGCAGGATGGCAGATGGCGAATGCTGCGGTTTCCTATTTGCAGGAAAATGGAATCAAGTATGAAAAGGGTATTGTTATAACAAAATATCATCATGTTATGGGGCAGTTAT
>ERZ826016.2668-NODE-2668-length-13539-cov-3.752299_pt1 | contig 13539 bp, 10 predicted proteins | sample MGYA00519872_ERZ826016 | MGnify/ENA primary metagenome ERZ826016 (study PRJEB31778, sample SAMEA3449218) | human gut metagenome | biome: human gut; feature: human-associated habitat; material: faeces | place: United Kingdom | collected 2010/2012 ... | reverse complement strand
TTCTCGGCGCTGTGTCGTCTCTTTGTGAGCGCTCTTTTCGGATCAGAAAATCGTGGCGGTTTATAAAGTTCCGGAACGGTCATTTAGTTTTCAAGGTTCTGTCTGATCGATCATGTTGACAGTTTAGCATGAAAAAATCGCACCCCTGATTTATTCACGTACAATGAAAATCAAGAATACGATTTGATAAAAAATTGCAAATCTGCACAGGCACAGATATAATGGAAGTAGTTTAGGAGGTGACGAAACAATGGGGACATCTGATTTAATAGAAGATGAAACAAGTCTTGCATACCGATTGAGTAATTTGCGGAAAGACCATGATTTAAGCCAAAAACAGTTGGCTGATCAGCTTCATGTGACTCATTCACAAATCAGTCGTATTGAGAGCGGTGAAACAAAAAATCCTAATATAAGCATTGTAATAGATGCCGCCAGGTTTTTTCATGTTTCTACTGATTATCTGCTTGGAATCACTCAGATTACTTCACCCAAAAGTTATGATATATCGGAACTTGGACTGTCGGAAGAAGCGGTAACAAGACTGATTACCAGAAGAATAGATGTAGATATTTTAAACCGATTATTGGAACATGAACATTTTCCAAAATTATGTATTATGATTCGGAATTATTTTGATGATACCATTGCTGAGGGTATAATGGCACGAAATAAGGTCATTGATTTGGCTGTTGATCAACTGACTGATCTGATGACTGCAAAGCCATCAAAAAGAAAAGAGATTATAAAAGATAAGCAGTTTTTAAGCTCACAAAAATTAGGTGCGAATGAAGCGGATATCGAAAAAATCAAGATTCAGTTTATGGCAATATTACGTGATGTTAAATCTGGTATACAGAGAAAAGAACCAATAAAAGCGGTTGCTACAGCCGAAGCGGTACAGATAATTCGGGACGCATTGCCTGATAAACCGGTTTCTGATATTACAAGTACTGACGTAGCAAATGCAGTAGCTTTTTATATGGGACAGACAACAGATCTGAATGATGAGGGACTTGCAATGGTGCAGAATTTGGCAAAATATATCTGTGACAATAGTGTATCTGAGAAAAATTCAGAGAATAGCTGACGTAAGTATGGATATACCTTTCTTCAAATGTGGCATCGTCTGAATAACCGCATTGTCATGCTAATATTCAGACTTAGTTCTGTTCTTTCAGGCAACTCCTTTACGGAGTACCTTTCAGCACAGAATGCCGGGAATTTAGGATAATCACAAGGATATAGAATTTCTTCCCGGCAGCCACAATTTCATAAAGGTATAACACACTAGACTTTCCTGACGGAAAATCGTGTGCCAACAGGGATGCTACTCGCCCCTATTGGATGACCCAGAGCCAAAGGAGCTTTGCCCCTCTGGACACCTCGCCTGTCCGTGCAGTGGCTATCCATCCTGCTCCTGCACAATGGTGCCCCCATACCCGAACAGAAAAGACCAGGCACGAAAATCCACCCAGAATAAGGGTGAATTTCCGTGCCTGGTTCATTGTTTATGACGCTGTAATTTGAACCGCGTTTTCTCGAACCTGATTGATAGTCTCCATCAAAGCGGTTCTGGTTTTTGCATCAAACAATTTGATAAAACTGATTGGCTTGTCAAACGGTGGCTTGGTCAGCTCTGCGACATTTTCCATATATCCGTTCAACTCAATATGATTGATGATTTTGTTTACAAAAGCAATCTGCTTTTGATTCAGAGATTGGTCATTGATAAAAGCGGAAAACGCCTGCATAGCCGCTTCATGATCTAGCTTAGCGATCTTGCGAATGAGCAAGCCAAAGGGTGTGTTGCCAAACTCTCGGGCATAATCTTCTTTGCTGCCCAATTCGCTAGTTAGCACCCGCTCCAGTTCCTGATAATCGCCCATAGCCAGCGGAATATTATGGGTCAGCTTATATATGGCCAGCGTATTCCCATGCTCGTTCACATAGCGATTGACCTTGGCACGGTAGTCTTCAAAGTCATAGGCAGCTTCCAGCTGGACGCCCTCCTGACTGTCAATAATCGGGTCAGTCAGCTTGGTGACAATCTGCCTCTGTGCTCCGCCACCTTCATCTAAAAATCGAATCAGCTCCCGCAGCTCCTTCCGAACCTGCTCAAACAGCAAAATATCATTCGCGTCCCAAAATGCATCGGTGTGAATCTCCTGAAGCATGGGCAACTTTGCCTTGATCTGCGGAATGCTGGCCTTACGCTCCAGTAGGGAAGCGGTGTCGCACAGTTGCTTTTTTGCATACTGGAAAGCGGGCATCTGCTCGATGTGTGCCAGAATTAGGCCATACATGAAATTATCAAACCGCTTTGCAAACTCGTCAGCCTCGTCTGAGCGTACCAGAGGTGCAATCTGTGTGAGCAACTCGCCCTTGTCACTTTCGCTTATGGACACGAAGGCTTCCGGCTTTTTATATTTCTCCACATACTGCATCCGCAATTTTACGGCAATCAGGTCTGAGTTGAGCGCCATCACCTGCTTGTGACAGGTGTTGACAATCTCCTTGCGCCATGCCTGATAATCCTCACCGGCAAAGGTGCTTTCCTGCAGCGCCATGGCGATTTTGATTTGTTTGCCGAAGATGTTTTCCGACAGCGTTTTGGTTTCTCTGGTTTCGTAGCCTTCTTTGTGCTGCCGGAAGTATTCGAAGTTGCCGCAGTAGTCAAAAATCAGAAAGCGCCGCTTGTCGGTATAGGTTCCGTCAATCTGGTCCACGCAGGCCAGCCCTTTGCATAGCCGGGTGCCGCGGCCAATCATCTGCCAGAACTTTGCCTTTGACCGAACCTTTTTGAAAAACACCAGATTGACGCATTCCGGCACGTCGATGCCGGTATCCATCATGTCCACCGATACGGCAATGTGCGGTTCTTTTTCCGGCTGCTTGAAATCATCAATGATGGTCTGGGCATAGGCGTCGTCGCAAATGACCCGCTGGGCGAAGCTGCCCCGGTGCTGGGGGTACAGCTTATTGAACCGCTCCAGAATAAACTCCGCGTGGCGTTTGTTCTGGGCAAACAGGATGGTTTTCCCCAGACGGTCGCCGCCTGCCACCTTGATACCCCGGTCCATCAGGTCTTGCAGTACGATGTCCACGGTGGTTTCGTTGAACACAAATTTATTGAGGGCAGCAGAGGGGATAAAGTCTGGCAACTGACCGTCTTCGATGAAATCATCCTCATATCGCTCTTTGTCCTCTTCGGACAAATCATCATAGGAGATGCCTTCTTCCAGAAAACGGGTCTTGACCTCGTAGTTGTAATAGGGAACCAGCACATGGTCCTGTTGCACCGCCGTTTCATAATCATAGGCATAGGTGGGCACGCCGTGTTCCATCTCGAAAAAGTCGTAGGTGTTCCGATCCACATCGGTCTTCGGCGTGGCGGTCAGACCCACCATGAAGGCGTCAAAATATTCAAAGATGGCCCGGTACTTTTTGAAGATGCTCCGGTGGCTTTCGTCAATGATAATCAGGTCGAAGTGCGCCGGAGTAAACAGCTGCCGCCCGTCCTTGGACTTGGTGTCATCAATGGCGTTGAGGATGGTCGGATAGGTGGAGAACACAATGCGGGCGTTCCGGTCGTCCTTGTTGGAGCAGAGGTTGCACAGGGACATATCCGGCAGATAGTTCTTGAAATCGTCCTTTGCCTGCTTCACCAGCGCGGTGCGGTCGGCCAGAAACAGAATGTTGGTCACCCATTTGCCTCGGCTGAGCACATCGGTCAGGCTGGACGCGGTTCTGGTTTTGCCGGTGCCGGTGGCCATCACCAGCAGATGCTTGCGGAACCCCTGCGTAATCTGTTCGCACACCGCTCGGATGGCTTCCTTCTGGTAATACCGGTCAGTGATTTTGTCATCAATGGAAACGCCCATCAAATCCATCCGCTCGGTGCGCCGGTTCATCAGCTTTTGCAGGTCATCCTTGCTGAAAATGCCACTGACCTTCCGTTGCGGGGCGGTCTGGTCATCCCAGAAGTAGGTTTCAAAGCCATTGGTGGTGAACATCATGGGGCGGCGGCCAAATTTCCGTTCCAGACAATCCGCATACAAAACCGCTTGTTTGCGTCCAATGTTTGGGTCCTTGCTGGTGCGCTTGGCTTCCACCACCGCCAGGGGCAGGCCGTCCTTTCCAAACAGCACATAGTCGCAGAAGCCAGGCTGACCTGGCATCCCGGCCATATCCTCCACACGATACTCCTCCTGTACATCAGCGTCTGGGCCGGTGAACTTCCAGCCCATCAGTTTGAGGTCCACGTCGATGTAGATTTTGCGGGTCTTGAATTCCGAGAGGTCCTCCGGCTGGAAGGTGCGTTCCTTCTGATGCTGCTCCTTTTCGGCGGTGTATCGGGTGGACATCTGCTCGATTTGCTTGCGCAGCGCCTCGATCTCGGCATCTTTCTGGTCCAGCAGACTTTCCTGTTCCTTGATTTTCCGGGTGTCCACCGCCACCTTTCCGGTGGGGACAAGATTCTCGTCGAAGGTGCGCTCCTGATAGTCCGCGCCATAGCAATAGTCGATCCACTGCACAAACTCAAACAGACCGCGCAGAGAAGCAAGCGCATCACTTGGCTGAACGCTGCGCTCGGTATGTACCGCCAGATTGCCCAACTTGATGATAAAAGGCATCTTGCCCCAAGTGTCGGAGTCCACAGCGAAGCGGAAAGTTGGCTCGTGAATGAGGGATTGCAGATTGTCTTTGTAGGGCATTTTCATGGACTTGTCCGCTGCATATACCCATTTTACTGCCAGCTCCAATGCCTTACGGCAGCCTACTGCACACATGGCAGGAGCAGAAACATAAATTTTCTCAGCTTCCATGCAGGCGGGGGCGAAGAGGGCATATTCAGTTTTGGCTTTGAGAAAGGAGAAGTTAGTCATCACATCATCTCCAGTATTTTATTTCTTTTGAACTCATCATGTCCTCATATTGTTTCAACGCGGTTTCCTTATCTGTATGAAGTAGTTGGTAAACCTGTTCATCATCTTCTTTTTCGGCATCTATTGAAAAATCAATATACGATAATAAGTCTATACGGTTAGAAATTAACAGATCTTTATTTATCTGCTTGCTGTTCATGCGCTTTACACTGTTGTCATCAATTATGATTATTCTGGGAACGCGCTGAACAGTATCGACAAACGCCAAAAATAATTCTGGCGTAATTGGCATACCAAGCAAGTCATATTCTATACCATCTTTTTCACCGTAAATATTGACTACCGGCATATCGCTTGTAACAAATACGGAACCTTTGGCTTTAAAAATACACAGTTGCGATTCCTTCATTGTCTCAGCCAAAGCCCGAGGAAACAAGCCAACATCCGGAGCAATGTTCATCTTCAAAAACTCGTTTGCCAGCATGGACAGGTAAACATTTTGCGGTACATCAGGAAAAATGTCCTTTACATGTTTAATATGCTGCGGATCGTTTTTGTATTGTGTATCAATAATATAATTTGACAGATGTACAAAAACAGGGTTTCTAAACAGTAGTGATGACATAAATTGCCTTAGTTTATCAATTTCCACCCGCGCCAACTCAAATTCATCTGAATCTCGTAAAGCATTTTTTATCTTTGAGATAATTGTTGCGTATTCGCCTTCCAGTTCGATAAAACTGTTCTCGATCTCATTTGGTGCTGCAAAAACATGAGTTTTGCTATCTGGATCAATTGCAATTTGATCATATAGGTAAGAACGGCAGCAAATATTGTCGATTGAAACCATTTTTGCATTTTCATCATTAGCAAAAACAACATAAACTTGTTCTGATTTTTGATTACTCACAGAAAAGTTTTTTAAGTAAGCCTTGGGGACATAATGTTGTTTTCTCGTGATTTGCTTGTCTAAAACCTCTGTATATTCCATGACAATGTTGCTCCCACCAATATTTCCTATATTCAAATCTTCTCAGCATCGCGGTCTCAGTACTAAAATCGATCAAGAAATCATCATTTTATCTAGCCCTAATTCTGCAAGCTTTGTATTAGCCTCGAAAAATTCTGCATTATTGGAAAATGGTTATCTAGTACATAGAACTGCCGATCTTGCCCATCTTTCAAGAAGAATACTTGTTTATCCCGTGCTGAGCTAGTTAGGCTCTCTCTATGTAAGCATACAAAATAGTCTAATGTCTTTTCTTCTGGAAGCCGTTCCTGGATATATCCTTTTGTACTTCTGTCATATTTATAACCGAACTCTTTATACAATCGTTGTTTTCCAATACGAGTTTTAAAAGCAAACATCGCTAATTTTATATGTTTTGTTTCATCATGCAATTGAAAAAATTTATTTTTTTCAATCGTTTCTGTTAAATCATCCAAGGTCGCATTTCCTTTGACTTCTATAACCATTATGCAATCATTGGGTTCAACCAGGAAAATGTCTCCGGCTAGTTGACGTCTATAAAAATTTTTCCTACATACGATGATGTCACATTGTGGGCTTTGATGATTAGCCCAAGCAATAAAGCCGGTAACAAATTCTAGCATTTGAAACCGTTCCTGGAGACATTTTTTGAGAATGTTTTCTCCACATCTACCCATCTCAGCATGATGTTTTAACTTTTCAGCTATAAAATATTTGCAAAACAGAAGTTCCTCCGAATATTCCTCATATATCTTTGTAACATCTTCTTCCATAATAGACCTCTCACTTGCTTAAAACTTTTGTTTAGAAGTCTTTTTGAGCATTTGATAGCCTTCTGTTCCGCTAATTTCAAGCATCGAATATTTCTTTAGCATTTTCTCTAAACTTATACGAATTTGGACAGGGGTATAAGAAGTTAATGCTCCTTGGTTAATGATAGACTTCGTCCAATTTCTTTGCTGATTATAGAGGCTCCAAAAACGATTCATATCAAAATTGGGATTCTGTGCCGCTATTTGTTGCACCATTGCGTTAAGCGTATTTCGATCTGCTTCTGAAACGCCTTGCGGAATCATATTTCCCATAGCAGAAGTGATATTTTGCGCTGTAACTCCGGTGCAAGCATTATTAAGATCGGCCACAATAAACTGCGATTCTATATTTGCCAAAACATTTTGTGTTATCTGAAAGGAATTCTTTTGGAAAGCCTTCATGAGCATCTGCTGTTCCTGAATCTCTGACACATACTCATATAGTTGATTCAGTGCTGTATAGCTGGTCGCGTCCATTTTTCGGACAAAGTAATGTTTGTACTTGTTCCAATAATCCGTATCCATCAAGGGTAGTGATTCATAGAACGCCGTTTCGTTTAATTGTCCGTCAACAATGAACGTAGAGATTTCCCTTAATCGCTCCTGGAATTCATCGATTTGAAGGACGATAAGAGAAGCTGCATCAATCTTTTTCTTCCGTTCCTGCAATATGTAAGTTGCAAGGGCAAAGCTACCTACGATAATAAGCAAAATGTTTGCCCAGTTTTCTGAAATGAATTTTACCATCTATCAAGACTCCTCACTGCAAATCAAGCACCCGTTCAATTTTTTTCTTCTTTTTATCAATTAGTGCAGCAATAAATTGTTCGTAAGATTCTTCAGGATACAAAGGATTTTTTTCTGTTTCATACTCGTATCCGCCTGTAATTCCTCGCGCCAACTCTGCAAATGTTTTTAAGGCCTGCACAAATGGAATGTTTTCGGGATTTTTTATCTTGGAAATTGTTGGTTCTATATGATTATATAAGATTTTAAGTTGCTCAAGATGTTCTTCCAATACTAACGGTTTCCCAGTTACAGGAAAAATATGTTTCATTCGCCGTTCAAGAATATGAGATAATTCTTCTTCTGTAACTTGCTCATCGGATGTTCCACGTCGTATATAAATAGTAGCAGGCTTAATATTAGAACCTTCTTTTCGAGAGATGAACGGTAAAAATTGAGGAGTATCTTCAACAAAAAGCATTTGGAATTGTTTTCCCTTCAATGCCTCGTACTCAGATGTTTGATAGCTAAAATCATATACATCATACTTCAGGCTGGAAGAAAGATACGGCTTTATCCATGCCCCTATCTGCTCTTTTGCTTGTAACTCTTTCAACCCATCACATGAAAATGTCTTATCATCGTTTTCATGTACGCCAAAAACAACAATGCCACCGCCGTAATTTGCTAAAGCGAGCATTAATTTGGCCAGCTTATCTTTCTCAATCCACTCTTGTTTAAAATCGATGGCATTGTGTTCGCCAGTTTGATCCTGTAAAAACTCACGAAAGTGATCCAATGTTGGTTCTTGAAGAAGTCTATATACAGTATCTTTTATTTGTTTAGGGAATTCCATATGGTTACCTCACATGAAGTATTTTTGCATCAATGACTTTTTGAGGACTTCCAGTTCCTCAAGATTCTTTTGGACTGCTATTTTTGATTTGTCCACTTGTTCGCCAAAAGTAACGAACTTCTCCTGCAATTCCAGCGGAGGTAAAATAATATCAAACGTTTTAATATCTCCTACATTAATATGAGGTGAAGCAGATCCACTGATGCCGCCAAGGGCTTTTCTCAAAAACGAGTCGAAGTTCATAGCGGCGCTCAAAAATCCAGGCAAACATTTTTTCGTATTAGGAGAAAGTAGCATTGAACGTTGCCCTAGTGCTACATTACAATCTCTATCTATAACTGCGGCAATTCCGAGGATTGCGCCTTCCCGAGTATACACAATGTCACCTTTTTCCGGACGTTTGCGTTGAATTCGTTGATGGTATTCATGCTCTGGTATGTACTCAATTTCATCCCATAGAATGCGATTCCTTTTCACGATAGAAGTACGAATACACATGTATCCTGTGTCTTCGGATGTATAGCTAGGTGTGGAATGTGGACAATCTACTATAGTTGTACATACACTCTCTAAAGTTTGTGTTTGCCATGCGTGATCATTGGCTACCGGGTCACCAAACAGTTCTATAAATCTAGATTCCACGAGATTATCCAAATAAAATATTTGCTCACGCCGCTTAGCTATTAATTCTTCTATCCGATCCAGTTTTGCCGCTAATTCATGCTGCTCCCGTAAATCTGGAACTTGAATAGTGATTTTCTTCAATCCGGCATTTGTAATGGCTTTTTGCGTTGCGCCGGAACAGTTTTGATCCTTTTGTATTAAAAACTGCTCACTTGCCAATAGATGATATAAAAGCTCTGAAATAATAATGGATTCGTTTGCCCTTACCGCACAAAAACCTGTTGAAAATAAATACTCAGCCATTATTGGGGTAATTCGCAAGGTCTTCTTTGTTCCACACATTTTAGCAAACAGGATATCGCCCTCTGATGCCACAAGATTTGCTCGAGATGGGCGATTATCATAGGAGACACTTTTTATCTGCTCGTAATCTATGTGATCGCAGTCAACAGCGCCAGTGCTTACATAGTTTTTTTTACCTTCATAACGAGAAGGCGCTGCACCAACAAGTGTCATGCAATCAAGTATGTTTCGCTTACTCATAGCATTGCCCTCAATTCTGCCAGTCCTAAAATGATTTCTTGCTCGATATTTTCAATCTTCGTCATGATTTCATCTGTAGAAAGATATTTTTCTACAACATACTCCACTGTTTTATACTTATTGATGGACAAGTCATAGTCATTGTCCGCAATTTCCTGCTTTGGCACAAAAAAGCTCTGCTCCGTGCGCTTGCGATCAGATTCCTGATCCAGATGGTGGAACCGCTCGATGATGTCGGGAATGTCATTTTCCGTAACCTCGCTGCGTTTATCGTCCAAGGAAAAGCCATCGGCCTTCATGTCATAGAACCAGACGTTCTCGGTTCCGCCCGCTCCGGTCTTGGTGAACACCAGCACCGCCGTGGACACGCCCGCATAAGGCTTGAACACGCCGGAGGGCATAGAGATCACCGCCCGCAGCTGATGGTTCTCCACCAGTTCTTTGCGAATAGCTTTGTGCGCCTTGGAGGAACCGAAAAGCACGCCGTCCGGCACGATGCAGGCGCACTGCCCCCCCTTTCTCAGCATCCGCAGGAACAGAGCCAGAAACAACAGCTCGGTCTTTTTGGTGTTGGTCACGGCTTTCAGGTTGTCGTTGATGCTTTCCGCGTCCACGGTGCCCTTGAAAGGCGGATTTGCCAGACACATGGTAAACTCATCGCTGATCTGATTCTGCTTGGAAACACTGTCCTTGTAGTCGATCTCCGGGTGGCTGATGGAGTGCAGCATCAGGTTCATCGCAGAAATGCGCAGCATGGTGCGGTCTGTGTCAAAGCCGGTGAAGGCGTCCCCAGCAAAGTGCTCCCACTGCTCGGAAGTCATGGTATCCTCGTAGTGGTTGCGAATGTACTCCGCGGCGGAGACCAGAAAGCCTGCCGTGCCGCAGGCCGGGTCGCAGATGGTGTCATCCGGGGTGGGTTGCAACAACTCCACCATCATTTCCCGGATGTGCTTGGGAGTGCGAAACTGGCCGTTCTGCCCAGCGGTGGCCAGTTTGCCCAGCATGTACTCGTACAAGTCGCCCTGCATATCCAAATCGGCAATGTCATGCTCATACAGGTCATCCAACCCTGTGATGATTTTTTGCAACACCTGCGGCGTAGGAATCAGGAACATCGCATCGCTCATGTACCGGGCAAAGGCCGTCTCATTCTGCACATCACTGCTGGAATCGTCGGCGATTTCCACCAGTTCCCCCTGCTCGGTGAAGTCCGGCAGGCGGCCATGTTTCATGTTTTTGATGGCAGGGAAGACCCGCTGGGAAATTACATTGAAAATATCGCGGGGATCGTTGTTCTTGAATTTACTCCAGCGCATGGACTGTCCAACGGCGGACTGGGGGAAAATCTTCTCCATCTTCTCGCCAGTCATATGCTCAAATTCTTCCGTTTCCAGCTCTTTTTCGTCCAGAGAGCGGATAAACATAAGATAGGTCAGCTGTTCGATGACGGTTAGAGGATTGGTAATGCCGCCCGCCCAGATGTCCGTCCAGATTTTATCTACTTTATTTTTAATCACACCTGTAATCATGCATCTATTCCTCCGTTTTCTGTATCAGGGATAAATTCCATCACGTCTCCGATATTGCATCCCAGCACGGTGCAGATTTTTTCCATGCTGTCCATGGAGACAGGCTCACCTTTACTTAATCGTGCTAAAACATTGGTGCTGATTTTTGCACGGTGCATCATGTCGGTTTTGCTCAAACCATGATCGATCAACTGTTTCCACAGCCGATTGTAACTGATTGCCATCCCGCACCTCCTGATTTTTTCCTATTTACTAGTATAACGGATATTGTGCTAAAAGACAAATAAAATTCACGAAATCGTGAGCTATTGATTGGCAAAAACGTGGTCTGGATATTGGAATCCCAGACCACGTTTTGCTTTGAGCAAGACAGGCTTGCCATCAAATCATTTGAAAATGCTTTAGTGCATCCATAATTGCAGCTTCCTTTTCCGGCGGGCACTGTGGTACTTTCGCGTCTTCTTTCTTTGACAGATTATAATTCTGCCCCACATCTAGCCCGCACTTCCGCTTAACCTGGGAGATATACAAGCTGGACACCTTCAGGCCGTGCTTTTCCAGCACATAGGCTTTGATCTCATCATAGGTGGCTTTACTCTCCGCCGATGTCAAATCCAACTCGTCCATCTTCACTTCGATCTCGATATGTTCCTTGCTTTGAAGTTTGGACAATAAGCATACCGTCTCCACATGGCGAGTGCGGGGGAAGAGGTCCACGGCCACGGCACGGCGGGCGAGGTAGCCCATCTCGGCAAAGCGCTTCACATCCCGGCCCAGTGTGCCGGGGTCGCAGGAGACATACACCACGCGCTCCGGCTGCATCCGCGCGATGCTTTCCACCACGTCCTCCGCCAGCCCCTTGCGCGGCGGATCGACCGTGATGACGTCGGGCCGCAGATTCTCCTGCGCGAGTTTTTTTGCCACGTCGGAGGCGTCGCCGCAGAAGAATTCGGCGTTTTCCACACCGCTGCGCGCGGCGTTCTCCCGCGCGTCGTCGATGGCCTCCGGCACGATCTCCGCGCCGAGGACGCGCTTCGCGTGGGGCGCGAGCGCAAGCGTGATGGTCCCCGCGCCGCAGTAGAGGTCGAGCACCGTCTCCTCCCCCGTGAGCTGCGTATACTCGATGGCCTTGGCGTAGAGCCGCTCGGCCTGTTCGCGGTTGACCTGATAGAACGACGGCACGCTCAGGCGGAACACTCTCCCACAGAGCACATCCTCCAGCCGGTCGGCCCCCCAAAGCGTGCGGTAACGCTCGCCGAGGATCACATTGTCCCGCCGCGTGTTCTCGCCGAGCACGATGCCCACCGCCTTCGGGCAGGCGCGGCGCAGCCGCTCGACCAGCTCCGCCTCATGCGGCAGTCGCTTGCCGTTCACCAGCAGGCAGATCAGACACTCGCCCCTTGTGTTCGAGCGGACATAGACATGGCGCAGAAGGCCGCGCCTCGTCCGCTCGTCGTAGCCCGCCGCGCGGAAATCGCGCATATACTGCCGCACGGCCTCTGCCGCAGCGTCCGCCTCCGGCTTCACCAGCAGACATTCCCGCGTGTCGATGACCTCGTGCGTGCGGGCGCGGTAGAAGCCCACTCTGCCGTCCGGCGAGACGGGATACTGCGCCTTGTTGCGGTAGCGCCGCGTCTCCGCCGCGCCGAGGATCTCCTCCACCTCGACCTCGCTCCCACCGATGCGCGCAAGATTATCCTGCACGCGCCGGCGCTTGAGGGCAAGCTCCTCGGCATAGTCCATGTGGCGGTAGGTGCAGCCGCCGCAGCGCGGAAAATACGGGCAGTCCGGCGCGATGCGGTGCGGCGAAGGCGCAAGCACCTCGAGCACCTTGGCGAAGGCCGCGGACTTCAGCACCTTCAGAATAAGAATACGGCAGACCTCGCCGCGCAGCGCGCCGGACACAAAGACGACAAAGCCGTCGATGCGCGCGACGCCCGCGCCCTCGCCCGAATAGCCCTCGATGGCAACGGTGTATTCCTGATTTTTCGTGACAGCCATAGTGTTTTCCCCGAAAAAGGGCGCGGAGCCCCGCGCCCTTTCCTTCTATTTTATTGGAAGCGGTCGATGAGCGCGGTGATCTGTCCGGTAAAGGCGGTGATCTCCTTGTTCGAGCGGCCCTTGAAGCGGCGGATGAGCTCAAGCAGCGCTTCGCCCGCGGCGAGCAGCTTGCCGTAGAGGTTGTCCGCGCGGCTGGACTGCATCGTGCGCTTGCGCTCGGAGATGTAGCCCTCGCTGAGCATCACGCCGGCAGCGAGGTCGTAGCTCTCGGTGAACTTCGCCGCGTGAGCGGAGAAGCCGAGGGAGCACAGCTCGTCCGCGAACACGGGTGCCACGTCCGCGTCGCCGTGGACGACAAAGACGTGCGCGGGCTTCGGATCGAACGCCTTGATCCACTCGATCAGATGGTCGTGGTCGGCGTGGGAGGAAAGGCCCTGGAAATTCACGACCTTCGCCCTGACGGCAATCTCCTCGCCGAAGAGCTTCACGCTCTCCGCGCCGTCGAGCAGCTTGCGGCCCAGCGTGCCGGGCGACTGGAAGCCGACGAACACGACCGCGCTGTTCGCGC